>Ga0247609_10002240_pt1 | contig 20900 bp, 20 predicted proteins | sample 172DNAGHGlowgp2_FD_193487 | JGI IMG/M metagenome (GOLD analysis project Ga0247609, IMG submission 193487) | Sheep rumen microbial communities from Palmerston North, Manawatu-Wanganui, New Zealand - 1728 DNA GHGlow gp2 | ecosystem: Host-associated > Mammals > Digestive system > Stomach > Rumen ...
TATCGCTTTCATTGTTTTTGAATAGATTATTTATTTCTTCAGCTGTAGTGTTTCTAGCTAGTTCTAATGTTACATCAACTACTGATCCATCAGATACTGGAACACGGAAAGCATTACCATCCATCTTACCAGCTATTTCAGGAATTACTAAACCAATAGCAGATGCTGCTCCAGTTGAAGCTGGAACAATGTTTTGAGCACATGCTCTACCACGACGAGCAAGGATTCCTTTTTTATGAGGGATGTCTAATGTTGCTTGGTCATTAGTATATGCATGAACTGTTGTCATATAGCCTTTAACAATACCAATATTATCTTGTAATACTTTTAATACTGGAGCTAAACAGTTAGTTGTACATGAAGCAGCTGAGATAACTGTTTCTGTTCCATCTAATGTGTCTGAGTTAACATTATAAACGATTGTTTTCATTTCACCTTTACCAGGTGCTGAAATAATAACTTTTTTAGCACCAGCTGCGATATGCTTTTGTGCTCCTTCTAGATCTGTGAAGTGTCCAGTACATTCTAGTACAACATCTACTCCAAGATCTCCCCAAGGTAGATTTGCTGGATCTGATTCAGCAAATACTTTGATTCTCTTTGTACCTTTGATTACAATTTCGTCACCTTCGAATGAAATGATGTTTTCATGGAATGAACGATGATTAGTATCATATTTCAATAGGTATGCTAATGTTTCAGCATCAGTTAAGTCATTGATTGCTACGATATCAAAGTCAGTTCCTGTAATCATTTCTCTAAATGCAAGTCTTCCAATACGTCCAAATCCGTTAATTGCTACTTTTATCATTTTTTATTCCTCTTTCTTTCTTTTTTTATTTATAGTTTTCAAAGAAACTCTTACCAATAAATTCTCTTAATATTGAATCATTTGGAATATAATCAGATGGTATTGGGAAGAAGTTCTTTAAAAAGTTTATTAATCTTCTAGCTTCACTATAAGCTGGAGAATTCCTTTTTACAGAGTATAGTAATGGTTCTACATATACTTTTAATACTCCGATTTCATATATTAATGATGTATTAATTATTCTATCTATTGAATTGATGTATGGGAAGATATATTTTTCTTCTCCACATCTTACTGTATCCCAATATTCAATTGTTTTACCTACATCAAATGATCTTGAACGATTATCTCTAACTATTCTTCTCATTAATCTTAAATCTGTTGTAGATATGTAATTATGTCTATCTAAGTTGATTGGAATAAATGGGCTTAAGTATACTTTATATTTTAGTTTAGAATCTAATTCTGGTGTCATAGCATCATTGATACTATGTAGACCTTCAATTAAGATGATAGTATCTTCTGGTAATTTAACTTCTTCGTTGTATTCTTTTTTGCCTGTCTTAAAGTTAAATGTTGGAACATTTACTTTTTTACCAGCTATTAAATCTTTTAATTGTTTATTTAATAGTTTTAAGTCTAGACATTCTAAACATTCAAAATCGTATTTACCATTTTCATCTTTAGGTGATTCTTCTCTTTCTTTGAAGTAATCATCTGTAGACATTACATAAACATTGTAACCAATACTACGTAATTGTAAGGCAACTTTTTTAGTTGTTGTTGTCTTTCCTGTAGATGATGGCCCAGCGAATAAGACATATCTTGCTTTTTTCTTAACAATATCATCTACTAAATCATGTATTTCATTATTGTAGTGAGTTTCTACAAGTTTAATAAAGTCTTCTATACGACAGTCTGATACGATTTGATTAATATCAGAAATATATAAAGTTCCTAAGTCTTTAATCCATCGTTCTCCTTCATCAAAGCATTTAATAACACTTTGATAATGAATATATTCTGGTTGTTTATATTTTTGTACTTTTGTTGGGAATAACAATACTAATTTGTTTTCACCTAAATATACTAGGTCATATTTCTTTAAACATCCTGTTGAATATGGCATTTCTGAATAGAAATAATTCAAATAGTTTCTTAGTTTATACATCGTAACAACTTTACTATTTAAATTATGAATGTTTATTGCCTTTTCATTTTCTTTCATTCTATTTAGATAGTTTATCATTCCATCTACTTCAACATTCATTAGATTGATCTTTTCATCATTAGCGATGATTTCGTTCATTTTAGCTTTTAATTTTTTTGCATCGTTTAAAGTAAATTTCTTTTCGCCCTCAATTGTCATATGTAAGCCATTAGCTATTGAGTGGTTGAATGTAATGTTAAATTCATCACCATATATTTCTTTTAAAGCTACTACAGTAACGAATTCTAATCCACTTTTATTTATACGATAACCATTTTGACTAGTCATATCAATGAAGTCTAGTTTTGTTGCTTTATTGATTGGAGTGTCCATAGAAACTGGTTGATTTTCTATTTCGGCTCCAACGATATCATAGTCTAGTTTGGGTTGATAAATTTTACTTAGTTCATATATTGTAGTACCTTTTTCGACTTCTACTACTGTTCCGTCGCCAAAAGTTACATTTGTTCTATTTGTTGCCATATAAAATCCCTCTCATATTCTAATGTAATTATACTATATTATTTGTTTTTTTGCATAAAATCTTTTCTTTAATGTTATAATTTGAATAGAAAGAAGGGGCGATATGAAAAATAATAAATGGTTAATTATCATTGTTGTTATTTTGATTAGTTTAATTGTCTTATCTATATATGCTAATTTTAAGGTTGCTCCTTATGTTACTAATATTGAGATAACTGATAGTAAGAAATTTAATGACAAGGTTATTGTTAATGTTTATGTAGATAATTACTTCTTTAAGTTTAATAAAGATGTTTGGTGTATTGTAAGTAATAAAAAAGAAGAAAAACTAAGTAAAGATGACTCAAGATGGATTAAAGCTAGTAACGGATATTGTTCTTATACATCTGATGCTGGTGATTATAATATTTATGTTAAAGATAAATATGGAAATATTAATGATATTTATTCACAAAAGGTTGAAATCAATAAAATTATCGAAGCTAAATTTAATAAGGAAGCCATTTATTTATATAAAGGTGGCAATGAAAAATTATTTTATGATTTAGTTGTTCTTGGAGATGCTAAAAAGGATGTTAAAGTTGTATCTTCTAATCCGAGTGTAGTTGAAGTAGATGGAGATATTGTTAGAGCGATTGATTATGGTAATGCTGAAGTTCAAATAAGAGACGATAGCAATATTTATGGAAGTATTAAAGTTTATGTCCCTACTTTTATTAAAAAGCCGGTTATTGACTTTAAAAAGCCTTATTTGAAGTGTCTACAGTTTACTGATGATGAAGCTAAGTTAATAGATAAGATTTTGTTTGATAGAATTGATCAAGCTGGTTATGGTACTAGAGCTGGTGTTGTAGCCGCTGCTAGATTTGCTGCTTTAGAGTTTGCTTATCGAATTGATTATTTTTATGAAAATGGTAGATTAAACAATTACGAACCATTTCCTAAAGTAGATGGTGAAGGAAGATATTATCACCGTGGAATGTATTTATCTAAAGCTAAATATAAAGATTTAGAAAAGATATATGTTGGTCCTGCTACTTGGGGTTGTAATTTAAAGAATTTTACTAACTGGGGCAAATGGAGATATGGAGAGTTATATCCTAATGGATTTGATTGTTCTGGTTTTGTTACGTGGGCATTATTAAATGGTGGATTTGATATTGGCGATATTGGTGCCGGTGGAGACGGTAGTGGTCAAAAAGCATTGCCTGATCTAGGTACTAAATTATCTATAAGTCCAGAAGTAATGAACTCTGGTAAAGTTAAAGTTGGAGATTTAATTGGTTTAGAAGGACATGCTGCTATACTAGCAGGATGGGACGATGATAATTATTATATTGCTGAATCTTTAAATACTACTGGTGGTGTGGTAATTACTACTGTACCTAAAGCTAAGTTAGAGAACCGTCGTAGTATTTATACTTTTGTTGTTTTAATGGATAAGGTATATAAAGAGGACGGTAAATTAACTAATATGTGGTAATAAAAAAAGAGGATTATTCCTCTTTTTTATTTTTATGTCTTTCAATTAGTTTTTTTACTTTAATAAAGTAATGATTGATACCGGATTTACCAATTGTTCTTCCTGTTTCTTGAGATATGATATTTGCTAGTTCAGATAATGATGTTTCAGGATAAGCTTCACGATATTTAATAGCTTCTCGAACATTATCATCTAGTAATCCTAGTAAATCATTTTCTTTTAGATAGTTTATATCTTCTAATTGTTTTAAGCCGGTTTTTAATACTTTTTCTTGATTGGCTATTTCACAATTATTTAATCTGTTTACCATGTTTTTATGGTCACGATAGATTCTTATATCTTCAAAATAGAAGAAACTATTAGTTGCTCCTAAAAGACGAATAACATCGCTGATCATTTCCGCACTTTTAATATATGTCATATAGTTGTTGCTTCTTTTTAGTACTTTAGCATGGATATTAAATTCTTTTAATAGGTCAGCAAGGTATAAAGCATCTTTTTTTAATGATGAAGTGAACTCTAAATGATATCCAGATTCTCCACTTGGATCATTAACACTTCCACAAGCTAAGAACGCTCCTCTTAAGAAACTGATGATTTCTTCTCTTGTTTCTAAGAAGTATTCTTCTGGTAATGTTTTTTTACCACTTGTAGTTATGTTTATTGCTTCTAGAATATCATCTACTTTTTCACTTACTTCTAAGATATAGATTTGTTTTACTCTAAATCTTTTTTGATTACGTACTGTTATTTTGATATTAATACCAAAGTTGGCTTTAATATCTTTATAGATTCTTCTAGCTACTGAAGCGTTTTCAAAAGTTAGAATTATCTTGTTCTTTTTTATCTGGCTGGAATATCTTATATATCCAGATAGTTCTACTAGCGATTCTATTGGAGAAATATCGTTTTTTGTTATTTCTTCTTTTAATCTCGTAGTAAAAGTCATTTTATTCCTCGTTCATTATGTAAGAGAATACTAAGTAAGATGTTTTTAGTGAATCATGTCTTACATATCCATCTTCTACTTTAAACAAATTATCTGCTAGTAATGTAACGCCCATTTTATGAAGTTTACTTGCATCAATACTAACGGCATCTTTACCTTCTGATTTAGCTAGTACTTTCATATTAGCAGTTATTTTAGAACTATTAGCAATAACAGCATTTATTTGGCCATCGCCAATATATTTTTCAATAAATTTAACATGATCACTAACTTTGAAGCCATCTGTTTCTCCAGGTTGAGTAAGCATGTTACAAATATATAGTTTTTTTGCTTTTGAATTTTGAATTGCTTCTTGAATTTCTGGAACAATTATATTAGGCATGATACTAGTTATTAATGAACCAGAACTAAAGACAATTAAATCTGCCTTCTTAATAGCTTCTAATACTTTAGGTGTTACTTTAATCTTTTTGCTGTATTCTAGATCTACTATTTTACTTCTAGCTTCAGTTATTTCTGCTTCACCTACTATTCTTTCACCGTCTCTAGTAATACCTATTAGGTCAACATTGTCTTCTGTTAAAGGTAATATAGTTCCTTTAACATCTAATAGATCACTTAGAATTGGTAATGAGTGAGCAAAGTCACCTTTCATTTCTAGTAATGCTGTCATAATTAAGTTTTTTATTGAGTGATTGTTTAAACTACTTTCTTTACTGAAACGATAGTTAAATAAATCGATAACTCCTTTTGATTCTGTAGACATTGCAAGTAATACTTTTGTAATGTCTCCTACAGCAGGAATAGAGAATTCTTCTCTTAAGCTTCCTGTACTTGATCCATTATCAGATACACTAACTACTGCAGTGATATCCAATGGGAATAATTTTAATCCTTTTAAAATTTGAGATAGTCCACTACCTCCGCCAAAGATTACTACTTTTTTCATAATAAGCCTCCGTTTCTCATATAATATCACAATTCTTTAGTTTATTAAATGCCAAAAAAAAGAAGCTTTTCAGCTTCTTAGTATCTTGTTGTCCATCTAACGCCTCTAGAATTTGTGATATGAGTTATACTCTTAACACTTGTAGCTCTAGAATTAGAACGCCATTCTGACCATTTTTTATAATCTATCATATACCAACCATATGCTACTGCGTAGTGTAAGTGTGTTCCAGTTGTACAACTATCGTAATAGAATGTTGATCTATCGCCACCTACGGTTCCTATAACAGTTGCAGGTGTAACTCTTTGACCTACTTTAACTTTGATTGCAGTTAAGTGAGCATATTCAGTTGTATATTTTTTACCACCAACTGTATGTCTAATATAAATGATATTTCCACCACAACTATTATGATAACTTGTTGCAGTTACGATACCATTTGCTGGAGCATAAATGTTAGTTCCTGGTTTATTTCCACCTAAGTCAATACCTTTATGTCCATTATGACCCCAAGCTTGGGTTACTACTGCTGATTTTAATGGACGATTGAAATTAGTTGATGATATAGCATATTTATTGTTATAACAATCATCTATTTTATCGTTATCTTTACAACCAGCATCTACATACATTTTAATAATGTTCTTTTTGGCTTTTATTTGTTCTTTATAGTCCATACCTATTGATGCTAATTTTTCAATATAAGCTTCTAGTTCTTCTACTTGTCTTTCATATTGAGTAATAGAGTTATTTAAGTTTATATTGTCGTTAGCTAGTTGAACTTGTAAATCTTCGTTTTTCTTTATTAATCCATTTAGATTGTCTAGTTGTTCTTGTGTATAATCTACTATTTGAGTTATAACAGCTTGTCTTTCTAACATTTCTGTTATGGAATTAGATGAAAAGACATAATCAAAATAGGCTTCTCCAGAATTGAAGTTTGTATATTGAATCATATTGATAATATCTTTCATTTCTTCGGTTTTTACTTTTATTGCTTCTTGACTTTCAGCAACTTTAGTTTTGGCAGTTTCTACTCTAACTTCATTATTTGATATGGTATTATTTGCTACGATAATAGCATTTCTTTTTGCTGCTATCTTTGCTTTGGATTCATTTGTTAAACGATTATTGGTTTCGGCTTTTTGTTCCATCTCCGCTAATTCGTTTTTTTCATCTCTTAATGTTCCTTTGGCAGATACATTTAAAGGAATTAATAAACATAACAAGATTACTAATATTAATTTCTTCATTAGATCTTTAAGTGTCTCCTTACTGTAGAGTAGCTACCGACCATACCAACTAAAGCACCAATTATTAATAATAATCCAGATACATATAATGTAAATGGGAATGGTTTTAACATTTTAATGAAGTTTGTGAATAAGTGTCCTTCTAATTTATCATACACTACTGTATAGCCCCATATTGTTACTACTATAGGTATTATAGAACCTATGATACCTAGGAATAATCCTTCAATAGCAAATGGTAGTTTGATAACAAAGTTACTTATACCAACTAATCTCATAATTTCTATTTCACTCTTACGAGCATAGATTGTTAATTTAATAGTGTTACAAATTAAGAAGATTGTAACTGCTACTAAGCCAATGATGATTGCTATAGCTATTTTTTCAATTGTTTTAAATATAGGTACCATTTTATCAACAACTTCATCATTGTATTTAACATTTGAAATATTCTTGATCTTTTTTATTGTTGCAACTGTTTCTTTCATTTCTTCAATGTTTTTTACAGTTACAATGTATTCCGCTTGAAGTGGATTAGTACTTTCTGTTAAAGTACTCATTACATTATATAACGCTGTATCTTTATCAGTGTTTTTTAATGTTTCTTCTCTAATCTTTTCTTTTGATTTATATACGATTTCATCACTTTTGATATTCTTTATTTCTAGTAGACGATTTTTAATATTGTTTATGTCGTCTTCTGATGCATTACGTTCTACGTAAGCAACTATTGTAAGCGATCCTTCTAGGTCACTAGTAAATCCTTTAATATTAGATGATAACATTATTGCTAATGCTACGATTACTAATGTTATTGTTGTACAGACAATAGATGCTGCACTTAAACTGAAATTACGGAAGATACTTTTTATTGCACTTATAACATTTCTTCCAAATATTCTAATTGCTCTCATCTGCTACATAACTTCCTTTCTGTGAATCACTAGTTAAGACACCATTCTCTAGTGTAATAACACGTTTCTTCATGGAATTTACTATTTCTTTGTCATGTGTAACCATGAGAACAGTAGTGCCCATCTTTTTATTTATACTATTAATAACTTTAACAATTTCTTTTGATGTTTTTGGATCTAGGTTTCCTGTTGGCTCGTCACATATTAATAGTTTTGGTTCATTAACGATAGCTCTAGCTATACATACTCTTTGTTGTTCTCCACCAGCTAGTTGGTTTGGAAAACTTTTTACTTTATCTTTAAGTCCAACTCTTTCTAGAGCAGTTAATACTCTTTTTTTGATATCTTTGGCTTTTAAACCTAAGTTATCTAAACCAAAAGCAACATTTTCATAAACTGTTAGTTTTGGTAATAGTTTAAAGTCTTGGAATACTATTCCTAATTTTCTTCTTAATTTGTATACCTTACTATTGTATAGTTTGGCTACATTGATACCTCCAACCATTACTTGACCTTTTGAAGGTTTTTCTTCTCTATATAATAATTTTGCAAGTGTTGATTTACCGCAACCAGAAGCTCCGGTAACAAACACGAATTCACCTTTATCTATTTGTAGGGTTAGATCTGCGATTGCTGTAACGCCATTTTTGTAGACTTTGTAGCAATGCCTTATATCGATAAATTTCATTTTGCACCACCTTACTATTAATAATTATACCAAAAAATGGGGCAATATTAAAACCTCAGCGCCAACTGAGGTTTAATTCTTTACAAAAAACGTAAACATAAAGCATACTTTATAAATAATACTTGAATTTTGATTTTTCTTCTCCCAAAGTTGTTTCTTCTCCATGTCCTGGATAGAGAATCGTCTTATCTGGGTATTGTTTTACTTTCTCTAGGCTTTCCTTCATATCTAATTCATTTCCACCTAAATCGATTCTTCCAATACCATCTTTAAAGATAAAATCACCAGTAAACATTATGTTGTTTTTCTTAAAGTAGAATGCTTTAGAATCGTAAGTATGTCCGGGGAAATGGATTGTTTCATATCCAAATTCTTTGGAGAAATCTTTATTTACTTCTATATCATATTTACTTAGTAATTCTTCTAAGGCACCGATATGATCTTGATGATAGTGCGTTATTAAACAACCTACTACTTCTTTTCCTTTTAATTCTTTATCGATTTTAGGAAAGTCATCTCCTGGATCGATTACTAAACATCTATTGTTAATAGTAACTATGTAACAATTTTCTTCTAGGTCTCCTACTACTATTTTTTTAATATCCATATAAATCACCTGTTTACATTGTATTATAAACAATTCCTTTTGTAAAACCAATATTGTGTTATAATTTAATTAGAATTGGGGAGATGGAAATGCCTATATTATATAGTTTATTATTTATTGTTATTGTTTTTGGAGCTGCTGCTATATGCTATGCATATCAGTTTAATAAATTGCAACATTCAAAGACTAAAATAGATCATGCTGAGATGTCTATTGATGAAGCTTTAAGAGCTAGGTATGATCTATTAGTAAGAGCTGATAATCTTATTAAGACTGAATTAAAGAATGATAAGACTTTCTTTAAAGGATTAGATAAAGTTAAGGATGAAGATATAAGTAACTTTGATTTAGAAAGAAAGTTAGAAGAATATATGACTACTTTAGAACAAGTTAAGCTAGATAATGAAGATTTAGTAAATAATAAAGATTTTAAAAGCATTTTAAATGAATGTAAGAATAATAGTGAAAAATTACAAGCTGCTAAATCATACTATAATAAGTATACTAGTGAATTAAATGATTTAGTTAGAACATTCCCTTCTAACCTAGTTGCTAGAATGCATCGTATCGATATTAAACCATTCTTTGATGGTAAGAATATGGAAGACGATATAGTAAATGATTTTAAATTTTAAAAAGACTCGTTAGAGTCCTTTTTATTTTGTGTTGATATTCCAATCTATTTCTTTTAAGTTATTCTTACGCAAAAATTCATTTGTTTTAGAAAATGGTTTACTACCAAAGAAACCATATCTAGCTGAGAAAGGTGATGGATGAGGAGATGTTATTATTAAGTGTTTTGGGTTAGTTATTAAACTAGCTTTTTCTTTAGCATAGTTTCCCCAAAGTATAAATACTACTGGTTCTTCTTTTTTGTTAAGTACTTTAATAATATAGTCAGTTAATCTTTCCCATCCTAATTTTCGATGAGATGCTGGTTTATCTTTTTCTACTGTTAAAACAGCATTTAACATTAGTACTCCTTCTTTACCCCATTTAGTTAAGTCACCTGTCTTAGCAGGAGGTATTCCTAAATCATCATATAATTCTTTATAGATGTTCTGTAAGGAAGGTGGGAGCTTAATTCCTTCTTGAACAGAGAATGATAAACCGTGTGCTTCTCCTTCACCATGATAAGGATCTTGACCAACTATTACTACTTTGGTGTTAGAGTATGGTGTTAGTTTTAAAGCGTTAAAAACATAGTTCTTAGGAGGATAGATAGTTTTGGTTTTATATTCATTATTAACAATATTAATGAATTTTTTAAAGCCTTCACTTTCCCATACTAGTTTTAATTTTTCATCCCAGTCATTGCCAATCATAATATCACCTGTTTACAACTTAAAAGTTATTAACACTATTATAATACAAAAAAAGAAGATTTTATCTTCTTTTATTTATGATATGTTTCATTATTTTGAATCTTAAATGAACGATAGATTTGTTCTAAGAGAATGGCTCTAAATAAGCCATGTGGAAAGGTCATTTTAGAAAATGATAAACGATAGTTTGCTCTTTTCTTAATATCTTCATGTAATCCATAACTACTACCGATAATGAAATCAATGGTTCCGTTAGTTAAGAAGATATTATCTATCTTTTTAGATAATGCTATAGAATCAATATTTTCGCCATCAATATCTAATGCTATTACATAGTCTTGGTTACTCACATGTTTTAAGATATTATCTCTTTCTTCTTCTAGATTGTTAGTATCTTTTAGTTCTACTATTTCTATTTTATGATATTTAGATATTCTTTTTAGATAATCATCGATCATTTTATTTAAATAGTCTTCTTTTATTTTGCCTAAGCAAATTATTTTTATCATATTTCAATCACTTCACTTTTATCTCTTTGTGTTGCGCAAGATATATTAGTAAAATCTATTTCATATTCTTTAAATGTTTCTCTAATTGTTTCTAACGCTTTTTCAGGTGTATTATTCTTTTCTGATAAGTGTGTTAGAAGGATCTTTTTAGTATCTGGACCTATTATCTTAGCTAGATATACGGAACTATCTTTATTTGATAAATGTCCATAAGGACCCATTACACGATCTTTTAACCATTTTGGATAAGGTCCATTTAATAACATTTCAATATCGTGATTACTTTCAAATAGATAGACATTTAGATTTGTTAGTTTTTTAAAATATTTAGTGTTTATAAAACCAGTATCAGTTATATAAGCACATGTTTTATTGTTTGACTTAATTATAAAACTACGAGCATCACTAGTATCATGAGATGTTTTTATTATGTCTATTGTAGCGTCGGTTAGTTCTACTTTATCATCATATAATAATACTTTATCATAATATTTTAAATCTTCCATTTCGGAAAACATTTGGGGACTTACACATATTGTTGGATTATACTTTTTTATAAAATTTTTTAATGCTTTTATATGATCATCATGTACATGAGTAATAAAAACATAATCTATTTCTTCAATAGCAATAGAAAGCTCAGAAAGCTTTTCTTTTATATATTTAACTGTTGTTCCTAAATCAAATAGTATTTTATGATTTTCAGTTTCAATATATGTTACGTTACCTTCTGAGCCACTTGCTAAATTACAAATTTTCATCTATCTCCACAATGACCATGGATTAAGTGATTTACTACCATTACGGTATGGTATTCCAGTATAAAGACCAAAGTGTAAGTGTGTACCGGTTGCAGCTCCAGTATGTCCCATAGCACCAATTACTTGCTTTCTGGCTACATGCTGTCCTTTTTTAACATATGTTTTTGATAAGTGAGCATATACAGTACAATAACCATTAGCATGTTGAATAACAATGTTTATTCCTGATGCACTACCTGCTGGTCCGCCCCATCCAGCATGGATTACTTCACCATCAAGTGATGCATATATTGGTGAACCATAACCAGTTCCGGAAATATCAATTCCTTGATGGAAACCACCATAGTATCCAGAACGCCATCCATATCCAGAAGTAATGATATATTTAGAGTTTGTAGGCCATGCCCATGCACCACCCATTGTATCAACTTCAATAGGATATACTTTTCCAGGTGATACTGGTTTTCTCTTGCTACCTTTTACAATGATTTCGTTCTTAACGCTCTTAATTGTAATGGCTTCTCCAACTTGAACAACTCCTGATGTTTGACCACCATTAACGAATTGTACACGGCTGGTAACACGTTCGATACCATTAACACCTTTTTGTTTTACTTTCTTATAACCAATAAATTCTTTTGGATCTTTTTCTTCAACAATTTCGTATTGGATAGGAACGTCTGCTGTTACTAATTCCTCTACTACTAGTGATAATACTGGGTTAACGTTTGCAACGTTTAATGTTTGACCTATAGCTAATAATGAATCTTCACTCTTTATATTGTTAATTAACATTAACTCTTGAGAGTTCATTTTATTCTTATCGGCTACTGTTTCAATAGTATCACCTTGAACTACTTTGTATTCAACTCTTGAATTGTTGTTACCGAATAATAAGAATTTTGCTAAATCTTCAGCATCTGTATAAATTTTTTCATTAGCGTTGATATATGTTTCTTTAATAGTTATTGTTTCTTTAAAGTACATTTTTTCAATTATGTAACCAGTACCAACGATTTCTGGTTGAGTTTTATTTTTATATTGTTTATATCTTTCTTTACCAACGAATGTTTCTATATAGTTATTAATTGCATCTTCAAACACTTTTTGATCTAAGATATAGATATATGTAGGTGTTCCACCTTTTACTAAGTTTTTAATTGTTACTACATACCCTTGAATAGTAAATTGTTTTTCGTCTTTGATGGCATCGTAGATATCTTCTACAGATGTTAATTCTTCATTGTATGTATTTTCTTTTATTATCTGGAATCCTTTTGGAGGATATACTTGGTCTACATTGTATTCTGTTTTTAATTCTGTTTGTTCTTTGTTGATAAGATTATATAAATCTTCCTTAGAATCGATAAGACCTATTTTTTCTCCATCTAGATATACTTGATACATTGATGTAGGGTTATCATATGTTTCCGTAGTAATAAAACTAATTCCTGCTAAAACAGCAATTAGAATAGTTACTAATACGGTTAATATTATTCCTTTTTTATTCATCTATTGAATCTTCCTCTCCTGCTAGATAATTTCTAAAGCAGCTCATGTTTAATTCAAACAATAATTGAAATTTACCGGTTTGACCTTTACGATGTTTAGCAATAATGATGTCAGCAACAACATTTTGTTGAGCATCTAATTTCTCTTTTGGTTTGAAATAATCATTTCGATTTATAAATAATACCATATCGGCATCTTGTTCAATTGAACCTGATTCACGTAAGTCGGCAAGCATTGGTTGATTGTTTTCTCTTTTCTCAGCATTACGTGATAATTGAGCTAAAGCAATAACTGGGACTTTTAATTCCATAGCCATTGTCTTTAGTGCTCTTGATATTTCTGATACTTCTTGTTGACGAGAATCTGGACGTTTACCACCAGTTGTTACTAACTGTAAGTAGTCGATTATTACTAATCCTAGTCCTTCTTCTGAGTTTGCTAAATTACGACATTTAGCTTTTATTTCTCCAGCAGTTATACTAGCATCATCAACGATTTGGATATTTGTATCTGCTAATTGACTATTAGCTTCATTAATTCTTTTCCAATCTTCATGATTTAGTTTACCTGTTTGGATTTTATAGGAATCTACTTGGCCAACAGCTGAACGCATTCTATTAACTAATGCTTCGGCTGGCATTTCCATATTGAATATGGCAATTGCTTTTTTTGTACTCTTTGCTGCGTTAACAGCAATGTTTAAAGCAAAAGCAGTTTTACCCATACCTGGACGGGCAGCAATGATTATTAATTCACCTGGATGTAATCCTGCTGCTGCTTTATCTAGACTTGTATATCCTGTTGGAATACCAGTTATATCTGCTTTGTTTTCATATAACTTTTCTAGATTTTCTTGAGCAATAGCAATTGCATCTTTGATATGAATAAAATCACTTGTTTGTCTTTCTTTTACAACATTTAGAATTTTTCTTTCAGAATCATCTAAAAGTTGTGTAATATCTTCATTGTCTTCATAAGCGTTGGTTACGATGTCAGTAGCTGTCTCAATTAAGTTACGCATTACTGCTTTATCTTTTACTATTTTGATATAGTAGTCTAGGTTAGCTGCAGTTGCTACTGAATCGATTACATCACTTATATATTCGATACCACCAACAGCAGAAAGGTTTTTCTTTTTATCTAGTTCTTCTTTAATAGTTGTTATGTCAACAGGTACATGCTGCTCATAACAACTTTTGATAGCTTCAAACAATTTTTTATTAGCATCACTGTAGAACATTTCAGGATATAGTTCTTCACAAATTTTTGCTAATGCTGTTTTGTTTAGGAAAGCTACGCCTAGAACTGACATTTCAGCTTCTAAGTTTTGTGGCATTTTTCTTGTTGGCATTTAATCACCTACTTTTTTAAGATAACTTTTATTTCCCCTTCTACCTTTTTATGTAGTTGTATTTTTACAATATGTGTTCCTAAAGTATCAATTGGTGAATCAATTATTATTTTTTTCTTATCAATATTGATATTTTGTTTTTTTAGTTCTTCACAAATTTGTTTTGAAGAAACTGTTCCAAATACTTTGTCTTGTTCACCAGTTTTAACTTTAATGATTACTTCTTTTGTTTTTAATACTTCTGCAAGCTTTTTCATTTCTTCAATGAATGCTTCTTCTTCAGCTTTTCTTTGATCAAGCTTTTTGTTTAATTGTTTTGTGTTTCCTGATGTTGCAGGTACTGCAAGACCATTCTTGATTAAAAAGTTTCTAGCATAGCCATCACTTACATCGATTATTTGGTCTTTTTTACCTTGTTTTTTGACATCTTCAAGTAAGATTACTTTCATAGATAGTGTTCCTCCTTTTTTAATAAATGTCTGTATTTAATTATACCAAATATTAAGAAATATTGAAAGTAACTAAGTACAGTTGTGTATTATACCATATAAAAAGACACTTGTGGTGTCTTTATAGTTATTCTCTATAAGTTATGTTGTCCATAATTAGAGTTAATGCATCATCTAAACCAATATTGATTTCATCTTTTTCATAGTCTTCAATATCTTTTAATAACTTATGTTCTTCTGATACAGCATACTTTCCTGCAGATACACTTATTTGATAAAATTCATTTCCTTGTGGTTCAACAAAGAAAGCACTTAGTTGTCTTGTGAACATTATTTTTTCTTTTGTTCCTGTTAAGATATCTTGAATATATATTTTGAAATCAAAATAAGGACTATCATAGTTTTTATAATAAACTAAGAATTCATTATTACCTTCATAGACAGGTAGTTTTTTTAATTTCTCTGTCATTTGTTTTACTACTAATTCTACACGATCATCAAATGATTCGTTTTCGTTTAGAGCTCCATCACCAAAGAATTGTTCTAAGGTATTATTCTTTTTGGCGATAAATACTGTTCTATGATTAGGATCAGTTAAATTTATTTCTTCTAATTCAAATCCATCTAATACAGGGATTGTTATTTTTTCTAAGTTGGTTAAAGTATTCATACTCTTTGCTAAATTAATTGCTTCATTCATTAATTAATCATCCCTTCTAAGTCGGATGTATCTAAAGAACTATCATTTGTTGTTTCGTCAAATTCAGTATTAGTTTCTTCATTTACTCTATAATCATCGCTAATATCAAAGTCTTCATCAGAAATAAATTTTTCTTCTGAATCCATTGAAATAGCTCCTGTATCTTTGGTAAATGTTTCTGAACCACTATGCTCATCAGCATATTTTTGGTTTATTTCTCTTAAATATTCTAATAAGCTTTGTTTTTCTTCTTCCGGTTCTTCAGGTTTTGGTTCTTCTTTTGGTTCGTCTTCTTTTGGCTCTTCCTTTGGTTCTTCTGGTTCCGGTTCAGGAGTTTCTTCTTTTGGTGTTTCTTCTTTTTTAGGTTCTTCCTTTTTCAATTTACCGCCATCGAAGACCCACATTCCTTTACCTTCTTTTAAGAAGACATCTATATCCCATACTTGTTTAGATCTAGCTTCACTAGCTGGATCCGCGACAATTATCTTACCATCTGCTGTGATTCCTCTTAATACTATGTAATGACCTCCACTTGTGAAGTGTCCTGGCCCGACATTCATTATTATTATTTTACCTGCTTGAAGGTATTTTATAATTGCATCTCTTGAAACTCCCATTTGAGAGCATTCAATATTATAGGCTTTGGCACATGCTGGGAAGAATGCCCATGCAGTACCATTTCCTGGAATATGATATCCTCTTTGTAAACTCCAGTTAGCAACTTCTACTGGATCATGAGTTTCATCAAGTAAATATGTTAAAACCATAGACATTGATGTAGGTCCACATCCTGCTGATGCTATTGTTGTACCATATCCATAACTTTGTTGATAGTTATATTGATAATAGTTTTTAAATTCGCCATGTTCATAAGGTGATGGGGTTAGAGTTACTGGAGTTGGATTTCCATTAACTGGAGTAGCTGAACTACCACATCCACCGCATCCTTTAGATCCACAACCAACGCTTCCACAACCTCTTGAACTACAACCTACAATACTACTGCTTGAAGATGTAGTTCCACTTGGAGATCCGCTAACTGATTCTTGGATTCCACCGTGAGCATTTATAACAGCGGTTAGTAATGCAACAGTGTTTTTAAATTTTGTTTCTGCTCCTTCAAGGTTGTTTTTTATAGCAGCTTTAGCTCCAGAGAAATCAAAGCCTCCATCATTGTTGGTATCATAGCTTTCAACGCTGCTTAAAACATCACCGCATTTATCGGAGATTTGATCTATACTATCGGATACTGCTCCTACTTTGGATGTATCTATAAAAAATGCCATAATACCACCTACTTTCTAGTCTCTATATGTTATATTGTCCATTATTAGGGTTAAAGCTTTTTCTAAGCCTTTGTTTATTTCATCTTGTTCATAATCTTTGATGTCTTTTAATAATTTAAATTTATTAGATTTTGCATATTGTCCAGCAGACATACTAATTTGATAAAATTCATTGCCTTGTGGTTCAACAAAGAAAGCACTTAATTGTCTTATGAATTTTAAGTTGTCTTTTGATCCTGTTAGGATATCTTGAACATATATTTTAAAATCGAAATTTTCATTGTCATAGTTTTTATAATAAACTAAGAATTCATCATTGCCATCATATAATGGGCTTCTTTTAGATTCTTCTTTCATTTGGTTTATTACTTTTTCAACACGGTCTTCGAATGACTCGTTTGGTTCTAACATTCCGTCTCCTAAGAATTGTTCTAGGGTATTGTTTTTAACTGCAACAAAGATAATATTGTTGTTTGGATCTGTTAGATTTTTCTGTACTAATATGAAATCATCTAAAACAGGGATGGATAATAAATTGAAATTAATTAATGTATTCATTTTTTTAGCAACTTTAATTGCATTATCGATTTTTGACATTTTATCTTTCCCCTTTCTAAATAGTCATATCTACAGTTCGATCGGCATCGAACGACCACATTCCTTTTGCTTCGCTAGCTATTAAACTAGCATCCCAAACTTGTTTAGATCTAGTTTCGCTTGCCGGATCGGCGACGATTACTTTTCCGTCACTAGTTAGTCCTCTTAGAACTATGAAGTGACCACCACTAGTGAAATGACCTGGTGCCATTGACATTATGAGTGGTTTACCACTTTTTAGCGTTTCTATAATTTTACCTGAACTTACGCCAAGTTGTTCACATTCAATTCCATAAGCTTTAGAGATGTTGGGAAAGAATGACCAATAAGTACCATTACCTGGGCATCTTCCACCATGAGCTAAGCTCCAGTTAGCTGTTTCTACTGGATCTACTGTTTCACCAGTTAGGTATGTTAAAACCATTGCCATTGATGTTGGTCCACATCCAGCATTTGCTATAGTACTTCCATATCCATAACTTTGTTGATAGTTATATTGATAAAAGTTAACAAAGTCATATAGTTTATATGAATCTGGTGTTCTAACGGTAGCTGATGAAATATCTAACTTTTTAGATTTAACACTTTCCAACAGTTTGTTGATTTGTGATTTTAATGATTCCATCTCACGATTATAATCATTTACTTTTCTTTGATATGATCCCAAATCTATATTCGATTTTGGATTGTTGTTTTTTGTTCTTTGAGCATTTTCATATGATGTTTTAGCACTCTCATAGTTTCTTTTTGCTGTTTCCCATTCTTTGTATTTACTTGCAGCTGAAGAAAAATCACTGAATTGTGATTCTATTGGTGCTTGAAATTCACTAACGAATTTGTCAGCTTGGTTTATTGCATTTTCTTGGGATTTTCCTTCCCATACATCACTGTTTTCTAATTCGCTGATTTGGTTTTCATATGAACTGAATAGTTGTTTTGCTGATGAACCATCACTTGATACTGTTCCACTTGAAATCATATGACACCTCCAATATCGTTAGAAGATTTTTTATCTATATTATGATAATTGGCATTAACTCTATCTAAGGTATTAGCACTTTTTTCGAAATTAGAGATGTTGTCATTTGTAGTTTTGTTGATTATGTCCCATACTCCACTTACATGGTCAGCTACTGGGCCTTCAAAAACACGTGGTTTTTGAATGTTTCTTACAAACCCATCAGTGTTTTCTAATCCACTTCGAAGATTAGAACTAGCTTTTCTAATGATACTAGATCCTTCTTCTAAGTTTCCATAAGAACCTACATTTATTTCTTTATAGTCTGACATATAATCACCCCTATATCTTTATTGATGAAAGAGCTTCCTCTGTTTCGTCGATTACACGAGAAACTTCTCCTAGGTATGAAGACATACCTCTAATGGTATTTATGTCTTCAGCAATAGTTTCGTAATTGTCTTCAGTATTATTATCATATTTTTTTGAAGCTTCACCTGACCATGAAGATAATTCTGAATTTAGATTACCTTTAGTAGATTTAAGATTACTTTCTAATCTATCTGCTTCTTGATCTAATGCTTTTCTTGCTCTTGCTATTTCGTCAAAGTCTAGTGCATATACTGCCATATTACTCACTACCTTATCTATATTAAATACTAACATATTAAGCAATTATTATCAATGATACATAATTGCTTTTTAATTTCAATTTAAGTCTTGGTTGGAGGAATTACTATATTTGTCAATGATTTATAAGTACCACTTAATGAAACTTTGGCACTTTTTGATATTCTTGAGTCCCCACTAATGAAATTTGTTATATTATTCCATGCTTCTCTGATTGTTTTTACTTTGGTCTCACTAGTTGCTGTTTTTGCCATTGTTTCAGAAACTGGTTTAACTATGTTATCTACTACTTTGTTGATTTCTTTTGATAATTCTCTTATTCTATCAGCTTTAAATAATTCTGTGATGAAGTTGGTTCTTGAGTCATCATCAAAGTTTGAACTAATCATATCTAAGAATTTTTTACATTCTTCTTGATCCGGATCAATTATATCTCTTAATTTACCAGGGCTCATCTTACCACTTTGATATAACCTAGATAATTCGGCAGCTAGTTTTTTCTGTTCTTCTAATGGAAGATTATTAATAATATATTTTTGGAAATTAGTACCCATTTTATTAATATCCTCTAACAAGGATTCATCTTCACCATATTGCATTACTCCACTTGCAAGTAATTTTACTATTTGTTCTTGTCTTCCGCTTACACCGGATACATTTTTTAATAGTTTATCAGCATCTTCGTTACTTAAATTCTTGAATATTCTAAATAATTCTATATCAGGGTTTTTACTGTTTAATAATATTTCATCAATTAGCATCTTTTGTTGTTCTGGTTTAAATTTCATTAAATCCTTTGTATTACCAACTTTTAGTTTTTCTAATTGATCTGTTAATGCTTTTGTTCGATTTTCTCCATCGTAGAATTTTTTATATGCATATGGATTTTTTATGTAACTCTTTAGTTCTGATAACATTGCAAGAGAAAGGAGATACCATGCTCCTTTAGTTCCTACTTTTAACCAGTTTCCTAAATTGTTTTCTTCTTCTCCTGTAATTATTTTCATAATATCTGGGGCAACTTCAAATCCAGTATTTAGTACTGTTGTTACACCAGTTAGTCCTTTTAATTGTTTTGCGAATGCATTTTTAACAAATTTAAGATTAAATATATCATGATATGCTTCTGTTAATGTTGGAAGGATACTTTTATTTTGTTTAATAACGGAAGCTAAATCTTTTACTCCTTTACCTAGTGCTCTATTAGCAACCCATGATAAGGATCCTAAAACTCCAGATACATTAATTAAAGCTTCGTCTAATAAATTAAATTCGTAATTACCATTTTCGTCTGTTTTTTGATATTTTTTCTCAGCTGCTTTGCCACTTCCAGATAAGAAACCATAAAATAATGTGCTTGGTACTCCTCCGCACATTGTGGCAGCTGTTATTTCCGCAATGCTATTAGATGTATTTCTTAGCCATTTAGATACTTTACCATCATATGCTATATATGAAGCGTCAGCTGTCTCCTT
>Ga0247609_10002245_pt1 | contig 20865 bp, 13 predicted proteins | sample 172DNAGHGlowgp2_FD_193487 | JGI IMG/M metagenome (GOLD analysis project Ga0247609, IMG submission 193487) | Sheep rumen microbial communities from Palmerston North, Manawatu-Wanganui, New Zealand - 1728 DNA GHGlow gp2 | ecosystem: Host-associated > Mammals > Digestive system > Stomach > Rumen ...
GCAAGTCCCCCAAAAACGCCCCCACCTTCATTGAAGACTAACAACAAAAAACAACCCCGCCCCTTTTTGGGCAGGGTCATTCATTCCATACGACAGACACCTTCATAAGTCACATCAAACAGACTAAAAAAAAAAGAAAGCCGGACGCATCCGACTTCCTTAGGCATAGTCCGCAGACGTCCGCCGCAATTCACTTAGAAAATGCTCTTGGCAGGTTGGCAACCCTGCATCTCTTTTAAGACCTGCAAGCAGGCGTGATAGCTGCCCGTTCTATCCTCAAGAGCATTATTCCTGTAAACAATTTTAACATAACGGCACTTTTTGTCAATACAGATTAAGAATAACGCCACGCTGTACCTTTTCTGATGTAATCACTTATCTGACTGTCCGTAATCGGGTACATTGTTCTTACTGATAATATACCCGTTGTAGTTACTCTTACAGCCACTAAAACATTATCATCAAATTGTTTTATAAACTGTAAACTGCTGTCGCTATTTCTGATACCTATGAAATCAGGTTTTGAAATAATATCAGAAATAGCACCAATATACTTATCCAAATCATCTATTCGTTTAAAGTTCGGCCTATGTTTTTCAATATGAGCACGACGGTCATCCCACATAATAACCGAATTATCCTTAATACGATCAGCAAGACCGGGATTCTTTTTTCGAATGAAATCCAGTTCCTTTTTATTCAATTTGCCGGCAACAATATATTTGTCCATAAAAAGCCCCCGGGCCCGAAGGACTCCGGAGAACGAACTGGCATCATATTCCCAAAACATATTCAACAAGATATCAGTTAAACTCAAGAGTCTTCATATATTCATTAAATATATTATAGCAAACTTTTGTTCTGAAGTCAACGAACTAAGCCCGCTCCGGGAGGAGCGGGCTTAAAGTTTCAAACCTTATCAGCTGAAATTATTTGCGCCAAGCAATTCAATTATCTTCAAAATCTCATTATCACTCAAACCATTATCCGTACCATTGTGTATTGCCATGTCTATATCGTCAAAAGTCTCCAACACACAATCATCCTTAACCGGGCTGTTCTGCTGCACAAAGAATACATAGCCTTCAACCCAGACATTTATGCCATTTTCACGCAAATAGTTTGAAAGAATATATTCCTGTCGGCGGACTTGTTTTATCGGATTACGAACAGTTTTTTCATATACTTCACCGCTGTCGCTTGTTTTGTACTTTATCCATTCGTAATCCGCTGTATCACCGCGCATCTCTCCTTTGTAATTCTTTACCTCAATTACAAAGACGCCGCGCGGGTTCACAATCACCTCATCCAGCTCCGCATCCTTGCCATCATATGAAACCTTAACATTGGTAAACAATCTGTCCTCATCGTTTAAAATAGAGCTGATAAACCCCGTTGCGTACTCCTCACCAAGTCTTCCGGCCCGCTCCCACGGCCATTCCCATGTCCGCTTCTCGGGAGTACTGTCGGCAAATTTGGCAATTAAAGTTACGAGAATCAGAATTGTTGCAATTGCCAATATTGACCCAACGAATAATACTATCAAAATTAAAATATCCATTTGAATACTCCTGTAAACTATGCGATGCTGTACGGTTCAAATAGCATTATCCCATACCCCCGCCCTTTTTACAACACAAACTCCCCCATAACCTACTCCTACTACCACAACGTCATCAAAGGCAAGTCCCCCAAAAACGCCCCCACCTTCATTGAAGACTAAAAAAGCAAAAAAACGGGTTGCCCATAAGGCTAGCCTGTTTTTCTCGTTCAATCTTCATTTTTAAGTTTATCAACATGAAGCGGATCTTTCTTATTCAGTGGAGGCCGTTTAACCTTTGACTCCAATCCATCAATATGTTCATTTAAACTATCTTTAATTGTGTGCCACATAGGATCAAGAACAAAATCAATGCCTTCGCGCCTGGCATACTTTGCAGCAGGAACAAAGTCACTATCACCTGCTATAAGAACTATTTTATCTACAAGTCCTTTATGTGATAATGAAGCAATATCAAGGCCTATGCGCATATCTACGCCCTTTTGTTTTATATCCGGATAAAAATCGCTTTCTGTCAAATTATCAACAGTAATTTCCTTTCTGCAGAGCTTTTTAACAGCATCTGGACTTAATACAAATTCTGATGAACTCTCTAATAATTCCCCTCTGCGAATTGCCAATTTACGTTTATGTGTCAGTTCTTTAAAGAAATCAACAGACCAACTGTACAACTCACTCTTCTTTAAATCAACACTTTTATTTAACAAGGGATGGTAAACATTTTTCTCAGACGGAGGACAATCGTAATAAAAAATACGATACAATCCGTTATCCCCACTCTCCTTTTCAATATGCCTCATACAATATGTAACTAATTCATCCGCACGCTGCTTGGGAGTTTTCTCACCAAAGAGAAATTTAGCTTGTTTTCTGTAAAATCCACCATCCACTAAAATTGCAGTTTTCATATATTCACCTCATAAAAAAATCCCGTGCTTCGTAACTTCCCAGATGTTGGGAGAACTACCGCACGAGATTATAGTTAACTGTAATCAAAAAGATTACACATTTATTTTACAAAAATCAACAAAAAAGTCAATACAACAACTCTCCTGCATATGTTCCTATAAATACTATATCAAACTTTTGTTCGTAAGTCAAGAGAAAAACATCTGTTAATAGTGCTTAATATATTAAAAAGTACGATGAAACTAACCCCCCGCACTAACACAAACTCCAGCACCAAAACAAAACCTTACCCAAATCTAAAGCCCCGCTCCACCCGGAGAGGGGCCCCCTTCACCAATTCCCACACCCATCCTTATCCCGCCCAACCTCGCCAACCTTTCTACGCCCTCAGACCATCAATGCATACCAACAACCAACCCGGTCAATCCGCCGTTTAATTCCCCTGCAAACCATCCCGCACTTCACAATCCCATATTCTATCCTATGCGATGTAGCCCTCCACTCCAACATACCCTCACCCATATCCTAAGGCAAAAACAAGGCAGCCCACTCGCATGAGTGGGCTGCCATTATCAATCCCTAATCACCATTCGTCAGAACTTTTACCCCAACATTTGACAAAGAACTTCTGTTTTTTTCCTTCTTTTTCCATTGTGAATTTAAACCATCGATGTGTTCAAACAAACTATCCTTAATATCTGCCCACATTGGATCCAAAATAAAATCTATTCCTTCTCTACGCGCCAGTTTTGCCGCTGGCACGAAATCACTATCGCCTGCAATAAGAATAATCTGATCAACCTGTTTTTTATATGCAAGTGAAGCAATATCAATTCCGATTTTCATATCTACGCCTTTTTGCTTAAATGCAACATAAAAATCATCTTCTGTTAAATCTTCAATTGTTCTTTTGCCGGAACACAAATCTTTCAAGGCGCAGTTATCTATTTGGTAAGATGCAAAGCTTTCAGACAATTCCCCAAGACGTAATGCTACTTTTCTTTTCTGTTTTAATTTATTGTAAAAATCATTTGACCATGCATAAGTTTCTGACCTTCTAAAATCTATTCCTTTCTGCAAAAGCGGATGATAAACCGATTTGTCCAGAGGAGGACAGTCATAATAGAAAATGCGATATAATTGTCGATCGGGATCATTTTCTCGTTCATGTTTCAGATGTGCATAACAATATGCATATAATTCGGCTGCGCGATCTTCAGGTGTTTTCTTACCCCAAAGATATGCGGCTCTTTTTCTGTAAAAACCACCATCAACCAAAATCGCAGTCTTCATCAAAATAACCTCCAAAAAATAAGGCCCTATGTATCGGCAAATCCCATATCCTGGGAAGCCTACCACATAGGGCCAGTTCACACTAACAATTATAAACCTTTGTTTGTAAATGTCAACAAAAACAAAAAAAACAAGCCACCCAATATCTTATCCGAATTATATCCTGTTCTTTTTCAAAAGTCAACAAAAATCCCGTACCTACGCCGTTCGAGCATTTTAAGCGGTCAATATCAACCACCCAAAGGCAACTATATTTCACCCAACCGGTATCAACTAACACAATTACAACAAAAGCTATGCGATGTAGCCCTTTTGGCAACACAAACTCCCGCACCAGCCAAATCAAAAACGCCCCACCTTTTATTAAGAACTAATTAAACAACAAAGAATCCCCGCTCACAGCGAGCGGAGATTCTCCTTTTGCGATGTATCTCTAAACAAAAAAGTGGTGCAGCCCCGGCCGCCATGTGCCGGTCTACACCTTGTAAGCCTATGATACTATTCCTATTTGGGAATGTCAATAATTTCATGTGACTTTGTCACTATTTTTATTTTACGTATTTTTTTAGAGTCACCAAAGGCTTTAACAATCTCATTTATAGCTTTTTCATCATCCATTTTACAGCGCCGTAAATCAATTATGATATTGTCTGATTGGCGAGATGCCTTATGCATAATATTTCGTATTGTATTCTTTCCGTTACCGGTTGGTGCCTTCATCTCCCAAGATCCGCCATCAATAACCACATCCGGTGTATGCGCATTTTTAGTCTGTAAGGGTGGTATCAGTTCTACATCATATCCTTTTTGCAAAAAGACTTTTACCGTCTCATATTCATGCTCTTTTAAGTGAACACCATTTTGTATCAGAATACCAATTTTCTGTGCCATACAACCCTGTTTCCTTCAATGCTTTTTACCCCATTATACAGGTTACTCTGACAATGTAAACAACTTAGGTACGAATGGTCAGGTTTTCTGCATGAACGGTCGTTTTATGCAATGTATCCCTTCGCAAGACAAACATTTTTCACCCAAAACATAAGGCAGCTTACACTAAAAATGTAAGCTGCCAGTATCAGTCCTAATACTCCCGCATGACCTACTCCTACTACCACAACGTCATCAAAGGCAAGCCCCAAAAAACGCACCAACATTCATTGAAGACTAATAAAGCAACAAAAACGGGTTACCCACAAGTGCAACCCGTTTTTCTCATTCAGTCTTTATTTTTAGATTTACCCAAAAAAAATCCCGTGCTTTGTAACTTCCCACATACTGGGAGAACTACCACACGAGATTATAGTTAACCGTAATCAAAAAGACTACACATTTATTTTACAAAAACCAGCATAAAAGTCAACACAGTAGTAATCCGATTATGTCCTTATGCAGTTCGAACAAAGAGGTTGAACACTTAGTGTATAAGCTAGTGTCTAACCATTTGTCCAACCCTTCCGTACTTTTTTTGATTAGGATGGTTCGACGAAGTCACCGGTGCCGAAATAACCAACCCAAACGACTCCCCCATGACCTACTCCTACTACCACAACGTCATCAAAGGCAAGTCCCCCAAAAACGCCCCAACGTTCATTGAAGACTGACAATGCCAAAAACTATATGTGATTCTATGACATTTTCATTTAGTTCCTCACCCTATTAAACATTTTTATTTATATAAAATTCGCAATAGTCAATCTATAATGGTTATTTTTGATATTTTAATTGTAAAATTTGTGATAATTTGTCAAAAATATAAAATAAAATGTTGAAACTGGTATCCTAAATGGTATAATACAAAAAAAAGAGAATGGAGCTGGCACTATGTTACTTCAATTTAGTTTTGAAAACTTTAGGTCTTATAAAAACCGTGTCGTGTTATCTATGGAGGCCTCTTCTGACAAAGAGCTACCCGACAATTATTCAATTGAAAAATCTGAAAAACTAATTAAAGTTGTAACCATATACGGTGCTAACGCTGCAGGAAAATCCAATATTTTCCTTGCATTAACTGCTGCCATTATGAATATTAGACTTTCCAATCAAAAACAATTAGGACAACCGATGTACAATATCGTTCCTTTTATTTTTGACAATGCTACTCGCGAAAAACCATCAAAATTTGAATTTGTTTTCATTCAAAATGGTACAAAATATGTGTATGGTTTCTCCGCCACAATGTATGAAATTGTGGAAGAATACTTATATGCCTATAAAACGACTCGCCCGACAACTGTTTTTCAAAGAGATGAGACTAAAAAGAACCCTTATCGTTTTACGATTCCCGCAATAAAAGCGGAACTTGAACCTCTTACATCGCGCAACACCAAAAATAAGCTTTTTTTAGCAACAGCCACTGAGTGGAACAGTAAAGAAACAAAAGATGCTTTCTCTTTTTTCGCAGAAGGAATAAACACTTACAACCCCAATTTTGAAGCAATGCTGCCTCAAATTGGGCCAATGTTAGAAAATGACAACGATAGTTCTATCAAAAGCTTTATTAATAAAACTTTAAAAGAGGCAGACATCAATATTGATGATTACCAGTTTAGTGTAAAGGAACAATCATTAGAAGAATTCATTGCAAGTATTCCAGTCCAGCTAAGAAGCATTTTTTTAGCTGATGCTAAACCAATTACTAAAAATATCTCATATTCTATTAACACAGTAAGAAAAATAAACGGAGAATCTTTCCTTATAGATATCGGTGAAGAATCCGAAGGAACTCGTAATATATTTGCAATAGCCCCGGTTCTCAAAAGAGCATTTGAAAAAACCGGTGAAGTTATTTGCATTGATGAATTTGATCGCAGTCTCCATCCGGCACTTTTGCTATACATAATTGATTTATTCAATGATAAGAGCATAAATAAGTGCAATGCACAACTTATTGTTTCCACACACACAACTGACCTCCTTTCACAGGAACATTTACGTAGAGATCAATTCTATTTTGTGGAAAAAGACCAGCTAACAGGAGAATCAGAATTGTTTTCATTGGACGAGTTTTCACCTAGGAAAAACGAAGATATTCGCAAAGCTTATCTTTTAGGTAGATATGGCGCTTTACCGAACATCAAGTAAGGAGTTTTTATAAATGGCTAAAGCATATAATCCCAAAAAACGTAATACGGGGGTTCGAGATCGTAACCGCATCATATTGATTTCCACAGAAGGAAAAAACAAAACTGAAACGCTTTATTTTAGTGACTTCTCGTCAAAAGACACTAGGATTAAATTTGCTAAAGGTAACCAAACTGACCCAGTCAGTATAGCTAAAAATCTTGTCAAAGACTACCGACGAAATGGACTGGACAAAGCATTAAATGATCAGGCTTTCTGTGTAATAGATGGAGATTTATCAAAAGAACGAGAAAAACAAATTCAAAAAGCTGATTCTATCGTTAAAGATATTGATGGAAAAGTGATTATTTCTAATCCCTGTATCGAAATATGGTTTTTATGCCATTATACTGAATCTACTAAACAATTCTTTTCAGCAAACGAAGTTATTGAAGAATTAAAAAAGTATATTCCTAATTACGAAAAGAATATGTATGGTTTAAATGCTATTTTAGATACCAAAAAGAATACTGCTATTAGTAATGCAAAAAAACTTGAAAAACACAATAAGGAAACTGGCAAAAAGCCACACAAATACGACTATCAACCAAGTTCAGAAGTTTATAAGATTATTGAAGTACTGTTCCAAGAATAAAATAGCCATTTATTATTGATTTAAGTATTATAACTACTACCGGTGTAGTGCAAAAAATTATCAGACAATTAAAAGCATCTATTATAAAAGAAATGAAATAGTTTTATCATCAGCAAATATGTCATTACATAATTTTTGTTTTATTTTTTCAATTGTATTATGTTTCCCTTACCCACACCTTTTTTATAGCCGTTTTTCCATGTTTAACTATGCAAAATAACGAACTAAACAGCCAAACTATAGCGCCCCGCTCCACCCGGAGCGGGGCCCCTTCACCTATTCCCACATCCATCCTTATCCTGCCCAACCTCGCCAACCTTTCTGCGCCCTCAGCCCATCAATACATACCAACAACCAACCCGGTCAATCCGCCGTTTAATTCCCCTGCAAACCATCCCGCACTTCACAATCCCATATTCTATCCTATGTGATGTAGCCCTCCACTCCCACACACTCTCGCCATCCTCCAAAGTAAAAACAAAGCAGCCCACTCATATGTGAAAGTTTCGCATAAAACAGTATCAACACATACGAACGAGCTACCAAAACTATTATATTAATCAAATATCTTTATCTAATCCCTATAGTGCTTTCTAAGTCTTGTATACCTTCTTTTAAGATCAGGGTTAACCAGTTTCAAATAAAGATTATCGTACAAATCATCCGAAGCGATTAGCTCTGTTCTTTTGCTCATCAAGTCAACAAAGGCTGCTGCTGCAGTAATATCTACGAATCCTTCGCTTTCACTAAGATATTTGATTACGAAAACTAATTCCCGGCTTTCTAATTCCGTGATGGATTCGGCTGATTGGGGAACTTTTGCAAACTTTATCCTTAAATCATCATTTAATCCTACAAACACCTTATTCTCCATCATTTTTTGAACAAAGGTATAGTTTTCACCCATATAATCTGATACTATTGAATCTTTATTCTTTCTAAATATGTCAACATATGTAGGCCAAAGTATTTCGCCTCGTTCGCCATCCTCCATTTTAAACTTACTCTCATAAAGCGTTTTTGAAATCACATAATTTTCATATTTGCCTTTTTCATATAAGAGGTCCGTTACATAACCCGGGAGTGCATAATGGTTTTTAAATCCGCACAAAAGACTAATGGTCATCTCGTTTGCGCCACTATTACATAGGGAAATCGTTTTAATGTAATTCTCTTTGAAGGCGGAATTTGAATTAATATTTGATGATAATGCTTTTTCAAAATCGTAATCCAAACACTTTGTTGTCTGCATATATTGCAATTTTTCTTCCGCCTTATTTAACTTAAGGATATCAGAATAAATTGACTTTATTGTCTGCTTCTGTTCGTCATCAAAATCTTGATATTTTATGCATTCACCAAACAACAATTTTTCAAAGCATATACGCGCAACGCTTTTCTCTAATTCAGAAATATATTCCAGTATCTTGAATGATTCTATTACATTTTGTTCTTTACTGTTGATGAAGTCTATTATCATGGACGTTTCGGTCTCAGTAACTACTTCTGGAGGCAATAAGTATTTAATCTCGCTGGCACTTATTTTATTAGCAGCAAGATCAAATTCATCTTCAGTTATAACTGGACAATCTTTATCAAATAAAGCCGCGTATTTCCAAATAGTTTTTTTAGAATAACCAAGAATCGCCCCTCTTAACAACGATAATTCCTTAGGATTGTCTATTAACCAAGCTTTTTGTTCAAGAATAGAATCTTTAATTCTATCATTAGAAAAACTAAATCTCCGGTTTAAAAATACGGACACCATAGCAGCCTCAAAGAGATATCCTCCGTTAGTTAACTCTTTAGCAACTTCACCGCTATACCCATCATAATCATTATAATCCCTGATATAATTCGTAGCGCGCATTGACAAGCCATTTGGCGCTGTCATAATGATTAGTTCTTTATAATCATCAATAAAACCACCCAAATCAAGTCCCTTTTCAAGCCCATTGTTTATATTATCTATTACTACTTCTTCTAGCTCATCAATTATTGTTTCGTTTATGAGCATAAATTTTAAAGCAGTTGGAGCAACATACGTCGCTTCAATATGTTTAGCAGATTCATTTATGAATTTTATAGTAGCATCGTTTAGGCTTACTCTTGATGGTGATAAACTATACCTATTAAGGACATATTCAAGGCACTTATCATTAAAGTCTTCATTTTGCTTGTTAAATAAACCCAGCATAGTTTCATACGGTATATTATCAAGTTCTTTAAATCGTGCCAGCGAATGAGTTCCCATAAACAATTCGGAGTAACGCTCTATTTCTTCGGGAAAGTTCATTGAAAGGTTAAAGCGCAATTTAAGCAATTGTTCTTCATCAAATCTTTCTTCCCAAAGCGCAACAAATCGCTTTATTATATCTTGAGTATATATTTCTCTCGTCGGATCATAAGAAAGAATGCTAATAAATCTATCTATTGTCTTAGCGGCAGAATCTGCCTCATAGTTCCACTGTTCCAAAGCCTCATAAATATATTCGGCATCATATTTAAGAACAGCTTTATACAAATTTTCGGTGTTAAAAACTATATCTTTAACAAATATATTTAGTTGTCTAATCTTTTTAAGAGAATTCGCAATTACAGCAGAGCCACTCTCTTGTACATGCAACACGCTCTCATTCAAATCAATAGATGAAATAGCCGCTTTTCCATAAAGAATAGCTTTTTGAACCTGCTCCTCATCATTTGTAAGAACATGTCCTTTTTTAGGATAACTATAAAAATATACTCTATAGTTATCATCTATTAGCCCGGAATCAATCAATTCCGCAATAGCAACCATATACTTTTTGTCAAATTTTTCTGAATTATCATAATTATCAAGAATAGATTCGCCTTTAATTCGGTAATTAACCAATTCATCAAAGAATGCGTCTGGAGTTTTACAAAAATCACCTTCAAATGCCGTTGTAACATATGAAACCACCGAACATTTTTCGAATGAAACATCCATATTTGGAAATCTTTCTGACAACGATTCATACAAAGAAAAAGCTCTATTTAGCCTTTCCTTAACCTGACGAATACCCGTTAATGGTTCTCTTATTATCCATTGCATTCCTTTTATTTCAACTAAGGGCTTTTCCGGATCTATCAACTTTAGATTCTCGATTTTTTCTTTATTTTCTGCCAATAAACTAGATAATACTGCATCATAATCTGAAATGTTTATCTTCTGAAGGTTAACAATGTAATCAAAAACTTTTTCATATATTACTTCTTTGTTGTTATTAATTGCACCATTAATTTCATTATTAGTTTTTGTATCTTGTGAAACCAATAATGCTTCCGGCTTTATATTAACAATAAAAGTAACTTTGTTTTTAAAAGAATTTGTCTTATCATCATTTATAATATAGTATTTTCTAAACTCTTTTAAAAAAGCCCTAACTGTTTCTGTTTCATTACTCCTATCTAAATCTTCAACAACAACGATATAATGCTTTTTATTTTTTTCACTATTGCAAAACTTTACTTTTCTATACTTTAATATTTCAGAATAATACACCTCCATTATTTCATCCGGTTCTACAATGCGCTTTTCACCTTTGTTACCAATAGAATAAATTACTTCGGCAAAACTTGCGGCAATAACAATCAATATCACAGATACTATGACAGAGAGAGTCGAAATAAGATTGGCGTTCCCATAAACAAATGGTATAAAAGTCTCAAATAAAACTGCAAAATTGCGAATAATCCACGATAAAATTAATAAAACAATTGCAATCACAATAATTATCCAATTATATCGCCTATTTGTATGTAGTTTTAAAAGTTCAAAGTTTGAGTTTAATCTACGACTTATATAAGTTCCTCTGTTATGACTAATCTGATTAGCAATTTGAAAAATAAAATTCTTATGCAAATCATTAGAATCAGATTGGCTTTGCAATTGAGACCACATTGGCACCTCAATTATAATATCATTCTTGTTACTTTTCCTTTTCTCTTTCAGCAATTCTATAATGCTGCTTTTTCCGGTTCCAAAATCAGAAGTAATAGCGATACTTTGAGCACCGCTATCAATAGCCAAGCTCAAGCTTTCAACATATGCTTCAAAACCTATCACATCGTCAGCATACGATTTAATTGGTAGATCGAGAAACACTATCGGTTCTACTTTTGTATTATTTGTTTTTTCCTTAGAAGATTTTTCAAAAGCCATTTTCACTACACCCTTAAATAATGTATTAAACACATTATCCCATACCCCCGCCCTTTTGACAACACAAACTCCCCGCACCAACACAAATCCTCACCCAAATCAAAAGCCCCGTTCCACCACCCGGAGCGGGGCATTCTATTGGTATTCTGCGATGTAGCCCTCCACTCCCACATACCCTTACCCATCCTCCAAAGTAAAAATAAGGCAGCCCACTCACATGAGTGGGCTGCCATTATCAATCCCTAATCATCATTCGTCGGAACTTTTCCCCAACATTCGTCAAAAAGCCTATTTTCTATGCCCATTTGACATAATATCGACCTTAGTGATTTCACATGATATTTCATCAATATATTGGCAAAGAGCGTTATCTATGAACTCATGTACTAACCAGTTCTGCTTTGTCTTCATCATTTTTTCAAACTTCTCCGGGTTATACCGAACAAGTTCACTTAACCAATGCATAACGGCAAAAATTAATGTTATCGAATTTCTATTTAAAATATGACTATTCGTAGAAATATCCTTTTTTACATACCACAACCTTGTGTCGCCATAGACATAATGGAGATCTTTCCTAACAACCTTGTGATATTTTGACAGACAATTTAACCTATCGTTTTTATTCGGATTATGTATATCCCAGTTGAATCTTTCCTTGGATCTTAATAAATAACGATTATCTGTATTATACTTAACCTTCTCATATCTTGACGGTACATTTTTAAGAGAATTACCATTAGCATATCTTGCGTCTATTTGAAATTGAATCCAGCCTTTTCTTTGCACTGTATCTACTATAAACTCCACGTCCCTAATCGGAATAAACAATTCTGTGCAGTTATATGTAATCGAGAACGCTCGATGTATACACGGAATGTTATATAGCAAATCGTATACACTCACAGTTTCTTTTACAGCTCTCTCGTTAAAATATTTTGACAATTCATATAGCACACCGCTTCCCAAGAATATAACCTCTGACGACTTGATATTGTTATTTATCCACATTCTTCGATCAGTCGTAATTCCATGTGAGATATTATTAAAATTAATTGTAGTTGGCCCATTAATTGCAAGAAGGGCTTTCGCTGCATTCAAGCAACAGTAATAGGATGTTAACGGCCTGGATTCAATAGGCAAGCATTCTGACGCAAAGAAAAAATTTTTTGCCTGTATCCAATAAAACAAAGCATGATTAGCCCTTTCTCCACTTTGTCTGCGAAGCCATAGCTCAACATACTCCCATGAAGAGTTTGTTAGCACGGTTTTGGCGCTATAATCCGCACCAGTGACTGGTTTCATAATATGAATTCTTTTAGAGTTAATCTCTAAGTTTTTTATAGCCATTAATTCATCCCTTTCCAAATCTAAGCCTATAACAATTGGTCATTTCGGAAACATTCCTACCACAGAAGAAGATTCCGAGCCCTGGCTCGAAGCGTGACATCTCGAATCAAGATTCGCTTTCCCCATAGTATTCATACCCTGCTCATACTTATCAAGTAAATCAAACCAACTGTTATCATCATCAGCAAACAGAGTAGCACAAATAGCCTTCAGTCTCCATTCTATATACTAATAATACTCCATAAGCAGGCTATGCTTAAATCTAAAATCTGCTTCAGTCATAAAGTGGGTCCCCTACTAATAGTCATATTTTCGTTCAATTAAGCCACCCCCTATATTGTCATTGTCATAATAAAACAAACCTTCCCAAGCCTTAATTTCACAGCCATTTCCACTACTTGCAGCACTTCTTTTTTCAGCTTGAACAAACCAAATTAAGCAATTATTCTTTTTTTCAAGATATGAATCAAGTATATCCTTCCTAACAACTACACCATTAACACCTTGCGTAAAATATGTATCAAATGCAGCTAGTTTATCCGAAGAATCATAATAAAAAGTATCTGATTCTTTTTGTTTTAATCCCATAGTTTCAATAAAATCCGCGCATGGAATTCTATATGAAATTGATGTTTCCTTGCTTGCATCATATTCCTCTTCCCAAATTAAATCTGTAGTTGCGTGTAACATTTTCCCAATTGTACACTCCTCATCAATTTCATCAACTATGTCTTTCATCTTAAATACAGAAACACCGTCATTTTCTTGTTCAACACCATTTACCAATTCATCTAAAAATGCTTCATCTAAAACTGGAATTGTTTTAGCTTCTAGTTTCTTATTTCCAGTCTTTATCTTTGCATCAACCCAAGCGTAATTATTAAACTCTTTACAACTAGGTGACCATGGATATTCCCTATTAAATATAGAATACGATTCATTAAATGATGAAATCTCACGATTTAAAAGGTTTAGACCTTTATTAAAATTATTAATGAAAGTTTCTTTTTGTTCTTCTGTCACAAAATAAGCATATAGCCAGTTCCACGATTGTAATCCGGTAATAGCCATAAGATTATAGTTTGTTTCGCAAAACCTTGTAAGACACACCCATTGTTTGCTACTATTGTCCATTAAAACCAAAGTATCGTTTAATTCATCAAGAAAAACCCCTTTCCTTTCACGCCATTTACAGTTTTCTTCTGCATCTAAATGATTTACAGACTTAATCTCATTTTCTCCGTTACTAATATAACTTTGCAAATCATTAAAAATCGGGGCCTCATTACATTTTAAAAAGCTTTTATTTAATGTTGGATCAAAGTCTCTAACATATGGTTCCCATGGCCCTTCATATTTTATCTGTCCGCCTTCGTCGTCTCTCCAATAATTATTGAGTTTATGATGATCAGATACTCGCGCGAGGATATTATACATTGTTATCCACTGGTATTTTTTACCAATTCTTTCACATTTGCGGAGTAACTCTCTTTCATAATATTTCCCTTTATCATACTCACCAAAATAATCTTCTGAATACCCGATATCATTCAAAATATGGTAAATAGAATAGTTGAAAATCTCATAATCATCCACATCAAAACTTCTAAGTGAACTTTGAAATACATATCGACCAAAATCACCATATCCATCCATGCCTTCAAAACGCATCGATTCTATCAACCGATACATTCCACCTTCATATTTTTTATCTTGAAAGTGTTGATCTTTAATGACTGGAATAGGATCCGAATTATACGGAGGAACTATTCGTTCACGTTCTATTATTCCATCATAATCAGGGTTATCATATAAAAACAACTCAACTATCAATCTAGCATAGTCCCTTAAAAGTATATCCGGATAAACTGTATCTTTTCTGAAAACTGTTAAATATACATATTCAGCTAAATCTTTAATACTTTCATTATTCTTTCTTTTACAACAAGCACCAAACACCACACCATACAAACGTTGAATAACATATGGGTCATTAACAGTTTCAAACTTATTCAGTATTACCTGACAAAGATGGAAGTTATCCTTTAATATTTCGATCATGGCCTTTGAAGTATAATCTCTAAGCCAACGGTTAGACGAAGTTAAAATCCAGCCAAACAAAGTCAGTAGCAATTCAATCTGTTTTTCATTGTTGTATTCAATTATTTCCCCACTGTCATACATTTGAACTAGTTGAACTAATCGGTCTCCTTCACTTTGTACTAATCCATTTACATAAATAGTCCAAAGATAATCTCTTTTATTTAAATCAAGAGACAAGAGATAACAGTGCAAATAATCCGCGTTAAGTGGGTGATGACATTTCACACTATTGCCAATTAACATTGGAAAGAAATCACATATACAGTAAGAAAATTCCTTAAGAATTCTTTCAAATCTATCAGCAACAATATAATTGGGATTTCTCCACTGAAATGCATTAATATATTGACGAACAAAAACATCTCGTTTCTCTTCATCTTCTAAAGAAACAAACAAATCAAAACAAACATCATCGTACTTCTCTTCATACAGAACACAAATATTTGCAATAAGCTCTGGTGTCCAAAAGTCATCAGAATTATCCTCATTGATGTTTGATACAATGCCAGACAACGTATTACCTACATCTTCCTTTGAGTAACGATTAATAATGGCTTTCGCGCAATAATAATCATTTAAATGGTCAAATTCAAAGTAGTAATACTCCGATGACGAATTGCAATAATCATGCAAAAAACCTTCCCTGACAAGCAAAAGAATAAATGCATGTGGCGATATTCCTACTTCCGTCCAAAAGCTCAAGTTAACTATTTCATCATGTGTTAAAAATGTCTTCTTATTGTCTACATAATAACGTGAAATTTCATCAACTAGTTTTTTAACAAGATTGTCATCTTCACTATATCCGGCTTCTCTTAATTCATTTCCTAATGTCTCAAAACCCCTTTTATTAATGTGCTCAATAAACTTATCATAAAGCGACGGTATATCAACATCATCACCAGTGTATGTTTCACAGTATAAAGTTAAAAAGAGCGGATTTGTAACATCATAACCAAAACACTCCAAAGGTGTAAACGAAATACCATAGTAGTTTAAAAATCTTTTTACAGCATAAAAGCTATTATATTCAAATCCGGTGTGGGTTAAACTTAATATTTCACAATTATCTAGGCGTTGTTGTATTGCATTTGAAAAAATCGAGTTGTGAAATTCCTGACGATAAGAGATAACCAGCCTAACTTTTGGTGACTGATATATCTTTTCCACAATTTTATATAACCCATTTTTCCATATTTGTTTATTCCAAGTTTCATTTAATGCATCAATAAATATAGGCACAATAGTATTATTCTTTTCACCAATACATTCTAAAATATCTATTAAATCATAAAAGCCAATATCAAAGCCGAGATTATTAATAATTTGATTAATAATTGGCTCATCAGAATAATATATTCCGGCAATTAAAAGTAATACTTCCCGATCATCATTTAGTAATTTTTCCGTCTCGTAAGCCAGTAATTGTGACTTTCCTATTCCAGCTCTGCCATTTATGAAAAGCGATTTACCATGCAAAAGTTGTTTTTCCCTATCCGTTAACTCGACCAGATAAGGAAGATTCATTATTTCTATGACATAAGCTTTTTCATTTGCAAGTTTGTCGAATTCTCCTTTTGCTTTCCTTCCTTCTATTTTATAATCTATATCTTTAATTGCGGCATTAATTTCTTCTATCCTTTTTGTCAGACTTTCAATATCATTTACTATTGATTTATGCAATTCACTAAACCAATCTTCTGAACAATATAAGTTATCTTCAGAAACATCTTTCAACGAAAGAACGGCTTCCTTTAAATTTTCTAAAAAAGCGACATAATCCTTGTATCTGAAAGTATCCGTGCATTCATCAATCTCTATTAATAGTTTTTCCTTTTTTGCATTCAAATACTCAGTTGCATTTTTATCATGGACAAATAAAGATAATTCATCTGAAGATGTCGTATCCACATTAATCAACTGATTATAACGCTTTCCAAGAATATTAAACATTTCATTCGAATGCTTTACAAACCATTCATGACAAATTGTATGATTTCCAAAATAATATAATCCTAAATATGGGTAGTTTCTTACTCTATCTAAAATAGTGTTACCTGTCACTAGCACTAATTCAATACCCGCTTCACCAAGAACACTCCTTGCCGTCTCTAAACTACCTGATGCAAGATCCTTATTACAGAACAAGAAAACTAAATCAATTCTTCCCTTATAGTATTTAACGATTTTTCTTGCCGAATCATTAATGTTTCTATAATCAGGATTATTATCAAAATATTTTGCCTGAAACCCAATATATATATTTCTTGTCTCATCAAAAATCGGTTCTGTCTCTAAGCCCGGGTTGTTGGGATTGGCACAAACATATTTATAATTTTTATTGTTTGATAAATTATCATTAATGAATATTTGACGGCAAAGATCTTCAAACTTAGAATTAATACCTTTGGGATCCGGATTATATAATTCAAAACTATTCCAATTAATCTGCATTTCATACCTCACAATTATTAATTTCAACACATAAATTTATTATCCCATACCCCCGCCCTTTTGACAACACAAACTCCCCGCACCAACACAAATCCTCACCCAAATCAAAAGCCCCGCTCCACCACCCGGAGCGGGGCCTTATATTGGTATCTGCGATGTAGCCCTCCACCCCACGCACCCTCACCCATCTATCAAAGCAAAAACAAGGCAGCCCACTCGCATGAGTGGGCTGCAATTCTTCAAAACTCGTTTATTGTTTTTTCTCCCAAATCAGCATTGTACCTTCCTTATCCAAATGCATAAAATCAATAAACATCTCGTCTGTCAAACCAAACTCTCTGGAATCATATCCTCCTACAACAGTTATATCATATTCCTCGCCAATTTCATGCAAATAAACCTCAACATCAGCAAATACAGCGTTTAGGCCTTCATCAAAAATATAGTAACACTGCGTGACACTAAACGGTTGCAAGTATAAAACAACTTCAACATCTTGACCCAACAAATAATCAATTAAGCTTTCAAAATCTAACGACTTTTCAGAATTGATTTCTGTCATATTTTGAGAGTTCTCATATGTCACTCCGCCGGCCGTTGCCTGCACCTTTGCCAGGCGTTCTTCGCTGCGCTTTTCCAATGCTTCAGCATATCTAATTGTGCCATCAGAATAATCTGCTTGCTCTTTATCATTTAAACTTTCAGTTGCTTTTTCACCACTAAAAGCCTCTGAGCCTTTCTCTTCAATCACAGAGATATTGTATTGAAAATATGGTAAAGATAGATATGGGTTCTCCTTTTTCACGTCTTCTTTCAATTCTTTACTGTTTACAAGTTGATAAAATCTTTCAGCAGCTGTTCTGTAAGCATAGCTTTCAATCCAGCGTGCTTCCGGATTATCTCCATAAAATACCCACGGTGAGACTTCAAGAATCACTCGCGAAGGCAATTTAGAAAACTTTTGGTAATAAAGGCCTAAAAGTGCATAATAATCCTCTATGCATGCACCAGAGACACAATTATTATAAATATCATTAAAACCGGTAATGTCGCTTCCCAAAAACATTCCTCTTGAAGATCCAATTACCACAGTCTCAGGTATATTCTTCATAGAATTAACAATTGCCACCTGATAAATACGCTCATTATAATTCTCCGGCATTGCAACCGTTTTTCCTGATAAAGCAAGTTTTGCCATTTGAGTATGTGATTTAGCTGTTATAACATGGGATGCATCTACAGAATAATTAATGAATATGATAACACCAAGAATAAAAGCGATGTAGACAACACCTTTCATTACAAAAAATACAAAAGATCTATTCTTGATTTCTGTTTTCATATTCATTCATCCCCTTTCACGTTAAATTATTATTTTGCGATATCTTCTAGAACTGGAAATAAACAAAAGTTGATTGGCCTACATATCCATACACAAGTATGAGTACTGAAATCACAAGCATGAAAGCATATCTCACTATTGCTTTTTTCTTTCCAAGCCACTCACATATATCTGACTTAAGCGATATAAAATCATAAACTGTCAAAGGAACTAAATAAAGCAAAATAATCTTAACAATCAAATTTCTGTTAATGTCAAGTGCAGAAAAACCTTCGGCCATATATGCGCCTATATTTCCAACACCGTTAAACATATTTCCAAACACATAAAGTGCATCATTGAATGATGAGGCTCTGAAGAAAACCCATCCTGCCATCACAAAAACAAATACACAGATGACTCTAATTACCCAATATAGATTATGCTTCTCTGATTTCTTAATTTTAAGGACATCTTCTCCAACCTGCGCTGCTCCATGAACGCCGCCCCATATAACGAATGTCATATTGGCGCCATGCCACAAGCCACTGACAAGGAAGGTAACCATTTTGTTAAACGCAGTCCTTGGTTTTGAAACCCTGCTACCACCGAGCGGGATATATAGATAGTCACGGAACCAGGTTGAGAGGGATATGTGCCAGCGGCTCCAGAATTCCTTGATACTTGCCGAGAAATACGGACTCTTGAAGTTTTCGATCAGGTTGATGTTCAGCATCTTAGCGGAGCCTCTCGCTATGTCTGAATAGCCTGAAAAGTCACAGTAAATCTGAAGCGAGAAGAAAAAAGTCGCAAGAAATAAACTGTATCCGCTGTAACTGTGTATGTCTCCATACACTTTATCGACATAAAGTGCAAGGTTATCCGCTATTACCATTTTCTTGTAAAGGCCCCAAAGAATAAGGCGTACGCCGTATGCCGCAGAGTTGTAATCAAAGTGTTTTTCGCTCGTTATCTGCGGCATAAGATTCTTTGTGCGCTCTATAGGACCGGCGACAAGTTGCGGAAAGAAAGAAACGAATGTGGCGTAAACACCAAGGTTTCTTTCCGCTTTTATGTCGCCGCGATAGACATCAATAACATAACCTAATGTTTGGAATGTATAAAAAGAAATTCCAACCGGCAACAAATAATTCAAATGCGAAATTCTCAGGGATGTAAAACGTCCTAATAAGTCAACAGAAAAATTAAAATACTTAAAAACATATAAAATCCCAAGGGAAACAACAAGAGACACTGCTACAGCAAGCCTTTTATGTTCCTTTTTATCAGTTTTTTCAATAGCAATTGCACAAAGATAGCTTATGACGGTTGTAGATGCAATCAGAACAACGTATTTTGCATTCCAACTCATATAAAAATAGTAACTGGCCACTAAAAGTAGTGGCCATCTTACTTTATGCGGAATAATCCAATAAAGAACAAAAACAACAGGGAGGAATACAGCATATGCAAGTGAATTAAAAAGCATGCCAGTATCCCTCCCTCTCAAAAAAGTGTGAATTATTCTAGATTCATTATTGCTTCGGCAATAACAAAATCGTATTCATCATCAATATCTACAGAATTACGTTTATCCATTATATATGCAAAAGAACTATTCCTATAAATATCATGGTCAACTCTAAAAAAGTCAACATAGGATAAATAAATTGCGCCATTAAATCTATAGTAAGTCGGCAAATCCTGGCGACGCTTTCCTTTTGACGCCTCCGAGAAAAAGGAACTCAAAGAGCGCGATTCAGGCAAAGTATTGCACTGCAATGGGGAATGATCTACCTCGCATACAGAAACAATAGTTTTTGCGTTTTTATCAACTAATTCCTTGTAAGCTTCTCTGATATTCTCTGCAGACCTTAAAGGCGATGTAGGCTGTAATAGCATAAACGTATCAAATGTCTTACCCATCTTTTGATAATTAGTTAGAACCTCTTCAACCATGTCCCAGGAAG
>Ga0247609_10002246_pt1 | contig 20846 bp, 17 predicted proteins | sample 172DNAGHGlowgp2_FD_193487 | JGI IMG/M metagenome (GOLD analysis project Ga0247609, IMG submission 193487) | Sheep rumen microbial communities from Palmerston North, Manawatu-Wanganui, New Zealand - 1728 DNA GHGlow gp2 | ecosystem: Host-associated > Mammals > Digestive system > Stomach > Rumen ...
CAAACAAGAAATCATCAACTACTGGGGACATCGACTGAAAACACAAGTGACTGTAACTCTAACCGAAAGCCTCTCCCAGCGGAAAAATGGGAAATTCCAAACCATCATCAATGAAACTACTGACTAACCCGGCGGACATCGACCGCTCACAATGGCAGGCGTTGGTCGACCGATCGCCGGTGGCAAGCATCTTCCAATCGCCTGAGATGCACGACTTCTACTGCAGCCTACGATTGTACAAAACAGCACTCTATGCAGTGGAGGAAAGCGGAGATATCAAAGGCCTGGTTCTATGCTTGATACAATCGGAAGGCAAGGGGCTCAAAGGCCGGCTGACCGCACGCGCCATCATCAACGGAGGTCCGCTACTCGATGCCGATATCAGTAGCGAAGCCCTCCAGGCACTACTTGGCATTACTGTCAACACCCTTCGCCGTCGCTGTATTTACATTGAAACACGCAACCTAAACGACTACTCGCGTTGGCAAAAGGCTTTTGAAGCATGCGGATTTTGCCACGAGGCACACTACAACTTCCACATTGACACCTCCGACCCGGTTCAGGTTGACAAACGCATTGACAAGAGTCGACGCCGTCGCATACGTCGTGCCACAGAGGTCGGGGCCGTCATCAGCAGCGACAAAACCCACCTGCCTGCCTTCTACAACATATTGGCCGACCTGTACCACAAAAAGATACATAAACCTCTGCCTCCCTATACCCTTTTCGAACATCTGACCGACCTACCCTTTGCCCGCTATTTCTATGTTCTCAATCCGCAGGGCGAAGTCATTGGCGGACAACTCATACTCATGCTTGGCCAACGTGTGGGCTACGCTTGGTACTGCTGCGGACTGGACCGCGAACAGCACGACCTCTACCCTTCCATCATGGCCAACTACGCAGCCATCCGCTATGCAGCCGACAACGGATTCGACCGCTACGACATGATGGGGGCCGGCAGTCCCAAAGAAGACTACGGCGTGCGCGACTTCAAAGCCCAGTTCGGCGGCACCCTCGTCGAGCATGGCAGATTTTTGAAGATAAACAACAAATTGGTATACAATACAGGACGATTGTTAATAAGAACATTAAACAGACATTAATCATGACACTGAAAGAATGTTTAATACGTTGCCAAAACGCATTCCTATACAAAGTCATCATGCGTTTCCCCTACAACAAAACACGCATCTGGGCCCTACGAAAACAGGGCTACTCGATTGGAGACAACGTTTATTTTCCATCAGATATTATTATCCCTCATAATTTTGTATATCATCGAGGGACTCTCAAGATAGGAAACCGCGTATCGATTGCTCCTCGCGTCGTACTGATACTCTCTTCTCATTCGAACTTCTCCCGTACTTCAAAATTTGCAACTGTACGGGACAACAGCATTATTATCGGAGACGATGTCTGGATCGGTGCCGGAGCCATCATCATGAACGGCGTGACCATTGGCGAAGGGGCCATTGTCGGATGCGGAAGCGTAGTGGTGAAAGATGTTGAACCACATACTATTGTCGCTGGCAATCCAGCCAAGGTTATCAAGAAAATCACACTAGATGAACATACTGATTGATATCGGACATCCAGGACATGTGCATCTGCTGCATCCGCTGGCTGAGGAGTTGAAAGGGCGCGGGCATCAAGTCTTCTACTCTGTTCGCGACATACCTGTGGCCAAGCGTCTGATGGAGCACTATGGCATGACCCCTTGGATAGACCTTGGAGGCAAGCGAGACAGTCTGGTCGGCAAAGCTTTCACTGTGCTGCAGCAGGACTGCCGCATACTGCAATTCGTGCTGAAGAACCATATCGACATTGGGCTAAGCAGCGGGCTGGTGCTCAGCCAGGTATCACGATTGACCAAGATGCGTTCCTTCGTCTTCGACGACGACGACGATGCTGCCGAACCGCTGGTAACCAAATACGGACACCCGCTGAGCGACATTGTCTTCACTCCCGACTGCATCCACCGCAAGACCAAACACGCCGTCTACTATGCCGGCACACACGAACTGGCTTACCTCCACCCCAACCGTTTCGCGCCCGACCCCTCGGTGTTGCAACATGCAGGTCTGGCCGATGGCGAACGCTTCTTCATCATGCGGTTCGTGGCCCTGAAAGGGCACCACGACGTGGGACAGGCAGGACTCTCGCTGGAGCAGAAAAGGGCTTTGGTCGACCTGCTGAAAGCCCATGGACGCGTCATCATCACCTCGGAGCGGGCCGTGGAACCGGAGTTCGAGCCATACCGTCTGCCCGTGCCTCCAGAGGAGATACACTCGCTGATGGCATACAGCTCTATGTTCGTAGGTGACAGCCAGACTATGACTTCGGAAGCTGCGGTGCTCGGAGTGCCAGCTTTGAAGTGCAATACATTTGCCGGAAGGCTGTCGGTGCCCAACATGTTGGAAAACAAGTATAGGCTGTGTTTTGCTTACGCACCCAACCAATTTGGGGATATGCTCGCTCACATACGGCAGTTGCTCGCGTGCAATCCCGAAGAGCTAAAGGCCGAATGGCAAGTCAAGCGTAAGCGGATGCTGGATGATATGATTGACCCCACTGAATTCTTCATCAACTATATAGAGAAGCTATGAAAGCCTATTTGGATATGAAACGACATGAGTTGCCGTACTACAGACGTGCTGGATTGTGTGACACGGTTCGTCAATCGGCCCGCATGCACGGGTACCGGTCGGCGCTGTGGTTCGGCATCGTGCGCTGGAAGGATCACGTATTCAACCAATGGGCTATGCGTTGTCCGTGGAACGGCCTCAGAATAAAGCTGCAGCGATGGAGGGGAGTGCAGATAGGCAAGCAGGTGCATATTGGCCCAGGATGCACCCTTGACTACCCGTATCCTAACTTTGTCATAATTGAGGATGGAGCCTCGTTAGCAGGCAACGACTACGTTCTGGCACACAGCACTCCCATGGAATGCCACGCCAAATGTGTCGATTCGTTTGTGGCTCCCACTGTCATCGGCAGAAATGTCTGGGTCGGCGTCAATGTAACCATACTGTCGGGAGTCAAAATTGGAGAATTCGCTATTGTGGCGGCAGGAGCCGTGGTGACCCGCGATGTACCACCACGTACCCTTGTTGGAGGAGTACCGGCACGCATCATAAAAGAACTGAATCTATGATGGATTTCACGATAGAGAAATATGTGGAGCTTCTTGAGGCGTTAAGGCGGCATAAAGACCATAGAATCAGGCATGATGTGGATTTGAGGCCGGAGTATTCGCTACGGGTGGCGCGAGTGGAGAACGAAATGGGGGTGAAGGCGACGTACTACTTTCGTTCCATGCACTTTACGTCGCATGCTGAGACTATCAAAGCTATTGCTGCGCTGGGGCATGAGGTCGGTTATCACTATGAGTGTTTGACGACATGCAACGGTGACATGGCGGCGGCGTATGACGACTTTTGCAGGAATCTGGAGGCGCTGAGGCAGATTGCCGATGTGAAAGCAGCTTGTGCCCACGGCAGTCCGAGGTCGAGGTGGAACAGCCAAGACATTTGGAATCAATACGATTACCATGCAGTAGGGATTGAGTATGAGTCGATGATGGATACCGATTTCTCGACCACGCTATACCTCACCGATACAGGGCGTCGATGGGACGGATACAGGGTGGCGGTGAGGGACAAAGTGCCACAGTATCAGGAGGAATGGATGCGAGAGGGGCTGGTGTTCCATTCGACGGACGACATAATAGGTGCCCTCGCCGACGAGGGGCATCCGATACACCGCAAATCGCTGCTCGTCAACACCCATCCGCAGCGCTGGATGCCTTTCGGCTTTCAGTGGGTGAAGGAGGCGGGGCTGCAGAAGACGAAGAATGTGGTTAAAAGGCTCATAGTATCAATGCGATAGATGAAAAAGATACTCACTATAGTCGGTGCGAGGCCGCAGTTTATCAAGGCGGCAGCTATCTCGCACGTTGTCAGGGATAAATATGCCGGGAAGATAACCGAAGACATCCTGCATACGGGTCAGCACTACGATGCGGCCATGTCGGCGCGGTTTTTCGACGAGTTGGACATACCGCGGCCGCGCTACAATCTCGGCGTCGGGAGCGGCAGTCACGGAGTGCAGACGGCGGCCATGCTCGAGGGTGTGGAGGCAGTCTTGCTGGCGGAGCGCTACGACGGGGTGCTGGTGTACGGAGACACGAACTCCACCCTGGCCGGGGCGCTGGCAGCGGCTAAGCTGCATGTGCCTGTCTATCATGTGGAAGCGGGGCTGCGGTCGTACAACCGAGCCATGCCCGAGGAGTTGAACAGGCTGCTGACCGACCATGCGTCGACGCTTCTTTTTGCTCCGACGGCGACGGCGGTGCACAACCTTGAGAAAGAGGGTTTTGAGAAGGGGAGGGTGGTAGCAGCCGGCGATGTGATGCTGGACAACGTGATGCACTACAGACCCGAGGCTGTCCGGCGGAAGCCGTGGCCCTCGGACGGGAGGCCGATGATACTGGCTACGGTGCATCGAGACTTCAATACCGATGACCCTAAGCGGTTGAGAACCATAGTTGAAGCTTTGGAGAGGGTAGGGGAGCGGCTGGACGCGACGGTTGTGTTTCCGGTCCATCCACGGACCCGAGGTCACATGTCCGGTATGGGTGGCGGCGCGACGCGGCTGCGTTGTGTGGAGCCGTTGTCATACCTCGAGACGCTGTCGGCCCTCGACTGCTGCCGGATGGTCATGACCGACAGCGGTGGATTGCAGAAGGAGGCCTTTTTCTGCGGCAGGCCATGTGTGGTGCTGCGGCCGGAGACGGAGTGGGCTGAGATTGTGGACTGTGGTGCCGCGCGACTTGCCGATGCCGATGTGGACGCCGTGGTCTGTGCGGCGGAGGCCATGTGGGACGCTGCGGTGCCCCGGCCGACGCAGTTCGGAGACGGACATGCAGCGGATAGGATACTTGACGCTATCAGTTGTTGATGCTTCTATAAGGCACACAATGCCAAATGTCTACTCTTTTTTCTTGGTTGGTGTGGACGGAGTTCGTGCAGAGAGAGGGTAGAGAGAGGGTAGAGAGGGGGTAGAGAAGGGGTAGAGAGGGTGCTTGCAGAGAGACTTTTGCAGGTGGCTTTATTTTGAGGCTATTAATATGTGGACAGGGGGACTTGCCTAACGAAAACTTTAACACTATTTAACACAAATCCTCCCCTCCCCCGCAATAAATGGATAAATATGGAGTTAGAATAAAATATTTTAATAAAGGGACAAAGATGGGCATCAAACCGAACATACTGACAATAGTGCTTTTTGCGCTGCTTGCCACGTCGTGTGTCACGAGCCGTAGGGTTGACTACCTGCAGGACATGACACAGGGGAGCCAGATAGAGTTGGAGGACCGTTTTGAGGCGCGCATTGCTCCCTATGATGAACTGATAATCAGAGTCTCGTCGTCGCAGCCCAATCAGGAGCTGGCGGCGCCGTTCAATGTGGGGCTTGAAGGCAATGTGTATCTGGTGGACGTCAACGGTGACATTGAGTTTCCGGTGGTTGGCAAGCTGCATGTGGCGGGCTTCACGAGGATGCGTGTTCAGGAAATCCTGAAGCGTATGCTGGAGCAGGGCGACTACCTCGACGACCCGTATGTCATGGTGAGGTTCAAGACGTTCAAGATATTCGTGCTCGGCAACGGGGGAGGCAAGGTGATTAACGTGACCAATGAGCGATGCACCTTCCTCGAGGCTTTGGCGTTGATGGGCGGTCTGGACAACTACACCCGTCGCGACCGGATAGCGGTGATGCGCGAGGTGAACGGGCGTATGGTGATGCGCTACCTTGACCCGCGGTCGAGTGCCGTTTTCAATGATCCCTTCTTTATGATGCAGCAGAACGACTTCATCATACTCGACGGTGTGAATGGCGGCACGATGCGTCAGGAGGTCACCTACTGGGCGACTTTTTTGTCGACGCTGGTTTCGTCGGCCACGCTGATACTCACACTGGGCACGTACCTCAAGAACAAATAGGCAACAAGTACACAACACATAACCACACAACGCGATATGGCAGAAGAGACTAAAAACTCAGAGACCTCCTTCCTGGACCAGAAGACCGGACCGAAGGTTCACGTAAAGGACGTGTTAGTTATCGTGATGCGTAACCTGCATTGGCTGCTGCTGTGTGGAGCCATAGGGGCGCTGGTGTCCGGCTACTGGGTGCGGCACCAGAACCGTGTCTACGAGAGCAGTGCCCGTCTGCTCATAAAGGGTTCGTCAACCGGTAGCGGCAGCGACGGTAGCACAATGCGCGAGGCGTCAATCAAGAGCATGTTTGCCAACAAGTCGCTCTACAACAGCTCGATCAACAACGAGATGATGATACTGAGTTCGAAGTCGGCCATGTTAGAAGTGGCCAAGAACCTCGACCTCAATGTGGTTTATACCACAAAGACCCGACTGGTGAACCGAGTGAAAGACCTCTATGGCGAGTCCCCGTTCAAGATGGAGTTTGTCGACGAGGGCGACGAGAATCCGGTGGAATTCGACGCTTCAGTGGTGGACGACAACCGGATTACGCTGACCGTGGAGGGATATGAGCCGGTGACGGCGGAGTTTGAAGATACGGTGGCTATGCCCTTTGGCCGTGTGGTAGCCCATAAGACGTGGTTCTTGACCCCGTCGTATTATGGCACCCCGATTCACGTCTCGCGCCGCAGCCTCAATGCTACGGCCGACTACTATCGCTCCGCCATGGTTGTCACGCGCAATGACGACTTCAATACCATCGTCAACATTGCGATTCACGATGCGTCGCCCATACGTGCCGCCGAGGTTATCAACGAAGCGATAAGAATATACAACGAAGACGCCATCAGGGACAAGAGGCGCATCATAGCGGAGACTTACGACTACATCAACGAACGTCTGTCTCTTCTGCATTCGGACCTTGGCATACAGGAGAACGCCTTGGCCGACTTCAAACGGAAGAACAACCTGCTCGACATTTCGTCGTTCGGTCAGAGCTACCTGGCCGCCAGTATTCAGTCGTCGGAGGAGATTGAGCGCCTCAACAAGCAGCTTTCCACAGCCCGCTACCTGATGCAGGTCAACGAGGATGGGCAGGATGCGCACATCATACCCGGCAACGTGGGCATCGACGACGAGCACATCTCACGCCTTATAGCCACCCACAATGACTTGGTTCTAGAACTCGGCAACTACCAGAACCAAAATAACCCCATGGTGAGGCAGAAGAAAGGCGAGCTTGCCAAGCTCAGGCGTGACATGAATACCCTGCTCGGTGTCTATGTCGGTGTACTGCAGGAGAGAATCTCCAGTGTCAGTTTGGCCGCCAACACGGCCGCCAACAAGATGAGTCAGGTGCCGCAGCAGCAGTTGTATATTGAAAACATTGAACGACTGCAGAAAATCAAAGAGGAACTGTACCTCCACCTGCTGAGCCGTCGCGAAGAGCTGCTGATAAGCCAACCCTCCATAGAGCCCAACGGCAAGATTTTGGATCCGGCCCGCATAAACCGCAATCCCATAGCGCCGGACGAGAATCGCACTACTGCCATGGGCTTGATATTCGGTCTGCTGGTGCCGGTAGCTGTGTTCTTCTTGCGTAGGCTCTTTGACACGAAGGTGAAATACCACAACGATGTCATGCGCGGTACCACGGCCCCGTTCCTGTGCGAGATACCTGCACGGCGCAAGGACGATGACAGCAACATAGTGGTGTCCGGCAGCGACAACGATACGATGACAGAGTCGTTCCGTCTGCTGAGGGCCAAAGTTGACTTCCTTGGAGGCGACGCTGGCAAAGGCGTTGCGAAGGTTTATATGATTACGTCGCTCATGGCAGGCATGGGTAAGACGTTCATATCGTCCAACCTCGCGGCCAGCCTTGGTATTGCGGGCAAACGGGTTATTCTGCTCGACCTCGACTTGAGACGTGGTTCGCTGACTCGACGTTACTACGCGCGTCGCCATGTCGGCCTTTCCAACTATCTTGTTGGCAAGGGAGAGGACTGGGAGTCGATTGTCAAGCACGACATTGTGAGCCGTGGAGTGGACAGCATCTTCACAGGCCCGTTACCGCCCAACCCGACTGAGTTGCTCGGCAACGGACGCCTTGACGAGTTGATTGCGCGCCTGCGCGAACATTATGATTATATTATTTTCGACACCGCGCCGTCGGGCCTCGTGGTCGATACCGACGTGATAAAGCACTTGGTTGACAATACTCTCTTCGTCATCCGCTATGGCAAGGTCGACAAGCGTATGCTTGCCAACATTGAGGAGATGTACCAGCAGCATACCTATCCCAACATGGCGCTGCTACTTAACGACGTCCATTATCGCAAGCTTATGCCGCTTGAGCGTAAATACGGATACGGCTATGGCTATGGGTACGGCTACGGCTATGGCTACGGTTATGGCTACGGCTATGTTTATGGTTACGGCTACGGTTATGGCTATGGCGACGATAAGCCGGAGCAAGATGACGACAAAACGAAAAGAAACAACAAACAACGATAGCTTTAATAATAAAAGAAGAAAGTGAAGAGGAAATTATTAGTACTGCTATTGCTGCTGGCATCAGGAATGACGGTGACGGCACAGAACTTCCAGAGACGCGGCTTTGCCCTTGGTGTTGACCGAGACACGTTGCTATATCTTATAGCATCGCCTTTTGACAACTGGTATCTCAATGTCGGCGGTGGTATACAGACGTTTATTGGTAATGAGTTGGAGTCTGACGCAAGACGCAATAAGTTGAACTTCAATGGGCGAGTTGAAATCGGCAAATGGATTATTCCTGATGTGGCTATCTCGCTGAGGTTTTCTCTTTTCAATGTCGACGGTCACTCCACCTACGGCAAGCAGCCGTTCATCAATAAGGCAGATGATACGCCGACAGGTATTTGGGACCAGTCAAGCAATGACTATTACTATTTGTACCATGCCCATGCGTTTTCAGCTATGGGCTTTGTGATTTTCGACTGGACCAACTTCCTTAGCGGATATGAGCGTGGCAAGCATAACAGGTGGCATGTCTTTATGCCACTGGGTCTTGGCATGTCGGTCCTGTATGGCGAACAGCGAAATCCATTTACCGACACATACGAGGTTGGCACTATGCGATACAACCGCGAATTGGCCTTCAGCGGTGGGTTGGGATTGGAGTATGTCTTCTCGGAGTATTTCACCGTCAATGCCGCGGCCGAGCTTTTCGGGTCGGAGTCGACGTGGGACTGGTCGCCGTACAACAATGCGCGCTCCATCTTCGACTTGATTCCCTCGTTTTCTGTATGTTTGAAGGTCAACTTCATAAACGAGATTACCAAGTACAATATGCATGCTCGCGAGTCGAGAAGGGTGAAGACCTTCCACGAGTTCCAGACGGTAGGCTCACAGACGCAGCTGGAAAACCGCGAGGTAGAGGTGAAGCGTCTTGCGCAGGCCCAGGATTCGCTGGTGGACCTCATAGTGGAGAAGAACGGCAACCGCGAGGACCTTATGCGTAAGTATGACAGTCTGGCCAACTTGTTGGACGACATCAACCGCAACATAAAGAACTACAGACAGCCGGAGAACATGCTGGCCGAGTTGCTTGACTTCAATGAGTCGCACGGTCTGCCGGCTGTGGTGGTATACTTCCAGCTTGACAGGTACGAGATAGACTACAATGCTGACCGTCGTTTGCAGAGCTTCGCTCGTGAGATCAACCGCCTCGACGACTCGCTCGAGTTCTTCCTGCTTGGTGCTGCCGACTCGGCTACGGGTACCGTAAAACACAATATATGGCTCTCCGAGCAGCGTTGCAATGCGGTATACAACAGGATTGTCAAACAGTACGGCGTCAATGCCAACCGACTCCTCGTGAGACCGTTGGGCGGCATTACGGACTACGAGCCGCAGGAGAATAACCGAATGGGCATGCTTATCCTGCGTACTCCCGAGACCGAGGAGATTGTGGAGCGTTGGCTTAGAACCGGCAGTTCTGGAATCAACGGAGCCTTTGAGTCACGCAACGTAGGCACTTTTGTTGACCCGGATAAGCAGAAAGAGGATACACCGAGCGCTACAGAGACCCAAAAGGCGGATACACCTGACGCTACAGAGGATTAAAGTACAGATACCATATAGGACCAAGGCGAGGACTCGAAGACTCTCGGTGCTATCTATGTCGAGGACGGCCGTATTGTGGTTGTTGCCACCGAAGGCGACCCCATACAGATTCTCGATGCAAATGGTAATGAGGTATTGACTACTGTATCGAGCGGCAAAGACAACTTCATTGTCGCCAAAGGTGCATATATGGTCAAGTTGGGCAACCGCCTGCAGGTTGTGTTGGTCGACTGATCACACTAATCGGGACGAAATAACAGGCCAAAAGCCACGTAGAGTGGCGTTAGACTGTCAGGCAAGAGTGTGTGCCTGACGGCAGATAAAAGAAAGAGAAGTCCCTATCGGGGACGATAGAAGACAGCCGCGGGCGGGAGCCCACGGACAGACGACAAGAACAAAGACAAATCCCGTAGGGGCGACACGATGGATACCAACCATGTGTCGCCCTTACTTTTTGTGTGGAGAGGTATCGTCTGCGGTTCAGGTGCTTTATGTGTTTATAAAAGCTCTAGTAGTGCAAAATTAAAAGGGGCGTCAGACCAGTCTGACGCCCCTTTGGGTTTTTTATTGTCTACGGTAGTGGACAGGTTTATTTGAGGCCAAGTTTCTTCTTCACTTGGGGCATAATGTCGTCGCTGTCCTGCGAGTAGAGCAGGGCTGCCGTACCGGCATCGAAGATATAGGTGTAGCCACCTTCTTTGGCCACTTCCTCGATTGCTTTCTTGGCTCGGTCTATGATAGGCTTGAGCAGCTCGGTTTCGCGTTCCTGCAGCTGTTTCTGTGCGTTCTGCTGGAATTCCTCGATGCGCGATGCCATGTCCTGGATTTCGCGTTGTTTTGTCTGGCGGATAAGGTCTGTCCATCCTGCCTGATTGGCTACGTAGTCGTTGTATCGCTTCTCGGCTTCGGCCTGCATAGACTTCAGGGTCTCCTCCAGTTCGCTCACCTCGCCTTGCAGAATAGTCTGGGCAGAGTCACGGCCGGGCATAATCTGCATCAGGTCGTTCGAGTTGATGTGTCCGAGTTTGATGTTCTTCTGTGCCATCGCCGTGCCGCCCAGGGCGACAAGGCAAATCATCATTGCGATAAATGTCTTTTTCATCTTTCTGTATCTGTTATTTTGTTTTGTTCATTAATGGTTGCGACGAGCTACCCAGTGGGGGGAGGCTGTTGCGTGTGTTGGTTCGTTGAGAGCCCTGTCGGGTTCTCATTTCGGGGTTGGTAGGCTTCTGGTTTTTTCTACTGTCTTTACCCTCGGCTTTGGTGTCGGGTGTGGCGTCGGACTTGTTGGGTTTGTAGCCCAACAGTTCGAGGACTTCGTCGCTGATGTCGTATTTCTTGTTCACGAACAGTAGGGTGGCACTGCCGGCCCTGTCGAAGACGAAGGCATAGTTCTTCTCGTGGGCGACTTTCTCTATGGTGCTGTATACGCGATCCTGAATGGGTTTCAGGAGTTCGGCGCGACGCTTGTCGAGGTCGCCTCCGGCACCGAAATACTGCTGCTGCAGATCTCTGAGTTCCTTCTCTTTTGTGGCTATCTCTTCCTGGCGACGTTTCTTCAGATTGTCGGGCAGCAGGAAATTCTCTTGTTCGTAGCTGGCCCGCAATTCTTCTATTTCGCCTGCTTTGTCGGACAACTCTTTCTGCCAGTCAGCGACATAACGGTCGATTCTTTTCTGTGCGCTGGCGAAGTCGGGTATGTTGCGCAGCACATAGTCGGTATTCACACAGGCGTATTTTTGGGCATGAGTGAATTCTGGTGTCGAGAATTGGAGAGCGAAAGCCATGCCTATGCAGAGCACGGCTTTCACAATGTACCTTCTATGTCGCATTGGTTTCATTACGCTGTTGTTTAGTCGAGGCTTTGGCCGATGGAGAAGTGGAAGTGGCTGCCGCCATAGGTGTCGTTACTGAAGCCGTATCCCCAGTCGATGCCTATCAGACCGAATATCGGCATGAAGAGTCGTACGCCAATACCGGCTGAGTTGTGCATCTTGAACGGCTGGAACTCATCCATGCTGGCCCAGCTGTTGCCGCCTTCGAGGAAAGCAGCTACCCAGAAGGTGGCGTTGGGGCTTTCGATGATGGGGTGGCGCAGCTCGAGGGTGAAGCGGTCGAATACAGAGGCACCTTGGGCTGGGCTGAGGCTGTTGTTCTCGTAGCCGCGCAGGGGTACCACCTCCTTGCCGTCGAGCATCCACGACGAGAGACCGTCGCCGCCGAGGAAGTAGCGTCCGAAGGGCGAGAGGCCGATGTTCTTGTCGTAGTAGCTCATGAAGCCGAAGCGGAAGCGTGTGTTGAGTACCAGATTGCCTACCAGATTGAGCATCCATGAACCGCGCAGGTTCATCTTGTAGTATTCCACCCAGCGGTATTTCTCCTGGGCTGTGGCATTGGAGTAGTCTTTGCCGCCGATGAGCGAATAGGGAGGGGTGACGTAGAGAGCCATGCTGACTTCGGAGCCGCTACGGGCATAGATGGGAGAGTCGAGCGAGTTGCGGCTGATGGTGAAGCCGTAGCTCAGGTCGTTGGCCTTGCCGTCAGTAAAGATGTTGGAGTTGAGGGTGTAGTTGTCCAGCACGTAGTGCTTATAGCTTATGCTGTGGCTGATGATGAAGTAGTCGTCGGGCCACTTCAGACGTTTAGAGAAGCTCACGCCGGCGCCGGTGATCATCAGACTGCGGTACTCGTCGGTGCCGCGGTATGCGGATAGTCCGTTGCTGTACAGATTGTGGTATACGGAGCCTGTAAGCGACTGTGCCCTGCGGCCGCCGAGCCACGGTTCGGTGAACGAGGCGCTGAGTGCATAGTAGTACGTTCCGTTGGTGACGGCGTTGAGGCTCAGCTTCTGACCGTCGCCGGCCGGCAGCGGCGCCCATGCTTTCTTGTTGAAGATGTTGCGAACGCTGAAGTTGTTCAGCTGGACACCAATCTGGCCAATAATCATTCCTCCGCCGTAGCCACCCTGCAGGTTGAGCTGGCTGGTGCTTCCCTCTTCCACCTGGTACACGATGTCCACAGTGCCGTCGTTTTCGTTGGGCTTGGGTTCAGGCTTAATGCTTTCCTGCTTGAAGTATCCGAGGGTGACGAGCTCGCGCTGGCTACGTATGACGGCGTCGCGGCTGAAGAGGTCGCCTGGTCGTGTGTGAAGCTCACGCATCACGATTTTGTCGTTGGTGATTGTGTTGCCTTCTATGCTTACATTGCGTATACGAGCTTGTTTGCCTTCCTCTATGCGTATTTCGATGTCTATAGAATCGCCTTCCACGGCCACCTCTACCGGTGTGGCGTGGAAGAAGAGATATCCGTTGTCCATGTAGAGCGACGTGATGTCTGTGCCGGAGGGGTTGTAGGTCAGGTTCTCCTGGAGGGTTGAGCGGTTGTAGGGGTCGCCTTTCTCAATGCGCAGGGCCCGCCGCAATGTCTCGTCGGAGTATATGGTGTTTCCGCTAAAGGTGATGTTGCGGAAGAAGAAACGGTGTCCCTCGTACACGTTGACACGCACCTTCAGCCTGTCCTGCTTGGCCTGTTTCTTGGCACTCATGTTCAGCTCGTTCTGCGGCACCTCCCATACTGTGTCGCTCACTATCTTGGCGTCGCGGTAACCTTGTTCGTTATAGTAGTCGATGATGCCCTTGAGGTCGTCGCGGAAGTCGTTTTCTATGTACCGGCTCTTTTTCCAGAACGGTTTGGTGAAGATGCGCAGCTTCCAGAATTCTTTGGCCGAGGACCACAGGCGTTTGCGGTAGTGGACATCGTGCGTCTTCTCCATCTTGCTTTGCAGCACGGTGGACGGAATCTGCTCGTTGCCGGTGAATATCAGAGAGTCGATCTTCACCTTTTTGCCGCGGTCCACGTTGAATGTGATAGTCACACGGCCCGAGGTGTCGGTCTCGGTGGTGGGTGTTACCTGTACTTGAGTGTATCCTTTCCCGATATAATACCCTTTGATTTTGTTCACCGACGTGCGCAGCATGTTCTCTGTGACCACTTCGCCAGTGCCAATGTTTATCTCGTCCTTCAGTTTGTCGGCCTCGCCTTTGCGCACCCCGGTAAAGGCGTATTTCTCCATACGGGGGCGTTCTTTGAGAACGATTTTCAGGAATGCAATGTTGCCCTGCAGACGGGTTACTCGTATCTGCACGTCTTCGAACATGCCCTGTTTCCAGAGGTTTTCGATGGCGGCCGAAAGCTTGTCGCCTGGTATCTTCACCTTGTCGCCTACCTGCAGACCGGCCACCAGCTGCACCACGCGGGTGTCGAAATTCTCGGCCCCCTCGTAGCTGATGCCGCCTATCTCGTAGGTTTTTGGAGTCAGGTAATCAAAGTCGTATTCCACCCCGCCGCCAATGACTGTCTGAGAGTGGGCGGCGAGGGTGCTGAGTATCAGGATTGCTGTCAGTAGCAGCGCTCGTCTGGTCTGTATCATTTATTCTTGCACTTAACTATATAATAACTTTGATGTTGTTATTTTATTATATAGTCGCGTATCTTTTTTGGTTATTTTTCATTCTCCACCTGAGCCTCGGTCTTTCCGAAGCGCCGTTGGCGCTGCTGATAGTCGAGAACGGCGTCGTAGAAGTGTTCGTGGCGGAAGTCTGGCCACAGCAGGTCTGTGAAATAGAACTCGGTGTATGCCATTTGCCACAGCAGGAAGTTGCTCACCCTGAGCTCGCCACCGGTTCTGATTAGCAGGTCGGGGTCGGGGTAATCCGCCGTGGTCAGGTAGCGGCGCAGAGTCTCTTCGTCAATGTCGTCGGCTTTCAGACCGTCGCGGCATATCTGCTTCAGAGCCTCTGCTATCTCCCAGCGCGAGCTGTAGCTCAAGGCAAGAGCAAGAGTGGTGGAGGTGTTGGCGGCGGTCTGCTTGATACACCCTTCCAGTACTTTACGCGAGCGTTCGGGTATGCGGCTGGTGTCGCCAATGGTCTGCAGGCGCACGTTGTTGTCCATCAGGGTCTTGGTTTCGCTGTGGACAGCTTTGACAAGCAGCTCCATCAGTCCGTCGACTTCGGCTTGTGGGCGGTTCCAGTTCTCGGTGCTGAAGGTGTAGAGTGTAAGGTATTCCACCCCCAGAGCGACGGCGGCTTCGACGGCGGCGCGCACGGCATCCATGGCGCTATGGTGTCCGAAGAGGCGTTCGTGTTTGCGTTGCATGGCCCATCGGCCGTTGCCGTCCATGATGATAGCCACGTGTCTGGGCACGCGGTTGCGGTCTATTTGTTCTATTGTTGCCATTGTCTTACAGTTTGCATCTTTTAGATCGAGTCCATCCGAGCAGTGTTTCGAGGCTGAAGCCCACGCGGATGGTGAAGAACGAGTACCAGTCGTTCAGCGAGTCGTCGCCGCGTTTAATACCGGCCGCGTTCACATAGCCCTCCTCCACCTCGCCGCTGCGGTCGGCCATTATGCCGGCCAAGCCCCCGTTTTCAACCTCGGCGCTGAGCAGGGCGGAGCCGACGTATGTGGTGCTTACGTCGTCGATGTAGTCGGTCCAGGTCTTGCGGAAGCCGTACTCCGCGCTAAGCGACACACTCTTGCCGAGTCTGCATCGGAAGCCCACGCCGAAGGGCAGACAGAGCTGCGTGAGCTGGTAGGGGCGTCGTTCGGGGTAGGCCGATGTGCCCTGGCCTTCGGTGTGCAGGTCCCGAAGGACGACCCATCGGCTGCTGCCGTCGGCCTCGGTGCGGAGAGCCTCTGGCGAGAAATGGTACACCCCAAGGCCGCCGAAGATGTAGGGAGTCCAGCGGCTTTCGGTGGCACCGGGACCGTAGGGGCGGAAGTCGAACTCCACCACGGCGGCCCCCTCCATGAGGGTGCTGCGGAAGCTCAGGTTACGTCGTACGATGTAGTCCTGAGCGCATTCCAGCATTCCGTAGCTCAGCTCCACGCGTACCGACCACCGGTTGTCGAGCCGTGTGTGCAGACCTGCGCTGACGCCCCAACGTGGCACCGAGAGGGCGCTCTGGTTGTTGAGGTCGCCGATGTAGAAAGTGGCGTCGCCGCCCAGCAGCAGGTGGCTGCGGCCGAGGAAGTCGGTGCGCTGTGCCGACACACCTGTGCAGAAGGCCGTCAGGAGCAATGCTATGAGCCAGTGCCTATTCACCCGTGGGCCATTTTATTGAGCGACAGATGCCGTCGACCTGCATCAGGTAGTCGCGCTTCTCGAAGCGAGGGCAGTAGACGTAACCGGTCAGTTCCACGATTTGGGAGCCGTCGGGCGAGAGCAGGGTGTAGGACACGAACGGGCCACCCATGAAGTCGCCGAAGAGGCGCCACAAGCCGCGAGTCTCTATGCAGTAGCTGGAGCCCTTGAAGTCCACCTTGCGGCTTGTGAGCGGCACACGCCGCTCGGTGCCCATGTAGCTGCCTTCGGCCGGCCCCTGCACTTGGCGTCGCATGGTGGTGTCCAGGCGGTTCCATATCTTGGTTGTGTCGAACTGCTGCTCGTTGCGGTAGGGCATCACGTTCACCATGACGCCGAGGCCGAAGTCTTTGGTCTCTTTGCGCAGCCACGTGAAGTCGCCGTCCTCGTTGGCCCAGATATACTCCTTGGGGAGAGTCAGGCTGAATCCGTACTTCTTCTCCACCCGTTTCATGAGGTCCACGTTGCGGTCCTTGAAAAAAGCACGGTCCATGCGCTCGTACTCCTTCTCGTAGAGTTCCTCCAGAATGCGGTCGGCGTGGGCGCGCAGCATGGCGTGGAGCGAGGCCTGGCTCTTGGCGGCCAGGTCAATCACCACCTGCGGTTCGGCCCACTGGTTGTGGTTCACATACATCTTGTCCGGATTGTCGGGCTTGATGTCGCAGACAATGATGTTGCGGTGCATCTGGAACATCTGTGTGTTGTGGAGCGAACTCACCGGCACGTTGATGGTCGAGAATCGGGGCTCGGGTTGCGGCAGACCTTCCTGGGGTTCGAGGAGCAGCGAGTCTATCAGTGCTTTGGTGTCGCCGACATATACGTTGCGGTCGGCCACCACCATCACCTCGCATGTCTTGCCGCTCGAGCTGCGCTTACCCAAAGCCTTGGTCTCGGGGCTGTTGCAACAGCACAATAGGGTGGATGCCACGGCTATCAGCAGTGCGGCTATCGCTTTTGTTGTTCTCTCCATTGGTGAAACTCTTTTATGGGTTGTTCTATCGGTGTGTATCTTATATCCAGTTCTCTCACGGCCCGGCTTCCGTCGTAGTACTCTTTCACGCACAGCTGCCGGGTGTTGTTCAGGCTCAGCTCGGTGCGTATGCCGAGGCTTCGCGCCACGCTGCCCAGTGCTCCGGCGGCTGCCACGAGCCACGCGGGGAGCGTAAGCACCCGCTGGCGGTAGCCCATGGTGGAGGCCTGCAGCTCGTACAGCGTCTTGACGGTCATGTTGTGACAGGCCACTATGTAACGTTCGCCGCTTCGGCCTTTGGCCAGAGCGTTGACCGCTGCCGCCGCCACGTCGTCGACCGCCACGAATGCCTTGCCGCCCGGTGGTGCCGCCATCAGGCGGCGACGGTAGGCCGCCAGGAGCATCCTGCCCGAGGAGGGCTTCACATCCCACGCGCCGAGCATGAAGCCGGGGTTTAAGACCACGACGTGCCAGTCGGGGTGCCGACGAGCGGCTTCGATGGCCACCTCTTCGCCGGCACGTTTGCTGGTGGCGTAGAGGCTGGCGGTGAACGGCGGCTCCATCGGGGCCTCCTCGTCGGCTGGTTTGGCGGCGGTGCCGTAGCCTATGGTGTTGGCCGTAGAGGTGTGTACCAGCCGTTTAATGCCTTGCTGCTCCATGACTTCCACCACGGCGCGGCAGAGGTCGCGGTTGGCGGGGTCGTAGTCGCTGCGGTGCAGCATGCTCATGTCCGTAGCACCGGCGCAGTTCACGATGGCCTCGCAACCCGCCGCGGCGCCGGAGAGGACCGAGCTGTCCAGCGGATTGCCGACCACGACGGAGGTTGCGTCCGGCAGGGTCCGCAGCCCCTCGCGGCGGCGCACTATCGCCGTCGTTTCGTGACCTTCGGCCGCGAGCCGCCGCAGCACGTTGTGCCCCAGCAGGCCCGTGGCCCCGAGCAGCAGCACCTTCATAGGCTATCAGAGGCCGAGCACGTCGGCTCCCTGCTTGTACACTATGTCGCGCGGAATGTTGGCGTCGCGGATGGCGTCGAGGTCGCGCTGCAGGTCGGCGCTGATTTTGCCGTTGCGGTCGCTGTAGGCCTTGGCGGCGGCCATGTCGCCCTCGCCTTCCATAGCAATGATGATGGCGGCCCAGCCGCGGGCGGCCTCGCGAGCCTTGTCCACGTCGATTACATATTTGCCATCGGCGTTACGGCTGAAGGCGCCGTGCTCGAGGAAGTAGTTGTAGCACATGATGTTGGCCACACCGTGGGCTTCGGTGGCGCCGAAACGCACCGAGCGCAGGATGCCGGCTATGAAGGTGATGTAGTTCTGGGCGACGGTGGTGTTGGTGATCTCGCCGCGCTCGATGAGCTGTTCGGTGAGGAAGAGGCCGCAGACGTCGGCTTTGGCTTCCTCCCAAGCGCTGTACTGTGCGCCGAGTGCCTGACGGCAGGGGATGCCGGTGGTTACGGTGTTCTTAATGCCCAGGCCGTGAGCCACTTCGTGGTAGCAGGTGTTGCCGAAGAAGGCGTTGAAGGTCACGCTGTCCACCTGCTCGGGGCAGACCATCAGCTTGGCGATAGGCACCATGATGTTGTCGAATTTGGCCTGCATAGCATTCTTGAGCTGGAGACGGCGGCTGCCTTTGGCGAGCTGCACGCGCTCGTCGTTGGGCAGGTTGATGGCGATGGTCTTGGAGCCCGCGTTGCAGTCGCCGGCATAGTAGACGACGGCGTAGACGTTGATGTCGCAGTCGGTGCCGGGCACCTCTTTCTTGTACTTCTCGTCGCAGGGGAGCAGCTTCTGCATTTCGGGCAGCATGGCTGCGAACTTGGAGAGGTCGTTGCTCCACTGCTCGTCCTTGACGAGCACGAAAGCTTCGTGGGAGCACTTCAGACCGTTGATGCCGTCGTCGTAGTTCTCGATGGGGCCGACGACGAAGTCGAGCTTGCTGTCTTTCATGTCCATCCAGACCATGTCGCTGTTGAAGTAGTCGTCGGTGCGGAAGGCTTCGCGGCGAGCCTCGAGGTATTTTTTCAGGCCGGCGTTGTCGGCCAGGGAGATGGCTTTCTCGAGCAGGGCGTCGACCTTGGCGAGTTCCTCTTTGTAGGCCTCGTGGTAGGGGAGGACGTAGAGTTTGCCTTCAGCATCGCGGCGGATGACGCTGTACTGGCTGTCTTTGAGGGTGTCTTGCAGAGCGTCAAATTCCTCTTTGGTCATGTCAGTGGGGTAGAAGTTGCAGCCGGCGGGGCGCTCGCCGTAGCCGGGCAGGAAGGGACGCTCGGAGTCGAGACGGTCCCAGGCGCCGTACTGGATGCGAGCGAAGGCCTGCATGGCGGGGTCGGAGAGAGTGTCAAGGCTTGCGCGGTTGGCATAGCCGAAGTATTCGTCCCAGTAGATGTCGTCCATCACCTTGCCGATTTCGATGAAGATCTTCACCAGCTCTTTTTCGTTGGCGCTGAGGTTCTGCACGAGGTCCGACTTCAGTTCGAACACTGCGTATTCGTTCACTTTTTGTTGGATTTCGGAGGTGTTTTCGTCGGCTTTCTTGCCTTTGCACCCCGCGGCCATAAACAGAGCTGCTGCCATAGCAAATACGGTTAACTTTTTCATTGATAATATTTTTTAGGTTTTTAGTTCTAATATGTCAAAATGCAAATATACATTTTTTTTGTCATATTTGAAAAAAGTTGTAATTTTGCAGCCGCTTTTGTGAGGTAGAAAGTGGTGGAGAGGGAAGCGAAAATTATTCACGGAAAGGTGCTCGAGTGGTTGAAGAGGCCCGCCTGGAAAGCGAGTAAGCGTTAAAAGCGCTTCAGGGGTTCGAATCCCCTCCTTTCCGCAGAACGAAGAGGGAGATGCCGGAACGGCGTCTCCCTCTTCGTTTTCTGTATGGTTCGCGGCTGCAGCGCCTTTCAAGAAATATGGCGCAGGGACAAGAAAGGCCAGGTGCCGCGCAGACAGAAACGGGCTGACGCGGCACATGGCCTTTTATGATGCACTACTGGTTTATGTTGCTGTGTGCGAGGCTGATGAGCTCCTCGTCGCAGCCGAGGATGGCGGCTATGCGGAGGGCCTCGTGCGGCACGTCGTCGCCGGTGTCCTCGGCGAGGGAGTAGTCGATGAAACGGTTGATATTCTGCGGAGTGAGCGGCACGTCGGCCATGTCTTCCACGAATCCGCGGACCCTCAGTCTGCGGCAGCGGCTGCCGAGCTGGCCGTAGTGGGTGGTGATGAGTGTGACCGACGACATGGGCTCCATGAGTTTGATGATGGCCTGGACGAGGGCTTTGCCCTCGACGGGGTTGGTGGTTCGGGCGGGCTCATCGATGAGCACCAGCAGTCGCTCGCGCCGCATACGTTGCAGTATGTCGCTGATTTTGATTATCTCGGAGGCGTAGGACGAAAGTCCGTTCATCTCGTTTTGCTCATCGCCGATGGAGGCGACGACGCCCTCTACGGGCATGAGGACCGCCGCCTCGGCGGGGACGCGCATGCCGCACTGTGCCATGAGCTGGGCGGTGCCGATGGTCTTGAGCAACACGGTCTTGCCGGCCATGTTGGCACCGGTGACGAGGGTTACGCCGCTCGCCACGTCGATGTCGACCGGCTGGTAGCGGAGGCCAAGGCGCTCG
>Ga0247609_10002248_pt1 | contig 20838 bp, 19 predicted proteins | sample 172DNAGHGlowgp2_FD_193487 | JGI IMG/M metagenome (GOLD analysis project Ga0247609, IMG submission 193487) | Sheep rumen microbial communities from Palmerston North, Manawatu-Wanganui, New Zealand - 1728 DNA GHGlow gp2 | ecosystem: Host-associated > Mammals > Digestive system > Stomach > Rumen ...
ACAGCCCTGCCACACGAAGAACACTCTCAATTCTTGAATTATATCGAGGAGCTTTCACAACAATCACTTGACGGTTCAGATTGAGAGAGAAAGCGGTACCATGGAAAGAGTCTGTTACCACATAGTCGGCATTTGCGATGTGATTGACGAAATCTTCCGCCGTATTGCCAAAACGGTTCTCTGCACCCTTTATGAAGTCAAATGTATCTGCAAAGTTGATGATTCTTAATCCTTTTTCATTAGCAATTGCTTTTGCCACTTCTTTAATCAAACCGTTGCGGTTCAGGTTATAGACAAACACATACCCCGTTTTTGGTGCTTTCTTCATCGATGCAAATTTCCGCCAGTCTTCACCTCTTAACAGAAGTGTGGGATCTACAACGTGAACGCCATTGTCAAATCCAAAGCGATGAAGTATTTTCAGGCCGTCATCTTCTCGAACAGAGATATAATCGTATTTGGCAATAAACTCCTTGATGATACGCCCTTCCTCTTCCGTAAAAGTGTTCTTTCCAAAGCTTCCTGCGTATGCAATGCGTTTCTTTCCCTCAGGTGCAAAACCAAGATAATAGGCTTTCAAATCCTCTGGCGGATTATTGTTCTGCGTGTTCCACACTTGGTCGCTCCCACTCAAATAGGCATCAGCCACTGGGATGTCAGCCATTATCTCCCGATAACTATGATAGCGTTTCGGAGTGATATGGATATATTTACGTAGGAATCTACTCACATCGTGATACTCCATAAGGTTTACAGCAAAAAGTGGAGGTAGCTTGATTAACTTCTTCCATACTGGAACATCATTCTTGGGCCAGTTGGCTCGTTTGAAAGACATACCTTCTGGCACAAAGTCCAAAACCTCTGCTTCGTGTCCTAATATCTTAATGGCAGTCTGTGTTGCGTAAGTCTGCAACATAGAGCCAAAATTGGTTATTCGATGTAATGTAATGATTTCTACTTTCATCGGTAACAATTTTGTATGAAATTGTTTATATGTACATGACTAGTGGATTTTTGTGTGGCAGTCTCCTACGTAGAGCAAAGATAGTCTGCTTAAATCCGATTGATTTCAATCCAATCCTGTGGTCATAACTTCTAATTTTTAGTACAATGGCTTTTAAAAGATTCTTCAGGCTGTGATGATGTAGATAATCTTTCTCCGCATTGTTCGCCGCCACGAACACATCATAACGTGAATCAACTTCTTTGCCTTGATCTTTCAGGAAGTTCAATGCATACGGAGTTATCTTTTGTCTTTCCGCGAAGAACTTGTCACTGCTTGTGCTTTTTGAAACTCCAATGTTGGCATAATAGATATTACCAACCTGTGGAATGTAGTAGAACTTTTCTGAAAACAGGGATAACTGTATATCTATTGCTGCTTCTGCGATATGTGACCTGCCTTGGCTTACTTTCTTATACATCTTCATTGTATTGATGCTAAAGCAAACACTACGGTTACCTATCGCGTTACGAAGCGTCAGATAGATTTTGTCAATATTCTTTTGAACAAGATTGTTCTGAAACACTAAGCAGTCACCGTTAGGATATAAAGCCTTGAAATCGCCATAGATGCAGAGTCGCTCATTCTTATAATCAAGATGATTCTTCTGTATATATTCCACTATGGTTTTGAACCACCCTTCTCCACACTCGTCATCACCAGCAAGCCTGTAAATCAAGTCACCTGAGGGCATCGTCCATGTAGATTCAATATTCTCAAAAATGCCCACATTTTGAGGATGACGTTGTAATTTGAATAATTCAGGATATTGTCTGTCGTAATCCTGCAATACATCCCATGTCCTGTCCGGTGAGCAGTCATCACTTACGCATATTTCATATATATAATCTTTCTGTGCTAAAAGCGAATCGATAGCTCGTTTGATCAAGACTTCCTGCTTATAGGTAATGATAATAACCGATATTTTGGGAATTCCTTCTATCATAGTTAGTATATAATTTATCGAACACCAATAATTTGTAATCTATTTTTCAAACAAATTTATAATACTCACGACACTCCCTACTTCTTCCAAACTAATGCTCGGTCCTATGGGCAAACTAAGTTCTTCATTCGCTATCCGTTCTGTGATAGGCAAACACATACTATTCCACACCTTATAGCATTCTTGCTTGTGAGGTGCAATGGGGTAATGAATCACCGTTCCCACTCCGTTCTTTTCCAAATAGTCATGCAAAGCATCGCGCTTGCCATTAGCTACCAGTATCGGGAAAAGGTGATAGGCATTCTGCTCATCTGGCAATTTATCAGGCAACGAAACCAAGGGGTTATTGATATGGTCATAGTAATAGTTGGCAACCTGTTTACGATGAGCGTTGTCCTCAACGAGGTACTTCAGCTTCACATCCAACACAGCAGCTTGAATCTCATCCAAGCGGCTGTTACGGCCTGTATATTTGAACACATATTTCTTCTGTGAACCGTAATTGGCCAAAGCACGGACAGCAGCAGCCAACTCTGGATCGTTGGTAGTAACACCACCACCATCACCTAATGCACCAAGGTTCTTGCCTGGATAGAAACTATGACCAGCAGCATCACCGATTGCACCTGTCATCTTATAATGACAATTATCAATTATCAATTCTCCATTATCAATTGGTGCCAAACACCCATGAGCCTGAGCATTATCCTCAACAAGCTTCAAGTTGTACTTCTTGCACAAAGCGCCAATCTTATCTGTATAAGCATTACGGCCATAAAGGTGAACAATGGCAATAGCTTTTGTCTTCGGGGTGATAGCTGCCTCGATGAGGTCATCGTCAATCTCCAAAGTGTTGAGTTTAGGCTCAACAAGGATAGGTTTCAAGTCATTCTCTGTAATAGCAAGGATAGTGGCAATATAAGTATTTGCAGGAACTATCACCTCATCACCAGGTTGCATCACCCCCATCTCGATGTATGCACGGAAAATCCAGATGAGTGCATCCAGACCATTGGCGCAGCCTATGCAATACTTGGTTCCAATAAACTTGGCATAGTTTGCTTCGAAACTTTCGTTTTCCTTGCCTTGAAGATACCAACCGTTGTTTACTACTCGGGTTACAGCCTCATTAATCTCTGCACCATGCAGGGCAGTAACATCTTTTAATGAAAGAAATGGAATATTCATAATATCAAACTGTTTTCAATTAAACTTATATACTTATTGACATACTATAAACGTCGTCATCTTCACTATCAATAGCAAAACCAAACTTTAGGTACATTTTATAAGCCCTAGGGTTATACTTTCTTACTCTTAGATATACTTTCCGTAAGTTCAAGCTCTTAGCCTTCTCTATGATTTCAGACATCAACAATTTGCCAATTCCTTTGCCCCATAGTTTTTTCTCACCAATATAGCCCCAATACTCTGCTTGACCATCTGACACATGTTTCAGACCACTAACACCAATCGGTTGCCCTAAATACTCTACTCCCCATATTAGATAATCACTCCTGTTGGGCAATGACTCAAACCATTTTTTTCTTTCGTCATCAGGTGGCAACTCACCTGCATGGATAAGATGTCTTAATTCTTCGTCGGCAAGCCATTGCTTTGACAATGAAAAATACTTTGTACTATAATCTACCAGATGCAATCTATTCATTGTACCTTATTAAATTATGGGTGCTTACTAATCTTCAAAAGCGAGCTCTTGTTTATAATCACAAAAATCCTTCAAGAAAGCGGCCTCTGACTTACGAATATTGTCATAAGTCAATACCGACTTTGGGCCTTTAATCATCTCATAGCCTTCCTTGTCGCAAGTGTTATCATCGATAATAGGGCCGTAAGTTATTCCTTCTTGCAGTCCTGAATTGTCGTTGTACATAACCTTTACCTGAGGGTCAAGATAATCCGCCAAAGAGGTTTTCTTCACACAGGTATATCCATCAGGTATGTTATACTTGTACCACATGGCAGATTGTGTGCCGTTGATATGGTCTTCATTTCCGATGTTCTTACCATGAAGCATATCCACATAATCGTGAAGATAATCACTTTCACTGGCTGCTGATACAAGATGACTACCAATAAAACCACTGGTACGAGCACCTATTTCGACAGGAGTCATTGTACCATCCTCCTTCATAATCATTTCCAGATGACCAAATGAATTCTTCAGTCCTATAGCCTTGTAGCATTCACGTCCCCTCTGGGCAATTCTCTTATATGTTTCATCATCATAGACATTCGAGTTCCAGTGCAACTTAACAGCGCATCGGTTCTTACCTGCATATGGCGTATGATACTTTACAGAGATACCATAAACAACTACATTACCGTAATCATCGCCCAACATATCCACAGTAAACTCTCGCCCTACGACATATTCCTCAATAAGGCATAGTTTATTGAAGGATGCTTCTTTTGCTATATTCATAGCTTTAACTATCTGTTCTTCCGTTGAGCTCTTTTCAAGGGTCGTGATACCCCTTGAACTAGCTGCCACATCAGGCTTGATGATGATACGATACGTCTTATTAAGCTCTTTTATTTCATCTAAGCTAATTGTATCAGAGCGTTCTGAAATACGATTGAAGATACCAGCAGCCTTCCAATCTTTAGCCATTTGTTCTTTCGACAGTACTACATTGTACTTCTCCGGCATAGACTTTAGTCCGTATGCTTTATTGATGGCGGACACAGAGGGAACAGCCAAGTCTATACATGAGATAGCACCATCAATATCATAACCACGTTCTTTAAAGATACGAAGAATGGTCTCAGAATCCTTCACGTCGTGACGGATATGTTCATCGCCAACAACTGCAGGCTTCTCGTTCCAATCAACAACAACAACATAATAGCCGTAAAATTGAAGTTTATCACAAATGCCTCTTAGCAACTTATTGCCACCAAGAATGGCAAATACCTTTTTATTCATCATTTCGAAAATTAATAAATTCTTGATAATCTCTAATATAGTCTTCTTTCTGATACACATCACTCGCAAGTACCATACAGACAGCACCAGAAGAGAAGTCTTCTAAATCACGCCACAAGCCCGGTTTGACGTATAATCCTTGATAAGGACGGTTGAGGAAGAAACTGCGTTTGCATTTACCGTCATCAAGGGTTACAGTAAAAGAACCCGATGCAGCTATGATAAGCTGTTCCAATTCCCTATGGGCGTGTGCGCCCCTTCCTTCCCCACCTGGAATATCATAAAGATAATAGACGCGCTTCACGTCAAAGGGAATTGTTTCACTGTTTTCAACAACAGTCAGATTACCTTTCCTGTCGCTGTGATGGCGGTCAAGTTCTACTACTGAGCAATCAAATACACTATATTTCTCCATTGCTCTTCAGGGTTTTGAATTGTTCGTAATCGCGAATATAGTCTTCCTTAATATAGTGTTCAGAGCCAAACTCCAATGCAAGAGAATTTGTGGAAAAGTTCTCTATCTCGCGCCAGAGACCAGCTGGTACATATAGCCCATAATAGGAGCGGTTCAGCGTATACTTCTTTTTTTCTGTTCCATCATCTACTATTACGTCAAAGGCACCAGAAAGTGCCACAATGAATTCTTCATTCTTCCTAAATGCATGCCCACCACGACTCTCGCCTCCTGGGACATCATAAATCCAATACGTCCGCTTGATTTCAAACGGGATATGGTTCAGTTGTTCCACAAAAGAGAGATTACCTCGTGGGTCTGTAAACTTTGGAAGTTCAATTATCTGAGGTTGCATCATGCCTTATAATTATTATATAGTTCCACAATCTGGTGGCATCTATCAATTTCAGAACCACCAATTACTTTTAGTCTTTCAAATCCATTTTGCGCTATTCTTTCTATTTCGCTTGGATTGTTAAGAAGCGCCTTGCATTTTTCTACCAGTTCTTCTTTTGTGTGAAAATAAACCGCACACTCATCCGACGGGAACAATTCATTCATGTCATCTGTATATTCACACATCATAAGGGTTTTTGTGGCTGGTATTTCGAAACAACGTCTAGTATAAGTATCATTATTTAGCTTCGAAAGAAAAACCAAAGCTATTTTACATTCATTGAGTTTTTTATTGTAATCCGGGCCTCGCATGCCTTTTTTTATAATCATCTTTATTTGATTATAATAAGGAGCTTTCCTCCACAAATCACCGCCATAAACCTTTACTGGTAGTCCTGCATCAAGTAATGCCTTAATGAATAAATCTCTACCGTCATTCTCATAATGTCCGACGAACGCTATTGGTTCTGAATCAGATACTGAAGAATCATAGTAATTATTTTTCTCTATATAATAAGGCAGTAATAATTCAATTCGTTTTGCTCCCACTCTCTTATAATCAGCAAAGTTCTTCTTTCTGTAAACAAGATTAACATGTGCCAATGGTATTATTGAATGGAAGTAACGATAGCCCCAGGTATTTAAAGCTTTGCTAAAAGGATCATCATTATTATAATTAAATACGATTACACCTAATTCCTTAATTCTTTTTACAGTTGAAGGAAACACACTATAGCAACTATAAAGGAACACCAACTCTGGCCTAAATTCCTTCACTTTATTAATTATTTCCTTATTATACGAAGCTATTCTCCCTCCCACATGATATTTGGACACAATTTTATTGACTATTTTGTTAAAAACACTGTTATGAACAAAACAGTCTCGCTCATCTATTGTTTCAACATCATGACATAGTGCCTTAAAACCATTCGCTAGAGCAGGTGTGTACATTTCCCATTGTAGAGTGCCTATTATCAGTATTCTCATAACGATGATTAATTATCAATTAAACACCAATTTTTACAGTTAGCATTTAGTTCGGAGTCTTTAAACCACCTCTTCGGCGCTACAACTAGACTTTTATTATAATCGCAAAGCCATGCGCCCCACCAACTAAAAGTACTATTGGCAATAATATGGTGTCTACATTGCGACATTAAATACATGTCTTGATAGTTATTTTCTTCTTGATTCCAATCCACAACACAAAACTTTACATCAAATTTTTCCATAAAGCTCTTACACCACGAAGGCTCATTTGAAAAAACATAGAAAACTGGTGATTCAACAGAATCTTTTATGATACTTATAGCTTTCTCATAGTAATTGTCGTTACATACATGATATTTGGGGATTTCTAAATAATCTCCCCTTCTAATATGCAATGACACCGAATTGGAGGTCCTCAAGACTTCAGATAAATCAGAATTTCTATTACTTATATTCTGGAAAGAAAAGCTATCACGGACGATTTGACCAATTGAACTAAAGTAGTCTTCTGATATCCAGTCTCCCACTAGATACGGTTGTTTGGAACAATACACATCAGGACAGAATTCATACCTTTTATCAGAATAAACTAAAGCCGAAGGCCTATATTTCCGCAAAAGACGTATCCATAAATTATTTAACAATGAATTTTTACAAATCTTTGCAGATATAGAAAAAACCTTCTGCAATTCAAATCCATTATGCATTTGTACCGAAGAATACAAATTCGTGTCAAGTTTACACGAAACCCCCTTATTCTTCATTGACAGATAAAATGCGTATTGAAACATTTGGTTACCTAATCCACCAGATAAAACTACTATCCTTTTCATCATTTGTATATTAAAGTTTGAATACTTAGCAATTACGAAATCCTATCCGACGAGATGACAGGTTGTTGTGTTTTTCCGTATGATACTCTTCTCGTTGGAACAATCATTTTAATAAACAAATAAATAACAATGAATCGCTGAATGCCCGTTAATATCTGTGGGCCAGGGACTTCTAATACGCATATCGGAAAGCCCATTAAAGAAATAGCAAAACATATAAACAATGGTTTTTTTGAATAGAAGACACAATTAAACAGAAATATTATAAAAGCGACACTAAATATCTCGCAAAAATATGCTATCCATCCTCCACCCCAAAGGCTACTGACTGAGGCTGTAACCCCATTGTTACCAATTCCATCATAAACGCCAATGGTACTATAGTCCACTGATGCTCGAGCTGGAAGGCCAAAAGGGGTTCCGTCCACGCTTCCTGGTTCGGGCTTGTTAGGATAGAGAAATCTCGGAATAAGTGCATAAATTGTAGAAGAATACATTTTCCCATCCCATTTACCTACGCCATCTTTCTCTAATAAATAGCTACCATACAATACCGAATTTGTTTTAACGAAAATCTCTCCTATTATTTGTGTTCCTGTCGTTGATCTGGAAGATGTGATGGCTTCAGAAGCAGAAAAATCACCTTGCCCTCGTAAGGATGAAATTGACGGCAAAAGGGTGAGCGCGAACAAACCTACTATAACTCCAACAATAAATGATGTTTTTCTTTTTTGCTCTATCGCATAATGTAGAAAAATAATAACTATTCCAAATATATATATTCGCCCGCCTAAGAAGGTCTGTATTAATAGATGAACCGCAATCATTGCAATGCACAAGTTGTATTTGCTGAAAGAAAGCCTTTCCTTGCATAGTAAAACAACTCCTATTAAATAAGTCACCATAAAGGATGAAATAAACCTTAACGGACTTATGGCATGCGCATTATCCACATCGTTCCTTTCAATATATGATATGCTGCTTGTAAGATTATTATACATAATATATACTAAACAGATTAACGCAAAATTAACAGAAAAATCAAATAGTTTTGAATTATCTTGGAAATCATATCTCTCTATAAATCGAGGAGTTTTAATTTTGTGAATCATAATATATCCTAGCAAATATGAAACAAAAAGAAATATTTGATTCACATAACTACTAAAAACATACGATTCATTACCTATTATAGTGCTTCCCGCTAATTCAGGCGTATACATAATAATTGCAGGGAAAGCATTCCAACCAAAGTATGAAACTCCCCAAAAAATTTTCAAAAGTGGATGAATCTTCCTACTTCTTAAAATGCGTAATAGTAATATAGTATTTATTACTATAAATATGAATGTATAATCTTTCATTATTTATTTGGATGACTGTTTTTTTATAATCTTGAAGATAGTAGTCTTTATTACTATTCGCTCACTTTGAGAAAGCATTATGAGACAAGAGATAATAGTAGCAATTGCCGTCAAAAAAAGTATCAACGGCGATGTATAAACAGAATTATTTAATTCATGATGCATTAACAAACCTAATAACAGAGGAAGAATTGAACTGTAAAAACAAGGTAACAAAACGTTTTTACTATAGGATTTTAAATCCAAACCACAATAACGGATACAATAGAATATTTTGAAAATGCTAACAAATATCACCATGAATAATATTGCTACTATATAATGACCATAAGGTGGCATGCCGAGAGAATAAGCAATGCATAAAATTAAAATGGGCAATAAATTAAAGGTGCATATGGCCAGGTTATATTCTTTTATCCTACCTACAGACTCTAATGATTTACTCAAAGTCACTGTTAATTGTTCAAGGAGGCATCGGAGAAGTTGTAGACGAACAAATAAAACAGCCCAGACAGGTACAGTTCCCAACCATAGTTGTAGAACAAATTTCGTCTCAATCATTATCGGGTATGCTAACAATGCAAACAACATATATGAATACTTACAACCAAAAAATGAGTATTGCATCATCTGATCCTTATTTGTCTCGCCCGATTTATAGATTATAGGATTTAAGGAGCGAAGCATTCCTACGGACAGTACCATTAACATCCCATGAAACTGATTAGCGATACCCATCACTGCATTCAATGTGGTTCCAAAGAAATGGTTAAGAGTCAAATTATTACCGTAATTACCTAACAACTTTGATGATGTTCCCAATAGATTCCAGCCAGAGAAAGATATCATTTTATAGGCAAGTTCTTTATCATAGTATTTTCTTATTAATATCCTACATTCTTCATAATGCCTCATGCACCATATTTTCATCATTAAATATGTTGCCAATGGAACTATCATCATCAGTAAAGCATATAGAATCAATTTATCTGTTGATGAATAAACAACCAACAGTGCTACGCCCAATTTCAAAAATATGTCTATAATGCCTATTATAGAGTAGGTTAGCATATCTTCGTGGGCATTAATTGTAGCATCGTATGGAACTGTTATGATATTTAAAAACGTTGAAACCAACAAACATAAATAAACTATTTTGGCAGCATTGATACGCTCTGGTGATATATTCAATATCCCATTAAACATCAGAAAATATGAAACAGACAGAACAACCACCATAAGAAAAGCTATTGAGATATGAAACAATACTCCAATATTAAATACTTTTCGTTGTAATAGATTGTCTGCTTGTGATTGCGCATTATTTAAGAAGCGTTGGACGGTACTGGCCATGGAAGTATTCAAAAAGCCCAACATAGATATAGCACCACCGACTACTTCATAAATGCCAAAATCTTCCGTTCCTAATGTTTTTAATATTATACGAGTTACATATAACATTACAAACATAGAAACAAAAGTTTTTATGTATATATAAACAGTATTTTTAATTACTCTTGATGATGTCGACATTCATTTATAATTCTATTGGGAATTGCGATTCTTTATATATTATCGAATATATCTCAATGAATAATCATTAAAGGATATAATCGTGCCACTTATACGATACCTTTTTAAACCCTAAAAGTATCTGAATCTATATTCTCCTTTTTCTCGTCAATTACACGCAAAAGATATTGACCATACTGGTTCTTGAGCATCGGCTTAGCTAACTCTCTCATGCGTTCTTCACTAATCCATCCACGTCGGTATGCGATACCTTCAAGACAAGCAACCTTAAGTCCCTGACGTTTTTCAATCACCTCAATGAAGGTAGATGCTTCACTTAAACTATCGTGTGTTCCAGTGTCAAGCCATGCAAAACCACGACCAAAAACACGAACTTTCAACTCGCCATCTTTTAGGAACTCTTGATTGACAGTAGTGATTTCCAATTCTCCGCGGGCGGAGGGTTTAATGGTCTTAGCAACGTTCACAACTTTGTTGGGATAGAAATAAAGCCCCACCACAGCATAATTGGATTTTGGCTCCTTCGGTTTCTCTTCAATGCTCAAGCAATTGCCATCTTTGTCAAACTCAGCCACTCCGTAACGCTCAGGATCGCTCACCCAGTAGCCAAAGACTGTAGCTTTACCGTTCTGGTCAGCATCATTCACTGCATTGCGCAACAGATTTGTAAAGCCTGCACCATAGAAGATATTATCACCCAATACCAAACAAGCAGAATCGTTTCCAATGAACTTTTCACCGATAATGAAAGCCTGAGCCAGGCCGTCTGGCGAAGGCTGCTCAGCATACTCAAAGTGTACGCCATAGTCAGAGCCATCACCCAGCAGACGTTTGAAACCTGGGAGGTCGTATGGTGTTGATATAATCAGTATATCCCTGATACCTGCCAGCATCAATGCACTGATGGGATAATACACCATTGGTTTGTCATAAATTGGCAGCAACTGCTTGCTCACGCCCTTTGTAATCGGGTAAAGGCGGGTGCCGGAGCCTCCGGCTAATACAATTCCTTTCATATTTCGTGGATTTATTGAGTTCTTAAAAAGGGGCAAGATTATCAGGTTATTGAACCTTTTTCTTTATGAGAGACCCTGATAGGAGCCTGCCCCTATTTTCATGTTCATTTAAATATCGTGAATACTATGGAGATAATGGATGGCCACAGGTTCTGCAATTCCATAATGATTCGCAACGTGTTTTATCTTATCAGATAGAGAAAATCCACGATTATGGATCTTAAACTGTTCCATCATACCCGGTAATTCTTCAATAACCTTAGCCCCAAAGAAAGTGCAGTTTTCAAACTTACATATTTCCTGTTCCTGGAATGGTGTTAATGTCATTTTGAAATGCTGATTACAATCTACTTCGTATTGCAATTCATGCAGGCTGAATACAGGTATCAACTTACAACCATACTGCTCATTTTCATCAGCTATAACTAAACGAAATCCTATACGTTCTTTCTTAAACTGGATGACATTTGTAGAATTGTTTGGCTGTACTACCTTTCTTTCATAATATTCGCATTGTGGAATACCATATAGCTTTCCTGTCAAATAAGCGAAGCCCATCAAAGAGAATAACTCATCACACAACCGAACTGGACGTACATTTGCCAAACTAGAGACATTGACCAGTCTCAACAGACTGACTGTAGAATTATTGCAAGAAAGGTAATAATAACCTATCTGAGGTGTGACTTTAGAAAGAGGGATTTGAGGGCTCGGTATTAGATTGCCCCTATAGTAAAGTTCCTCATAGGCTTCGTAGTCAACAGTACTAGTGAATGTTAGTTCTGAGACAGGGAAGAATGTGTTATTAGTGATCTTTGCATAAATATAGTAATAGAAGGACTTGTGACCTGTAGCACAATCTCTATACAAACACTTAATGTCAGAAACGGTATCTCTCAAAACTGGGCCATAGAAATCTATATTGTCAACCAACGTGTTCTTATGGCTTGGCACGTTGAGTATGCCATCTTTCATAAAGGCACAGTTTACCAAATCTATGACAAAAGGATTCCTGCGCACATCTGCAATATTCTGCTGTGGCAAATCTATAATAATGGTGCCAGGTACCCTTCGCTGAGAAGGCTCATCGTAATATAGTATATCGAAAGAGTATAGCATGGACTATTTATAATATTGCGTTATCTTGTCAATTACTTCTTGGATGTTATGATCAGACTTGTAAACATCGTCATAGATACGACGGCCATAATGCAAATAGCTCAACCAAGAGTGGAGACTCAAGACATAACGATCATGCAAATCGGAGAGATTAGAGTTCTTACCGACATATCTATTTCCAGCACCCCAAGTTTCTTGTGATACAGGGTAGAGATGCCCTTGTTGTGGGTCTTGAATAACATGGGCATAGCCATCTTCATCAATAACCAGCTTGTTACAAACATCATCATCAGCACGAACCATCAAATCTTTGATTTCCTGCTCTGTAAACAGATGCGAGGGATTAGCCTCTTTTTTCAGGTCTGCATCCATTGAAAAGCCTAAAGAGTAATACTCAGTATCATAACCTTTCTTCTGGCAGTATGACAAGGGACTGGTACGTGTCATATCAGGCGCAAACATACTGACAGATATGACAAGGGACTGGTACGTGTCATATCGATAGTTCATATTTGTTTTTAAATTGTTACTTAGAAATGGGCAGGGTATCTGGTTTCTTCAACTCGTGAGGGTTCCAAAGACCCTGCCCCAATTAATCATTTAAATTTTTGAAAAAGTAATTTTTCACGATGCTGCTTCACAGCAGTTTGGGGGTTATTTTGTTTCAAGATTTAGAGTGCAAAACCTATTGTGGGTTATCAGAAAGCAATCACTTTCGCTTTACCTTCGCTTTAGATAGGCTCCAGAGTATAGGTGAAGTATAGGTGAAAGCAATCTAGAAGCAAGGTGAAAGCAGGGTAAAGGCTGGTTGAGTGATTTCATAGACAACACTGGCCTTCATCTTCACTTTTTGTCCGTTCAGGAAGAATAGACGTTCCAATTTTTCTTATATTAGCCAGACTGAAGCTGTTACTATTGGAAAATAACTTAGCGTGAGATGCCAATATCAAATTCTTGGTCTGTAGTGTATTTTTCTCAGACATCGTAGAATCGAATTGCCACTTTGATAACAGCATATCTATCGTGTTTCCAAAATAATAGGAGTTTCTGTCAACATCCGTCAGATATTTTTGTACAACATCAGTCCATCCGTCAGGTTGTTCGTTGATAATCATACCTATCAGAATATGCTTGATCACAGGGCCTGTCGAACTTATGATTCGACTATAAATCAACTGGGACAGTTTTGCAGAATAGATATTGTCCTTGTACCAATTGAGAATATTCAGTGGAATGCTGGCTATGATTTGAATCAGCCTATCTTGTATAGAATCACCCTCGTTGTCAAAAGACTCGTCCAGCTGAAGACTAAAACCGTCATATCCTGCAACACCTTGTTGTGCCAGAGCAGGTGCCAAAAGGTAGATAACTCTGATGGTATTGAGCCAGGCATTGGTGATAGCATCAAACAATTCTTCCTTCAAAGCTGGCTTGATATAGTCGCTGTTGCGCATCGTCTTAGAAGCAATGGCAATTAACTCCTGCAAATAATTGACCGAATAGTTATTCATCACTTTGTAAACCTCTTGATGGAAAGGTCGGGAAGGATTATAATTCTGGTCAACTAATGCATCCTTAATCTTTTTAGGAAGTTTGGACTTTTGCAGGTTATCTTCCAACTGCTGAATAATTCGGTCAATCTGCTCCTCGTCTTGTAGTTTTCTAATCTTCAGTCGCAGGAATGGATTCACATCCGCTGGAATGCCTACTTTCTCTTCAACCTTCTTGGTTACTTCCTTGATATCGTCTATGATAATCTGTGCAGCATCATTACGGGTGCGGTCGCTGCCCGAATAGAACTCTATCACTTCTGGATAATGGGCATAGTTCTTCTCGTTAAGTATAAAGGCAGCAAACTCCTCGGATTTGGTCATACGCATGGCTGCGAAGTAATATACCCAGAACGCAAATCTGAAACCAAACCAATGGGAGTCGTATTCACAGATAATCTGATTGTTCAGCAGAATAGTGAATAAGTAGCGGTAGTCGAGCGATATCTTTTGTTCCTTACAGAAGGAAGATGCCATATTACAAAAGTCCTCCTCTTTGAAGTAAGGCTTCTCTTCACGGATAATCTTTTCGCAAATATATCCAAGCACAAATTCGCAATCCTTCACATCAGGCAGGTCTTTATAGGTAGGCACGGCCTCATTGTCAAAGATGATGGACAGCAGTCGCTGGATCATCGCTGTGCGGTTGACAGGGTTATCATCAAATGACTTTCTGAACACTTCAAGCAATGAAATACAACTCAGCGGCGTGCGGTGCATATTGAAGTTTTCTATATCAGCATTTAACCGCCCAAGTACACGATCATTCTCAGCAATAATCTGCATCTGGTTGTAGGCCTCAACCATCGTCCTGACCTGATAAGTCTGGAGCGGAGCCATATAGAGCGTTGCGAAACCATATTCACTGCTTGTCACGAACTCGTTTTCCACGAAAGCACGTTCCTGCATAGAACTGAGTGCCATAACAGGCACATCCTTATACTTCGTGGTGACATACTTCATAATTTCTTTTGCATCATTGTTTGACACCATCCAGTTGTCGAACACGATCCACTCCACATCGGATGGTTTCATTCCAAAAGTCTGCAACTGATTTGTGAACAGCCGGTCAATCTTACCTTTTTTATATAGGTTGCAATCTATCAGTAGTCCGAACTTGCTCTTCTCCTTCCAAAGCCGTAGCAAGAAGTGCCATGCAAAAGAAGTAAGACCATATTGCGCTGGTGTTATAATCTTGATGGCTGGGGGTTCCTCGTTGAGGAAGTTGTCTTCTGAAAATAGTTTATCTTTCTTGAACGTGAAGACGCGGTCGAAACGCTCAGTACTGAAGAAACGATCAAGCCATACCAGCGACTTGTTGCCATATACGGCCAACGTATCATTAAGCCGGTCTTCGAATAGGACCGTAACCTTGTCTTTGACACCGAGCTTTTGCTGGTTCAAATCTACAATTCCATTCTCCTCTTCCGTAAAGCTCTGCCCTGGTCTGAATATCTCTCTACGTTGATTCCACTCACGGAAAATAATTCTATCCACACCAGCCTCACCCAATTGGATGATACTATAGCCCAGTGTCTCTTTTTTATCAGTAAACAACTGTGGTGACTTGCACCATACGTATGAGTCACTACCATTATTGTTGCATAGCAAATCCTGGTCGTGTGTATGACCGGTCAGCACCAAGTCGAAACTGGTCTTGATAATTTTCATTAGCTCCACATTAGCCCAAGGCGTATAATACTCAAGCGGGTGGTGCATCAGCAGGATTTTCTTTTTCTTGTTGTTCTGAACCCATTCGCGCAACCGTCTGGTATCGATATTGAGATGACGCTCATCATTTTTTAGCGCAGGATATGCCTCATCATCAATTCCTGCAAAAGAAGTCAAACTGGAATTTAGGCAATAGACACTCCATTCGGAGTTAAGTTCCTCGGGATAACCAACAAGATTGCAATTATATTCTGTACGCTCCATGTTGGTCATCATGAAGGTATAGTAGTTTCGGAATTTCTCCAGTAGAACAGAAGAAAGATCATCGCCTATCAGGTCATTGAACGACTCCTCTGTAAACGATTGGCTAACTACCGGTCCATAGACTGTTTTCTTATCCTTTATCCACGAACGCTGCGCGTCATGGTTGCCGGGGACGCAAATGATATTCTTCTTCTTAATCCCCAATGCCAGCAAGGGTTTTATGAAATGCTCGTAGAAAGTATCGTATATGCCTTCCTTGTCAGCATTTTTCACCAAATCGCCTCCAATGAGAACAAAGGTCTCTATAGGGCAAAGAGCTTTAAGTTGTTTTTCAAAGTCCTGATGGAATGCTTTGATAACAAGGCCCTCATTCTCTGCCTTTACATCAGATAGATGTATGTCGGAAATGAAAAATATAGTTGCGGTCATAAGCGTATTAGTTTCAAGTTTACTTCAGCTATCTCAGCATAAATCAAGTTCAAAGTTCAAGAGTTTACCTCCTTTTTGAACTCATTTCCCACCGCTTCAACGAGTTTAATGGCGTGGTTCCAGTTGGAGTCGGTCTTGTATTCAGTCTTTCCCCAGTAGTCAATGATGGTCTGGCCAGTCGTAACGTCAGCCATCACCTCCTCGTCGGACAGACAATTGTATATCTCGTTGCCAAACTTGGTCTTTCTCTCAAAGGGGTGCATTGTGTCGGAAGCCACTCGCAACAGTTGCACGTATGGTTTGAGTTTGATCTTGTCACGGTCTTTCTCGAAGAGTTCCAGCAACTGGTCCTGTCCCTTGCCATAGTCAGCCCTCAACTCTGCTGAGAACAGGCGGTCGAAGAAGGCATCCAACTCTTCCACCTTGTGGCCGTGGGCTATCAACGATGAGAGTTTGGCATTGTATATCTTCACTATGGCCAGTACGCTGTCAATCCGCTCCTGCACTTTTGCGCCATGACGTGAACCTTTGAAGCGACTATCCATAATGGGGTCAAAATAGTTTCGCATAGCTCCTAACAGGGCAAAGATGGCTTGCAAGTTCTGCTCCTGAGGCTCAGTAAGGAACACGTCCTTACGGATAAGGTAAGTTGCCGTTTTCTCCTCGTCGAGCACGGGGAAATGCTGTTCATCGTCCAAACGGAGAAGGTACAGGAACTTGGCAAAGAGTTCGTCGGAGGCCATCGGGTTGGTGCCAACGGGTATCTGGTCTTCAGTTGGATTGGTTTCTTCACAACTGAAGAACTTACGCAGTTTGTCCAACTGCTCCTCTTGATCGCTCTTGGACAAACGGAGTTGTGCCAGTTCGCCATGGCCAGCGAGTGCCAACAGCCGCTGCTTCAAGTAGCATAACTGCCCACGGACGGTACGACTGTCGGGCATGGCACAGAAATATTCGTACTCGCCCAACTCGTTCTGAACACTGGCCATTTGCAGTGCTTCTTCAAGATAGAGCTGCAAGGCCTTGCGACGTTTCTCCTCCGGCCAGGAGATGGGTACCTTTGCCAACTTCAACAGATATGTATGCACCTCACGCAGGGCATCACGGAAAGAAGCAGCCAAGTCGGTGGACTTCATCTGCATGATGGCCTTGAAAGGTTCAAGGATTTCATCGTTGGGCAGCGACATAGAGCCCGTGGCACTGTCTGTAGGTATTTTATCCTCGTGATATTTGAAAAGCCGGTCAACGACAATGGTTAGGCGTTTGGCACGACCCTCAGCAAAGAAATTCTCATCCTCTACACGGTATTCCGCACCTCCCAACTGCTCAATCCACTTTTGAATCTCGCCCAGCCAGTAGTCAAACTCGAAGCGCACGAAGAAACGGATGTCCAAATCCTCTTGCAGACGGTAGTAGCGTGAGGACAGACCACGAGCGATGTTATGTGCCTCTAAAGCGAAGAGGAACATATCGCTGCGGTGGCGGAACATGGGCATGTGGCCGCTCTCCATCATGAAGCGAAGATGCTGAAGTCTGGCTGTTATCAATTCTGTCTGGTCTTCTTTCATGCGGAATAGATTGAGGATGCTGTAGACCGGCTATCTATAAGCATTGTAAATGACTGATATTCAATATCTATAAAGTAGATTGTTAAGAGACGTAAATAGATTGGGAAGACGGTCTATCCCTTAGTTTCTTTGCAATCGAAATCCAACGGAAACCGCATCCCGGGTAGCAGTTGATGGAGGGTTTCGCTGAGTTAAATCACAATTTGTTCAACAATTTAAAAATGTATATGCGTATGCAGAACATCAATTTATCACCGCACTTCGAACTCCGAGAGTTCACTGGGAGTGCAACGGCCCGTAAGTACGGGATCGTGAACGAACCGCCCGCTGAGGCGGTGGAGAACCTGAAGGCTCTGTGCGTCCACACGCTGGAACCGCTTCGTGAGGCTCTGGGGCTGCCCATCGTCATCACCAGCGGCTACCGCTGCAAGGCTCTCAATGACAAGATTGGGCATCACTCTGACCGAAGTCAGCACATGAAAGGTCAGGCGGCTGACCTTGTGGTTCACACAGATTCCACAGATGACACAGATAATCGTCGCAAGCGGCTGATTCAGGCGTTCCGCCAGATCCTGACTGACCCGAAGATTTCCTTCGATCAGGTGATTATCTATCCTTCTTTCATCCATGTGAGCTACGTGAGTAACGGCAAGAACCGTCGCAAGATCACGAAAGGCTACGGTAATGGCAAATACTGCGCACTCACTCGCGATGAAGCTCTCTCACTCATCTAATTATCAATTTTCAATTATCAATTATCAATTTAAGTAATTATGGCACAGATTAAACAAGTCGGCGTTGGCCGCAAGTCCATCGGTACCATTGACGGTATCACCTATTATGTTCGCGGAGGCAAGACGTTTGCCCGCAGTACCCCAACCATCCCTGCATCGGTGTATAACACCCCGGAGGCTAAAGTCCGTCAGGCTATCTTCAAGATGGTGCAGATGCATATAAAACTCCACCTGCGCACGTTGCGCCAGACCATCACGCCCAAGAGTGGGGGCAGCGCCTCGAACCGCTACTACTCGTTGAACAGCAAGGCTCTGACGGCTGCGCTTCGTGACCTGGCAGAGCAGTATGTGGACGGTATAGACGTCACTATCACAGAGATTGAGGCGGCCATCGCTGCCTACGCTGCTGAGCATCCTACCGCTATTCGCATCGCCTCTCTAAGTGGCTATCAGGAGGTGTATCTCACTGGCGAGTGGCCTTCGACCATTACCCTCAACGCCTCTGCTGGCGACAACACAATGATTATCATCGTGGCGGAGAACGGAATGACTACGACTTACAACACGGATGGCACCGTGGTGGTGTCTGGTGGCTCTTCGAGCGGTTCCAACTCTGGATCTACGGATTCAGGGAACAACGGATCTACGGGGTCTGGATCTACGGATTCAGGGAACAACGGATCTACGGGTGGTAATTCCGGAAATTCGGGTTCCGTGACTCAGACCGTGACGGCGCCCTCGTTCAGCGGTGAGACTCAGTTTACGGACAGCACTCAAGTGACGATTAGCGGTCCTGACGGTGCCACTATCCACTACACCGTGGACGGTTCCACCCCGACGGCTGAGAGCACCCAGTACTCGGAGCCTCTGACCTTCACCGAAACGACTACCCTGAAGGCTATCGCCATCAAGGACGGCGTTTCGAGCGCTGTGACCAGCCGCACGTATACCAAGGGTAGCAGCGGCGGTGCTGGAGGGCAGGACTAACCTTTTTATTAACAATTTAAAAAATCGACTATTATGAAGAAATTATTTCAGAAAATCCTTGCGAAGGTGTTTAAGAAGGCAGTGCAGAAGGCTGTCAATGCAGAGGTTCCTGTAACCGATCCCGTAGAGCCGGGCATCAATCCCGACGGTGATAACAAGAAGGCCGTTTGGAAGTTCATCATCCAGACCATCATCAGCATCCTCACCGCTATCCTGACTGCACTCGGTGCAACGTCGTGTATGGGCATAGCCCAATAAACTCTCTTCTGCCCTTCCGCTCCGCAAGGGGCGGAGGGCTTTCCCTCAACATTATTTAAACTTATAAATAAGTATACAATGTTATGCAAACAGTCAATTACATTCTCGTCAATGAAGCAGGCACTCAAAATGCTGCTCGTATCATCAATGGTTGCCACCTTCCTGACATCGGACAGCACGTTATCGTCAACGGTTCAGGAAAAGACGCAGACCTTATCCGCGAACTCTGTCACCTCCGTAAGCACCATCCAGAAGCCAAGATACTTGGCATTTCCGAACTGGGGGACTACTGCGTGCATCCGTCGGAAAGAATGAACCAGATCAGACGCGCAATGAGCGACTTGCCGTGACTGATTCAAAACTCCTTCTCCCCATAACGGAACTTCATCACTCGATGGGGTTCCGTTTTTTTTCTTTCAATCCAGCCTCTTTGAAAAAGTGGCTGAGACCGCTGTTTCTGAATCGCAATGTGGCTGAAAGCCTCTTTGAGATTCTATCTTTCTGCGCGCATGGGGTTATTGAGGAAGTCCTCGTAGCTGAGGCGGATTCCATCTTCCAGTTCTGTTTTATAACGCCAACCAAGCTTTTCTGCTTTGGAGACGTCAAGGAGTTTGCGGGGAGTTCCGTTTGGACGGGTGGTGTCCCACTCGATGCGGCCTTTGTAACCAACCACTTTAGCCACCAGTTCGGTGAGGGCTTTGATGGTCAGTTCCTTGCCTGTACCGGCATTGACGGTCTCGTTGCCAGAGTAGTTGTTCATCAGGAACACA
>Ga0247609_10002249_pt1 | contig 20833 bp, 20 predicted proteins | sample 172DNAGHGlowgp2_FD_193487 | JGI IMG/M metagenome (GOLD analysis project Ga0247609, IMG submission 193487) | Sheep rumen microbial communities from Palmerston North, Manawatu-Wanganui, New Zealand - 1728 DNA GHGlow gp2 | ecosystem: Host-associated > Mammals > Digestive system > Stomach > Rumen ...
TAATACCAAATCCAGGTAATTTCTAATACCACTAATCTCAGGTGACATCTCATTAGTATAATCAAGCTTCTTAACCTCATTTACAAGCTTATTCTTTAACTTTCCATCACACTTAAGATTATTTATCTTTTCTAAGTAATCACCTATTATTTCGTCCTTTAAATCCTCTTCACCAAGTTCTTTCTTGATTTCATCCATCTTTTCTCTTAAAACGAATTCTTTTTGATTACGTTCAAAATCTTCTCTTAAAGCATCATCAAGTTTAACATCTAGTTGAGCTATTTGTAATTCTATAGATAAATCATACACTAAAGCATTAGCTCTATGTAACGGATTCATCTCTTGCATGTATAACAACTTTTTCTCTATTGTAAAAGGCATAAATGAAACAATCATATCAGTAATCTGAGCAATGTCATTTAAATCTTTAACACTAGATAAAATACTATTACTAATTTGCGAAGAACACTCAATGTAGTCATTTAATAGAGATAATAGTTTTCTTCTTAAAGTAGTTTCTTCTACTTCATCAAATTTAGGTAAATTAATTTCCATCGTATGAGCTTTCAAGATATCTCCATCTTGAGCTTCATTAATATACTCTAAAATTTTAACTCTTTTTTGACCACTAACAACAATTCTTAAATTACCATTTGGCAACTCCATTTTACTCTTTATTTTACCTACTACTCCAACAGAAGGTAAATCAGATACATCAGGTGCCTCCTCATAAGGATCAGTCGGACACACAATCAAGATTTCATTACTATATTTATTCATCGAAAGATCAATAACAGTAGTACTAATATCATTAGTTAAATCCAAGCGTACATCTTGAGAAGGGAGTAAGACAATCCTTTTTAGAAGCATTACTGGTAAGTTGTTTTTCATGTCTCGCCTCCTCAAGATTTCAATTAATGTTTATTATATATTCGAGCAAGTACTTTGTCTATTAATTTGACGCTTTTTTACAAAGAAAAAAAACAAGAATCCCCAATATATCTTGTTTTTTTAACTTATAAGCAGTTTTTATATGACATATAATTTACGTTTATAAAAAATTACTCTTCTAATAACGCTAAATCGTCCTTCCAATTAGCACATCCATCATTATGAGTTCTACTAACTAATTCCTTAGGATCATTAAATGCTTGCTTCTCTTTATCATAAGTAATTGCGTATATTTTATATACAACATCTAAAGAGGAATCCTTATCATAACAATTCATATTTTCCTTATTGCTAAACACAATAAACTTATAATTATTTTCATCAATACGGTAAACTAAACGATTTAGATTTCCACCATTATTTCCTAAAGTATTATAGTCAAATAAAACACTACTATTTTTCATAATAATTAGCTTATTACTATTCATAAAGACTACATTATTATCTTTAATATATACTTTAAGATTATTTATTAAAACATTTTCTTTAAGTGTCGAAATATTTTCATCCAATCGATAAGTATCTCCATCTACTTCTTTCATACTAGTACCAGAGAATAAGAAATGAATAGATTGAGTACCTATATATTTAGTACCACCACTACTAACATAATCTAACTTATCGCTCCAAACTTTTATTACACCTAAACAATCATTATATAAAAACTTATTAATCGTTTTATCCTTTTTTATTTGATAAATATATTTATAATCTTTAAAAGAACAAGTATCAGATAAAACAACATTAGAAGCAAGTTCAACATCACGACTATAAATACCAACATAATCTCTAATATCTAAAGTTTCATCAACAATAACATTACTATTATCATCTTTTTTAGTTTCTTCTTTACTAGGAATAATATTATTAATAAATCCAGGATAACTACTTTTAGAATCTCTTAAAGTTTTATAACACAAGAAACAAAGAAAGACTAAAGTAACAAAAAAGGACAACAAAAACAACTTATCAGTTCTTAACTTTTCTCCAAAAGCTTTACCGAACAAATAAGCAGAACTCACTCTCTTCTCTTTTTTATTTTGTAACAAAGAATCTCCATCTTGAACATCAATTACTTTTTCTTTGATACTAGCATCTTTTACTTCCTTTTCACTTGCCATATAATCACCTTTATTATTACATTAATTATTATAACATAAATAATAAAAAAAGTAATTGATATAAATCAATTACTTAACTTCTTCGCCACCTAGAATTTCAAGTGCTTTTCTCATTCTTAAATCATATTTAACAGTATCTAAACCTCCAAAATGGCTTAAGAATTCTTCTTTAGAAACAGCGTATTGTGAAGCCATTTCATCTGCAGCAGCTTCAGCTTCTTTATCAGTAACTTCAATCTTTTCTTTCTCAGCTACTTCTTCAATTAAATAACGATATTTAACTCTCTTCTCTGCTTCAGGTTCCATATTCTTATGCATGTCTGCTTCAGATCCACCAGTAAATTGGAAATATTGTTCAAGAGTTAATCCTTGCATTTTAATTTGTTCAGCAAATTGATTAATCATACGATGAACTTCATCATCAATGATTTCAGGATTAATTTCAACTTCCATATTCTTAGCAGCAGCTTCTAATACATCATCTAAATACTTATTATTAACTTCTTCTTGTTTTTTAGCTTCGATAGCTTTCTTAACTTCTTTTCTGAAATCTTCTTCATTATCAATATCATCGAAACCTAAATCTTGATAGAAGTCTTTATCTAATTCAGGTAAGATTCTTTCTTTAATTTCTCTAATAGTAACATTAAACTTAACTTCTTTACCAGCAAGTTCTTTAGTATACTCTTCAGGGAATTTTAAATTAAGTTCTTTTTCTTCTCCAACCTTCATTCCAACTAGGCCTTCTTCAAAACCAGGAATAAAAGTATGAGAACCAATTTCTAATGGATAATTCTTTCCGTTTCCACCTTCTAATGGTTTACCATCAACATATCCATCAAAATCAATAACAGCAGTATTACCTTCTACGACTTCTCCGTCTTCTTTAACAACGATTTCAGCAAGTCTAGAAGCTAACTTTTGAACTTCTTCATCAATTTCTTTCTTACTTACTTTAATTTCATCTTTCTTAACACCTAAGTCTTTATATTTTCCTAATTTAACTTCAGGTCTTGTAATGATAGTAAATTTGAATTTAATATGATCTTTATCAATTTCAGAAACATCCATTTTAGGTTCACAAACAGGAACTAATTTTTCATCTCTTAAAGCTTTGTTATAAGCATCCCCAGCTGCTACATCTACAGCATCCATATATAATGACTCAATACCAAATCTTTGAAGATATACATTCTTAGGACATTTTCCTTTTCTAAAGCCATCAATTCTCATGTCTTTAACTTTTTTCTTAAAAGCAGCATCTAAAACTGAATCCCAATCTTTACCTTTTAATTCTACTTCTATATCATGTACATTTTTCATCTTTTCTAATTCTCCCTTTCAAACATCAATATTATAACCAATTTTTCCTATTATTACAATAAAAAAGACAGCAATTAAGCTATCTTTAATACCTTAACATTGTAAGAACCATTAGGTCCCTCAACAGGAATAACATCCCCAACTTTATGACCGATTAAAGCATGTCCAATTGGTGACTCATTACTAACCTTATTTTCGAATGGATCAGCTTCTAATGAACCAACAATATAGTATGTATCTTCTTCTTTATCATCTTCATAAAGTATTGTTACTTCACATCCTACATTGATCTTACTCTTATCAGCATTATCAATAATAGTTGCATGCTCTAATTTATATTCTAATTCTTGAATTCTAGCTTCAATCTTAGCTTGTTCATCTCTAGCAGCATCATATTCAGAGTTTTCTGATAAATCGCCATGACTTCTTGCTTCTTTAATAGCTTGAACATTCTCAGCTCTTTTATTAACTCTTAAATCATTCAATTCTTCTTCTAATTCTGCATAACCTTCTGCAGTTAACAAAATTTCTTCTTCTTTTGCCATACACGACAACTCCTTCAATAAATTACTTTCAACACTATACTACTTGAAAGAAGAAATGTCAAACATTTTTAAACGCATCATATCATTTGGATTTAAAGTTAAATTTAACTTGAATTTAACAATCATTTGCGGGTGATTAGCAACTTCAATTAAATTGTCATCCTTATCATATAACTCATCAGGTATTGTAAAAGTATATGGTTCTTTATCTGGACCAAAGATTTCAACAACATCACCAGGTTTAAAATAATTTCTTTGTTCCATAGTAACCATACCGTCTTTATAATCTAAAACAACACCTAAGAAATCCTTGTTACTTACTTCTTCTCTACCTAAAAAGTATTGTTCATCTTTTCCAGGTAAACCATTAAAGAATTGTTCTGTACTATCTCTATTAGCGCATCTATTTAGTATATTTAAATAATAATTACGATATTGGTCTGTTAAAGTACCATTAAGTACCATATCTATTAAGTGTCTATATACATAAATAACTGTAGCTATATAATAAACACTTCTCATACGTCCTTCTACTTTAAATGAATTAACTCCTACCTTAATCATCTCTTCTATGTTAGAGACCATATTTAAATCTTTAGGAGTCATACTAAATACTTGGCAACTATTATCAGGATCAAAGATAAAGCGGCATACTTGAGCACATCCACCACGATTACTATCTCTATTAGTAGCATAATTAGATAAAACGCATCTACCACTAATCGAAGTACACATCGCACCATGAACAAAGCATTCTATTTCAACACCAGTTTCATCTTTAATACGCTTAATATCTTCCTTAGATGCTTCTCTAGCTAAAACTACTCTAGTAGCTCCGAGAGTCTTATAGAATTTAACTGCTTCATAATTCAAACTAGAAGCTTGTGTACTAACATGTAATTCCATCTTAAGATTTAGTTTTTTCCATAAATCCATTACAACTACATCAGAAACAATAATTGCATCTACACCACATTTGTCTAATTCTAATAAGTATTCTTCCAAACCTTTTAAATCTTTATCATGAAAAACAATGTTTACTGTTACATAAACTCTCTTTTTCATCTTATGAGCAAAGAGACATGCTTCTTTAATATCATCCAAACTAAAGTTTAAAGCATTAGCTCTTAAACTATAATCTTGACCACCAATATAAACTGCATCTGCTCCATAAAGCAATGCTATTTTTAATCTTTCTAAATCTCCTGAAGGAGCTAATAATTCAATTCTTTCCATTATTTCTTCTTCTCCTTCAACTTATAAATAGTTTCACGATCTAGGAATCCTACATCTTCACCATCTTTTAATTCTCTATTTAAATCCTTTAAATAAGCCATTATATCCTCATGGTTAATCATCATCGGATTAACATAGAAATACTTAACATTATCTAAGTTTAACAATCTAGAACCATTAAAAATGTTTTCAGAATACATTACCGTACCATATTCATTTTCCATAGCTCTAAATTTAACATGAGTAGCTTTATCTTCTATTACATTAGTATTCTTTTTAGGAATATCAAATTCTTCACTCCAATTAGAAAGAAGTAATCTTCTTGAATACATTACTTGATTATAACCATATAAATGTAAAACAACAGATTTTTCAGCTTTGTTTACTATTTCCTTGATTTCGTCATAGGTAATTTCATTACTTACAAAGATACTATCTACTCTATCTAACCAGAAATTAATAGATCTAACATTAGTACCAAAATGATTTTGATAGAAAATCATCTCTACATCTAAACCTAGTTCTTTAACTAAATTATAGACCCCAATATCTTCATAAACTATTCCCTTACAATTTAACTTAGGTAATAATTCTTTTAAATTATCTATATCCTTACAATCTAATACTCTATTTAATAAGATATATTTATTTGAAACATCAATTTTATTTATCTCTTCTAATGAATACGTATTATATCCAACACAATATCCATCTAAAGCAAAAAGAAAAGCCTCTATTCCAGCTTTTCTATAATCTTCGATATAATTTATATCATCAACATATAATAATATTTTAGATATCATTTTTTCTGATGCTTACAGATAAGCCGTCTCCAACATCATAAAATTTAGTTTCAAATTCTTCATTATCTTTTAAAAAGTCTATATAGTTTTCTATCTTACCAACTAATTGTCTTAGATTTCTTGAAGCGATATTTTCTCTATTACCAACATGTCCATGGAATTTTAAATTATCAGTAATTATAACTCCTCCTGGTTTTAAGAAATATTTATACTTCTCAAAATAATTAGTATATTGTCCTTTAGCAGCATCAATAAATATTAAATCATAACTAACTCCAGATAAATTCATCTCTAAAGCATCTTGGAAAACAACTTCAATTTTATTTTCCATATTACATTCTTTAATATTCTTTAAACACTCTAAATACCTAGTCTTATCTCTTTCGATAGTAGTTATCTTAATATCATCTTTAACGGATGCCATAAGTATTGCTGAATAACCAATCGCACTACCTATTTCTAGTACATCTTTAATATCATTAGCTTTAATAAACTTCATAATAAAAGCTATACTATCTTTCTCTATAATTGGAACATTATAATCTCTAGCATACTGTTCCATTTCTATAATTTTCTCTTTCATCTAATCACCTTATTTATATTCGTACCATAAACCCTGTTTTTTTAAATCATTAATAGTTTTAACATGTCCTGCATAATCATAGTTAAAATATGTTTTACCATTTTTATCAGCAACAAAGTACAAATAATTATGTTCTTCAGGATCTAAGACAGCTCTAATAGATTGAACACTAGGTCCACAAATTGGACCAATTGGTAACTTACCAGCCATACTAGCAGGTCTAGTATTATACCCGTTTACTTCTTCTATTTCCTTCTGCCATAGATCTCTATCAGCCATATTAACTCTAGCACCATAATAAGTAGTAACATCGCTTCCTAAACTCATACCATTTTTTAAACGATTAAAGAAAACTCCTGCAACTCCATTACGGTCATTACTATTAGCACCTTCTAGTTCAACTATACTAGCTAATGTTAAAATTTCATGAACACTATACTTACTATTATCAATATTTTCTCTACTACTAGCAAGTTTATTAGCCATTCCATCTAACATTTTCATAGTAATATCCTTAATACTTGCATTTTTTTTAAACGCATAAGTATCTGGATATAGATAACCTTCAAGTGCGTAATATAATTTATCATTTAATATATCATCAGTCAAGAACCAATACTTTTCAATTAATTCATTCAAGAACTCTTTATCAGCCCAAGTTTTTAAGACATCTTCTTCGCTATAACCAAATTTCTTATTAATAGTTTTTGCATAATCAGTTAATCTTTTACCTTCTACAAAAGTAACTGCTATACTATCATCAATTACAGTTCCTTTATTAAACTTAGTCATAATCTCTTCAAAAGACATTGCTTTATTTAAAGAATAGACACCAGCTTGTGGTTTAATATCACTATGTAACTTTAAATACAAATATCCTGAGTATTTATTTCTTATTAATCCTTTTTCATATAGTTTATCTACTAATGCTTTACCATAAGTATTAACTTCAACTACAATCTCTTCTTTATTATTAGAATCAACCGCTTTAAGCCCATTATTCAAATAAACGACTCCACCAATAATTGCTAATACAAAAAAAAGAAATATAGCTAAAACTATAATTACTATTTTCTTTTTCATTATTCTTGATTAGCAGCAGCTTGATCAATCTTCTCTTGAACAGAAGATAAAATGTTTTCAATAACAAGCCATTCTTTCTCAGTTTCAATTGGTGTTAAAGCTGGATTTTGTCCAGTTGGATCATATATAGATGCATATACCTTAGTTGAACCATTTTCATCTAAAGTATTATCTGTATAAACAATATAACTCTTCTTAGTTTCATCAGAATCAAAAGTAAAAAGTATCTCGCATTCTACTTCTTCTCCCTTGTCATTAACAATTGTAAAAACTCCTTTTCTTTCTTCCATAATTAATTTCCTTTCATTTTTAGATATGTATCTAATATAATACTAGCTGCAATTCCATCAACTAGTTTCTTTCTCTTCTTTCTACTTACATCAGCATCAAGCAAGTAATTAGTAGCTTCTACAGTAGATAATCTTTCATCGATAAGATGAACTTCCATCTGATATCTACTTTCTAAAGCCTCTTTAAACTTCATACTTCTTTCAGCTGCAAAACCTAGTGAATTATTCATATTTTTTGGTAAACCCAAAACTAAATCGGTAATATTGTTGTCTTTAATTATATTATCTAAATCTTTAAATAGTATATCATAGTCTTCTCCATCCCAGCGTAGCACTCTATATGGAGAAGCAATCATGTTTGATTTATCAGATATTGCAAGACCTAATGTTCTTGTACCTAAATCTAAACCTAAACATCTCATTATTTCTTTAAATACTCCTCCAATAGAAGTGCAGTTATTTCACTACGATCAAAATCTAAGATTTTATTTCTAGATTCTTTATAGTTAGAAATATATCCTGGATCTCCACTAATAATGTAACCAACGAGTTGATTTACTGGATCATAGCCTCTTTCTTCAAGAGCATCATAAACCTCTTTTAATGTCGTAGAAATAAGATCTTTCTTAACTTCTCCAACATCGTACAAATCTGTCTTATCTTCCATACAACACAACCTCCTAAGTTTTCACAATAATTTTACCATTTTTTTAAATAAAAGAAAACCCTTTTCCCCAAAAATAAAAGAAAAAAACTAACGTCTTTTTCTTAATACTTTAACAATTGATAAATCTTCATCTCTTAAATCAATATTACCATCTCTACCATGGCCTAAAATAATATCAGGTTTAACTTCATAACCATGATAATCAGTGCCACCACTAATTAATAAATCATACTTTTTAGCAAGTTCATAATAGTATTCCCTTTGTTTAGGACTATTATTAGGATGATAAACTTCTAAAGAATCTAAACCTAATTCTCTATACTCTTTTATTCTTCTTTCTAAATCTTCATCACTAAGTTTTAATGAAGAAGGATGTGCAAGACTAACTAAGCCTCCTGCTCTTTTAATAATACTTATACATTCCTCTTCAGTAATTCCCATCTTATCCTCTTGAACTTGGTACTTAACTGGATTTAAGAATTTCTCAAAAATAATATCTTGAGGAGTATATGTTGGCGGAAATTCATCTTTATGTCTCTCTGCATAACCATGATTAATAAGAATTCGACAAATATCTACTCTACCAATATTTTTACCAGTTCTTCTTCTTTTTTCTAATACAGCTTCTATCTCTTCTTTAGGAATTCTAATTTCTGGGAAAGAATCTTCTAAACATTTAACATACAACTTAAAATTATATTCACTACATTTATCAACAAAATCGACCGCTTTGTTGATTTCTTCATTATCTACATCATAATCATATCCAAGAATATGAATTCTAGATTTACCATGTCTTACCAAAGCAGACAACTCTATACCACTATATACTTCCAATCCTCTATTATTCTTTCTTAAAAGTCTTTTAGTACCAAGTAAAGTATCATGATCAGTAATAGCTAAAGTAGAAACATTACTAAGTAAAGCAAGTCTAATAATTTCATCAGGATTTAAAGTACCATCAGACGAGGTACTATGAATATGCATGTCAACTCTTCCACCTAAATATCTCTTATTTTCAAAGCCTACTTTGGTCTTCTTACCAGATGAAAGACTAATCATATCATAATGAACCCCTTCAATGTAATCGGTTCCATTCATTTTTTTAAACATAATATCACCTTCTTACAATTGCATTATAGAAGATAATTTAATATAATAAAAATACTTATTTTTTATCATTATGATAACAGGAGGTTATGATATGAATATAAATTTTGAACTGTACAAAGTCTTTTATGAAGTAGCAAGTGAAGGAAATATTACCAAAGCAGCTAAGAAACTAATGATTTCGCAACCAGCTGTAACAAAGCAAATAAAAACCTTAGAAGATGAATTAGGTGGTCAATTATTCATTCGTACTAAAAGAGGAGTAATCTTAACCGAAAATGGAAGTAAAATCTTTAATCATATCAAACAAGGAATGAATTGTTTTGAATCTGCTGAACTTGAATTTTCTAATTTAAAGAAATTAGAAACAGGAACCATAAAAATAGGTATATCTACTACCCTATGCCGTGTCTTTCTCTTACCAGTTTTAAGAAAATTTCATGAAGAATATCCTAATGTAGCAATTCAATTATTTACTGATCCATCTCTTGCCATGCGTGAACATCTAAAAGAAGGAAAAATAGATATCTTAATAGCTAAAGAACAAACAAAAGAAGATCCAAATCTAAATTATGAAGAATTAGGTGTCCTACACCCTTGTCTTATTTCTTCTAGAAAATACTTGGATCCAAAAGACATTGTAATACCCTTAAAAACAATAAATAGATATCACCTTTTATTACATAAAAGACCTTCAACAACAAGAGAACTATTTGAAGAATATTGTAAAAAGAATGATATAAAAATCGAAACAAAATTAGAAATAGCAAGCGCTTCACTTCTTGAAGACTTCGTTGAAATAGGTTTTGGTATTGGTTTAGCTACTAAAGAATTTGTTGAAAATGAAATGAAAGATCGTGATGTAATTTTCTTAAAAACTAAGCCAGAACTCCCTCCTACATCATTTGGGATTTTTACTTTAAAAGATTCCATTCATAGTTTTGCTAGCAATACCTTAATTGAATTAATAAGAGAAAATAAAAAGAAATAGTTATCTATTTCTTTTTTTCCATTTCAATTCCTAAATGCTTATAAGCTTTTTCCGTAGCTATTCTTCCTCTAGGAGTACGTTTAACAAAACCCTCTTGTAACAAATATGGTTCTACAACATCTTCAATAGTAGTAACCTCTTCACCAATAGATGTTGCAACCGTTTGTGCTCCAACAGGTCCACCATTAAACTTTTCAATTAAAGCTTCTAAGTATTGAATATCAACTTGATCTAAACCATTTTCATCAACTTTAAGACGTTTTAAAGCTGTTTTAGTAACTTCCTCATCAATATTATCTTGCTCAAAAACTAAAGCAAAATCACGAACTCTTTTAAACAATCTATTAGCTATACGAGGAGTTTTTCTACTTCTTTTAGCTAGTTCTCGAGCAGCATCTTCACTAATAGGCATATTTAAGACTCTACTAGTACGATTAATAATTTGGAACAACTCATCTTCACTATAGTAATTTAACTTACTAGTTATTCCAAAACGATCTCTTAAAGGAGCTGAAATATCACCAGCTCTAGTAGTTGCTCCAACTAACGTAAATGGTGGTAAATCTATCTTTAAATTTCTAGAACTACCATCTTGATTAGTAATAACAATATCTAAAACAAAATCTTCCATTGCTGGATATAATATCTCTTCAATATATCTAGGAATACGATGTATTTCATCAATAAATAATACATCTCCTGGTTCTAAAGTAGAAAGAATAGCTGCTAAATCTCCACTCTTCTCAATAGAAGGCCCAGAAGCTGTTTTAATATTAGTACCCATTTCATGAGCAATAATATGAGCAAGAGTTGTTTTACCTAATCCAGGAGGACCATATAGTAATACATGATCTAAAACTTCATCTCTCATTTTACAAGCTTTAATAAACACTCTTAAATTTTCTTTTAAATCTGTTTGACCAACATATTCGTCTAAAGATGAAGGTCTTATACTTTGATCAAAAGAATCGAGTTCATTATTCTTATTTCCATCAACTATTCTCCCCATAATATTTCTCCTTTATTTAATTTTTTTATAAAACTCTTCCCAAGATTTAACTCTTTCTAAATCAGGGACTTCTCTATTATATTTAGTATCCATTAAATATGACTTAATACCATATTCTTGGGCTTCATAAACATTCTTTTCATCGTTATCGATAAAGACATCTAATCCTAAATCTGAACCAAATTTGCCTTTTTCTTTAATATAAAAGAAGACTTTATCATATTTAAAACCATTCTTCTTTAACCATTTCTTAGTCATATGTTTCATTTTAAAAGAATTTTGTCTTCTAGTAACAAAATAAATTTCATTACCATCTTCTTTTAACTTATTGATGTATTCAACAGCTCCTTCTAAAGGTTCCAATTCTAAGAAATAATTCCCAGCTCTAAAAGTCTTTAAGAAAGTATCTACATCAACAACATTCCAATAAAACATTTCCATAAAAGAATAAGCATTTGGATCTTTAAACCCTTTACCTTTAACTCTTTTTTTATCATATTCTAAAGCTACTTCAATCAACTTTTCATTAGTTTTAGAAACCGTATCATCTATATCTATCCCTATTTTCATAATTACCTCATTAATAACTTAAGTGCATCTTTAACTTGTTGTTCAACAGGTAATGAAGCATCTACATTAGGAAGAATCTTCTTAATATCTGTCTTCTTATATCCTAAACTTTCTAATACATTCATTAACTCATCTAATCCATCGTTTGTAAATAAATCATCATTTCTAACTAATTTACCTTTTAAATCAAGAATAATTTGTCTTGCCACTTTATCTCCAACTTTAGGAAATTTAGTTAAATATAAAATATTTTCTCTTTCGATAGCATCATAAACAGCATCAATAGGACTAGCAAGAATTGGTAAAGCAAGTCTTGGACCAACACCTTTAACATTTATAAGTCTTAAAAAGAATTCTCTTTCTTGTTCACTTCTAAATCCATATAAAGTAAATTCTTCTTCCCTAACATGACTATAGATATATACTTTATATTCTTCTCCTTCTCTATATACATAAGGATTAGGAACATATAATAAATATCCTACACCATTATTTTCTAAACTTATATAATTAGCTCCAAAAGAAGTTACAATACCTTTAATATAATTAAACATTCTACTCACCTTCAATAATTATTCTATCATATATTTGTTCGTAATCATAGTAAAAAGAATAGATTTTTATCTATTCAATAACTTCTACATCATCATTATTAGAATTAACTACCACTAAACTTTTTAAGCCAGATACAACTATTTTTAGATTATCATCAAACACATTAGCTAAACCAAAATAAACAGTATTATTATTCTCATAAAAAACCGTATGTAATCCACCTAAGAAATAATCAAAATGGCATATATTTTCTTTAATAGAACATTCTTTTTCATCAACTATAAGTTTGCTATTTTCAGGAGTCTCAAAAGAAATGTTTCTCATAACACCAAAACTAGTCTTCTTCTGATTAGCTGTTCTAACATCAATTCTTATATATTTTAAATCTCTTCTTTTTGTTAAAGATGTCTTAATATTACTCTTAAAATGGAAGTTATCTATCTGAACTCTATTACTAAATAAATATGAGTCAATAAAATCTCTTTTATCATATTCCTTATAGTATTTTTCATAGATCTCAATTAATGATTTCTCATTAAAATTAAGATTAACACTATAATTATACAAATCTTTATCTATTCTATTACTATCCTCTAAATTATCATAAACATAATCATATAAACCTTTATTAAAGTTATCAACGAATTTCTTTTCTTGATAAGTATCATAAAAAGAAAAACAATAAACAACATATATTAAAAATAAAACAAACGAAAATAAAAAGAATGTAATAAAAACTGTAGCTAATATATGCTTATTTTCCATTTTATCTCCTCCTTATCATAAAAAAATTATAACATAATAAAGCATATAAAAAAAGACCATCAGGTCTTTTTAAATCATACCAAATACAACAATAACACCCAATAGTAATAGAACAAATATAATAAACATTATTGTTATTCTAAAAGGAACAATTCTTAAATCAGTTAAATAATCTTTTCTAATCTTTTCTTTAATTAAATCTAATTGTAAATTAATACTTTCATTAATACTGTTCCCTAATCTATTAGATTCAGTTAGATCAGTAATAATATTGCTAACCATAATACTAGGTATCTTTTTGTTCATATTTAATAAAGATTCATCTAAACTCTTACCAAGATTAATATCAGCTAAAACTAAATCAAATTCCTTAGACAAATCATTATCTACTATCTCATTACATTTTTCCAAAGCATTTTTAACATTTTTTACACTTTTAAAAATCATTAAAAATATTGGAAAGAACTCTAAAGCATCTTTTTCTAATTTTTCCATACGATTAATAATATTCTTGTCTAAAACAACATATTCTAATAAGTAATAAAAAACAATGCTACATAGCGGTGCTATTATATAACCGTATTTACTAGCTACTAAAGATAAAGCAAAAACAATTAAAACAAATAGCAATCTTAAATAAATAAATGCCATCGGTTTAATCTTTAGATTAGCATAATTAATTTTCTTTTCTATTCTTCTATATAAATTATTATTTATTATCATAACTATATCTCCTTACTATCTTATTAATAGTAACAATATAGATTATAAATAATATAACTATAATGCTAATCAATATTACACCTTTAGTTCCTAAGAATAATGCTTTATATCTTTCATTAAATACACATAATAGTATAACAATAAATACAGGTAAAACATTAAACAACCACTTAAAGAATCTATTAAATACTTTAGTTGATTTAACTTGAATATCAAACTTCTCATTATCAATAATCTTTTCTTCAATCTCATCGAATATTTCGATCAAATCAGAACCAATCATATTATATAAAGAAAAAGCATGACTTAAATCTAAAGCAGCTGGAATTTTAGTTCTCTTATACATTCTTAAGAAAGCTTCACCATAGCTTAATCCCAAATTAGTATCTTCTAAAACCCTTTTAAACTCTTTACTAATAGGTCCATTCTTTCTATTAACTACATCATTAATCGCTTGTTCTGGGCTTCTATTAGCTTTAAAATCATTATTCATAATAATTACAGCACCAAGCATATCTTTATTAACTAATCTATTCGTATTACGACTAGAATAAATATAATAAAAATCTAACAAAACATAACCTAATATTAAAGAAACAATAATCATAATAACACTTATATTAGTTTTATATAACAAAGAAACAAATACATACAAAACTAACATAAATAAACTACATAATATCTTACTAGAAATAACATCATATCCGTCTTCAAAACTAGATATAAATCTAGCATAACCATTATATTTCTTACATTTAATAAAAGATATCTTTTTTAATATAGAACTAATCTTTTTAACTGTTCTAACTAAAATTCCATTCTTAGAACCCTTAACTTTTAAAGAAAAATCTTGTAAACGATTCTTCTTAAAAAAATAAACAGTATATTTAAAAAGGAGATATAAAATAAAAACTAAAAATAGAATTGCTAAAAATTGCAAAACACTTTTATCCATAACTATCTCCTCCTTTATATTCTATTTTTTCTTATTTTCAAACATTTTATCTAAATCATTAATACCTAACATTTTAATTTTCTTTAAAACTTCAGGTTTAGATGGCTGTAAAATAAACTCTCCACTTACAGAGCCATTCTCGTTAATGTGAGAGCTCTTGAAAGTAAAGATATTCTTTAAAGCATTTTCAGAATCATTATTATCTATAACTTCTGAAATATCTACTATCTTTCTCTTTCCATCTTTCATTCTTGTAATATAGACGATCAAATCAATTGCATTGCCAATATATTCCCTTAAAGCTCCCATTGGTATCTTTAATCCATCCATTAAAATCATAGTTTCTAATCTACTTAAAGCATCTCTACTACTATTAGCATGTAATGTAGTTAAAGCTCCATCATGACCACTATTCATAGCTTGTAATAAATCAAAAGCTTCACTACCTCTAACTTCACCAATAATAATACGATCTGGTCTCATACGTAAACTATTCTTCACTAAATCTCTAATAGTTACTTCCTTAACCCCATCATAATTAGCATTTCTTGTTTCTAATGAAACAACATGCTTTTGTCTTAAATTAAGTTCCATAACATCTTCAATAGTAATAATTCTTTCATTATCATCAATATAATTACCTAATATATTTAATAATGTTGTCTTACCACTACTAGAAGGTCCAACTATTAAAATATTTAATTTAGCTTTAACTGCTACTTCTAAAAATTCTGCCATATATGGAGTTAAAGTCCCATTAGCAACTAAATCATCCATCGTAACAATATTCTTTTTAAACTTTCTAATCGTAATAATTGGATTCTTAGATAATGGTGGAATAACAGCATTAATTCTAGAACCGTCTTCTAATCTAGCATCAACCATTGGATTATTAATATCAATAGTTTTACCAGTTGGTTCAATTAATCTATTAATTGTTCTAATAATATGTTCATCGTTAACAAAGGAAATAGAATCATCCTTTTGAATACCACCATCTATTTCAATATAAACATCTGAAGGACTATTAACCATTATCTCTGTAACATTATCATCCATTAATAATTCATTTAAAGGTCCACTATTATTAACTTCATTTTCAATCAAATTAAATAATGAAATTCTCTCTTGGTTACTTAAATCACGATCAGTAACAACTTCATCAATCTCACGATTAATCAAATCGGCATCGACATTTGATTTATTTAATCCTTTATCACTCAAATCTTCTAAAATGCGTACACGATATTCATCAAGCAAATCCTTATCACTAAACATCTCATAATCGCTAGAAACAACTTGTTTATTCTTCTTAATATTAAATTCTTCTAATATTCTACTCATCTTTATAAGTCCTTTCTAGTAAATCAGTAGCCATAACTACAAAAGTCTTATAGTCAGCTGGCATAACCTCTGCAAATTTTTTATCTAAGGAAATAATAGCACCTCTCATTACCATTCTTTCCATATCTCTCAAGAAAAGATCACTTGATAAAGAATAATTAATATCATGATTAATTAATTTTCTAATCTCATATAAACTAAAATATGTCTTAAATGGATCTCTACTATTATTAAGTAGAACACCATAATTCTTAAATCCTAAATTATCTAGAATAGCTAATAAACTTCTCATGTTCTTTAAATCAATTGGATCATTAGTTAAGAAGAATGTAATTTCATTAACGCTATCTAGAACAGTTAAATTGATATCATTTAAAGCATGATTAGTATCAACTAAAACAACATCATAATTAGCTTCGCCCATTTCAATAATATCTTTAATATAAGTACTATCTACTTTATTAGCATCCCTAGGATCTTTTGGAGCACACAAAATATCTATATAGTTATCATATTTAACTACATAGTCATTAAAGTCTTTAAAACTACCATTCATTAAATCAAAAGTTAGTGTATAAATATTCTTATCATTCTTACGATTTAAATATGCTGCTACACCACCGCTATATAAATCCATATCAATAACAAGGACTTTCTTTTCTAATTGTTCAAAAATACCAGCTAAATTAAGAATATTAGTAGTTTTACCTACTCCACCTTTAGCTGAAAAGAAACACAAACTTTTACCCTTTTTAACTGCCATAACATCACTAACCTTTATGCTTCTACTTAGAAGCCCCCTACTATATAAAATTATAACATTTTATCATTATTTAAACAATAGAAAAAGGTGACATAAAGTCACCTATTAACTATTGATCAATTATGACAAATGATCAATTATGACAAATTCCCATGGATCATGTTCACCAGTACAATGAATTCTAATTGTCATACCTTCAACATATTTAATTATCTCTGATATATTAACGCCATATTGATATTCAAAAGTATCTGGCTCTGAAGCTCCTGGATAAGTAACTTCCATTAAATTAACATAGTGGCTCTCATCCATTAAACTAGAATCAAAACTGACTTGTACCTCATCAGCAAATCTACTTATTGTTGGATAGAAATCACAAGCATCATTAATAATAGCTTTAACATATAGTTTTAAAGTAAAGTCAGCTCCATCTCCATCTTGAGCAGTTTGAAGATTATAATTTTCAAAATCTAATGGAAGCATAAAGTTAAACTCATTTGTGAAGTCAGAATCTAAATAGTATTCAAAGTTATAATCTGAACTATTAATAGTAAATCCACCAAAATTAAAGTTTTCTCCCATAATATTATTCTTAATATATGTATCTAATTCATCTTTATCTACAAGAGTACCATATTGAAGTGGAATATAACTATTCATAAGTCCAGAAGCATCATCAAATAACACTCCACTACCACTAGCGAACGTTATATCCATATCCTTAAATAATACTGTTGAATTAGAATAATTAACATCTTCATAATACTTAACATAAATATTACTATCATAAACATCATAATCAGTACCAGTATTTTGACGTTGAGTCATCTCAATTTGGCCATCTAAAATCATCGTATTATTAGTTATAGGAATTGTATATTCACTATCTAAATAGAACTCTACTCTTCTATTTTGTTTATTAAGTGCAAAATTTAATATATCTAAATTAAAATTAGTACCATATCTTTGCGTATAGTGTTCAGTCGCTCCCATTGGTATTACAGCACCAAATTGATCAAAGTATTTAACATCTACATTAAATACAACAAACTTATCGCCAGGAACTGTAACTGGATATAAATTAACATTAGAATCCATCGCAGCAAAATGACTAAAATCGAACAAGTAATCATGTAATGGAACAGTATTTTCAGTAATTCTATCTTCTAAAGTCCATCCAGAAATAAAATGTTCTCCAGCATTTCCTGTACCATCAAATGCATAATAGCTATCTCCACCATATGTTAAATCTACAGACTTTTTAATAGTAGTTAAATCTGTATCATAGAAATTAATAGTATATTCAGGAACTGTTTGTAATACCATCTTACTATAGATATTTACATGCCATTTATCTTGTGGGAAGTGAGGATCATATTCCTCATTATATACAAGTTCCCAATCATCTGAAGTAAGTGCTTTAGTTAAATCAACTGGTCTAGTAAAATCATCATCAAAATAGAATTGACTACCATTAGAAGTACCTAATTCATATTCTGTAAGCGTATCACCATAAAGAATTCCAACTAAACCACCAGCATTACTACCTGTCTTAATACCATCTTGATTAACACCTACATTTGTAATTGAAATTCCAACAAAGTCCCTATTTAAATCAATAACTGGATATAATTGAACATGAGGTCTCTCAGTAACTAACTCACCAAAATTAGCGTGATATGAATATTCAACATCAGTACCATTCTCTACAGTTGTCCAACCAACAGGAAGATAATAGAATGTATTATCACTATCTCTAGTTTTAGTATTTTTACCATTTACAGTATTAATTGCTGAAGCAAGAGAAGAAGCAGCTCTATTACCTTGTAATTCAACTTCAGAAGGAACTTTTACTACTTCATATTTCTCTTGTCCATAAGTAACTTCAATACTTTTTATTTCATCACCATTTAAGTCATTAAATGAAACGGTAAATCTATTAGCAGCAAACACTGGTGTAAATTTAATAAATGTTTCTGCTAGATTTGTATAAACAAATTGTTCAGCATATTCTACACCATCAACGCTTGCTTTCCATCCTACAAATGTGAATCCATCTTTTTGAGGTGGATCAATATTGCTCAAATCACAAGCAACATTATATTCACATTCAAATGATCTTGGGTTTTCACTAATATCAAATTGAACTGTATAATTAGTGATTTCTATAGATTGTTTAGCAAGACTAAATAATGTACCAGTATATTTAACTTGCGGATAATTAGGATAATTAATACTTGTTAAAGCGAAATTATCAGCATTTAGAACTACATTTTGTTCTAATGGATAATCAAACGGTTCTTTACCATAATATTCATTATTAACTAAATCATCTAAATATATTTGGCCATTTAAAACTTTAGTGGATCCAACTCCAGCTCCAGTAACATGTAAATTATGTTCTTGATCATATACATATGATTTATCAGCTAGATTAACAAATTCATCATTTTCATCAATTACTGGAACAATATTAACATTAGGATTTGAAGTAACTATCTTACCAAAATCATAATCATAAGGATATTGTGTATCTCCATTATAAGTCTTCCATCCGCTAGCTAATAAATATTCGTTTTGATTAGTATTTGGATTAACTTGAACTTTATCATAGCGAAGATATATATAAGTTGAATTACCTTCAGTTATAGTCTCATCAGCATCAACATTAGGTCCATGAATAAATTTAATTTTATCTCCATAATTAACGCTCATCTCCCTTACAGGAGTTGTAGCATCATCATCTTCAAAGACACGAAGTGTATAAGAATCAACTGTCCATTGAGCATATAATACTAAATCAGTATTTTGATTTGCAACACTAGAAATCATATTATTACCATCTTGATCAGTTGACCATCCAGTAAATGTAGAACCTTCTTTATATACAGTACCTAATGTGAATGTATCACCTTCAACATATTTACCTACTAATTCACCAGTTAAGATATCGCCACCATTTAAATTATAAGTAATAGTATGAATACTACTATTTGCAATAGCAGGTATAAATACAGGTCTAAACTCAACTACTTCACTATAAGCATCTAATGTTTGACCTGGAAGATATGCTCTACCATTAACCAACCAATAAGCAAATGTTTTTCCTAATACACTTCCACTATATTGTTTAACATCATAAGGAGCATTGTAAGGTAAGTCTACTTCTTCAAGCATTACTTCATTTCCTGTTTCATCGTTATAATACTTAGCAGTAAATACTAATGCATCATAACAAGCGTATACATCAGTATCACCATTTAAACTTGGTATGCTTTCGATTTCAGAGCCTTGGCAAGCTGCTTCACTAGTCCATTTAGAGAATACATAACCAGGTTTTTCAATAACATCTGCACCAGGTAATGTAACATGTTTACCAGCAACATAAGAATTAATTACATTAGAATTAAATTCTCCACCATTCAAATGATAAATAATATTATATG
>Ga0247609_10002250_pt1 | contig 20833 bp, 22 predicted proteins | sample 172DNAGHGlowgp2_FD_193487 | JGI IMG/M metagenome (GOLD analysis project Ga0247609, IMG submission 193487) | Sheep rumen microbial communities from Palmerston North, Manawatu-Wanganui, New Zealand - 1728 DNA GHGlow gp2 | ecosystem: Host-associated > Mammals > Digestive system > Stomach > Rumen ...
GTTCATCATCTACATATTGGAACGAAGTAATGAGTATATCTCCAGCGAAATATCCGGTTCAGAGCATTATGCCGGCTGGTCAAGAGGTTAATGACCTATGGTTTCAAACGATTGGAAGTGCTTTCTAATGAAGAGATACCAAAATTTACATTTAGCAGATAGAAGTCTTTTTTCTCAATATAGAACATTATTTAAAACAGATATTGATTCTGCTCATGCCTTGTTAAGTAATCAAAACCTTACAAATAAAAAATTCCAAGCAAGCGATATTAATGATGTTACTTCTGATATAAGAACGATGGAGAATTATTATTTTAATAATGTTCCAAATAGGTTGAACTCTTTATATTCTACATTTGAAGGCAACGTAGAAAAATTATATGATTTTGGAGATTATGTTTCTAATCAGTCGTATAAAAAAGGTGATATTGTTTGGGGAAAGGATAGCGGAGCTTCTTCTATTAATAACATATTATATATAGCAAACAGAAATGTACCTTCTTCTTATGGAAATTATAGTATAAGTGGTTATAATCCGTTTAATTTAGTATATGTTTGTTCTGGGGATGAGCAGACAGGGGTTCAGTATTCTATGAAGAGTCCATACTCTACTAAAGAATATTTTTATTTTACATTTAACGTTCCAAGCGGTTTTACATTAAAAGAAGGAGATATTATATGTTTTGATACATCGTTTCAGCAATTTAGTTTTCGAGATACTTATTTTGAAACATATATGGACTTAAGTATACACGGAACACTTTTAACGTTTAATAAATATTGGGATTATCTAGGACTTGTTGGTGATAAAGGATATGGCGGGTTGGATATAGATTTGGTGCTTAATACCGATGAGACTTTACCAGTTTATGACGAAGATTTAAACCCTGCTCCATACACCATGACGTATAATGGAACAATGTGTTACAATTATGACGGATGGGGCGCAGACAGTTCAAGTTTGGAACAAATGGATGGATATGTAAGAATGTCAAAGATTAATTCTTATGTTCCAAAAATGAAACAGAAGTTTGGCGAAATTCCTACTTCTGATAAATATTACGGGTGTGCCGATGTAAGGTCTCCAGTAACTAATATTGGTTATCCTGCCATTACTATTTTAGGAGCAAATAAAAATGGAAGTTCTGGTTTAGTTTCTTCACTCGCCATAGACACAATTAAAACAGGCACAGAGTTAAATGATGGTGAATGGCATACAATGAGAATATACGCAACAAAAGACGGAATTATAGATGCTTTTGGAATGGCTATATATCCTTATGGTAACACAAATCCAAATGATTATATAGATATTAAAAATTTAAAATTATTTAATTTAACGGAAATTTATGGAGAGGGCAACGAACCAAATCTTGCTTGGTGCAATATATATTTATCTCCTTTATATGAATTATATTATGAGTGGGATTCATCAAAGGAATATTCGGAAAAAGACGCCGTTGTATATAAAAATAATATATATGTATCAAAAACAAATAATAATATTGGAAATAATCCAGAAACAAGTAGTGCTAATTGGTTAAAATTAGTTAATTCTGGACAGTCAAAAATAAATTTAGATAATTCTTCATTAACTGATGGAGATATACTTTTTGAAACAATAACATAGCAAAGGAGGAAATATGGCGAATAGAAATATTTTAAATAAAATTAAAACTGCTAGTGGTTATGATACGTTATATCCAATGACACCATATCAAATACATTATGCTAGTAACGTTTCTGGCACCTCTAGTGCCTATAGCGTAACAATACCATTCCCTGCCGAAAATATAACCGTTCCAATAATTGTGTATTTTAAGCCAAATGTTCAAAATGTTGCAAACTGTACTATATCTGTAAATGGTTTGGGCGCTAAAACATTATATGTTAATAATAGCGCAATTACGAGCGGAACGTTAACATCAAACGATACTTGCTTGGTTGAATATGATGTTAACAAAAATTATGCAACTGTTTTATCAATAAGTAGCGGTGCAAACGCTACAAGCAAAATAGAATATTCTACTACAGATTTGAATCCGGGAACGTCTCCTCTTAGCGAGGGTGTTTTATATCTTGTTTATGAGGAGTGATATAAATGGCACAAAATGCTTATATTGGCGTTGGCAATAAGGCTAGAGAAGTAAGCAAAATGTATATTGGCACACCAAATACAAAAGCTCATAACATTATAATAAATGGAACGTTATCAGAATCTCCTTTCAAGTGGACTATAGATAGCAGAATAAATGCAACACAGCATGCTGGTTATCTTAATATAAAAGCAGCATCTACATCTACATCTGGGACAATTCCTTGTTATCAGCTTTTTGAAAATCCAATTTCTGGTTCGACGCAAGAAACAAATCGTGTTATTTTCGCTGCTGCTATGGTAAGAGGGAGAACAACCAACACAAGTACACCAAGAGTTTATTTAAGAAGATATGTAACAGATTCTTCGAGCCCATCTTATGTGGATTTATCTGTAGATAGTAGAACAGATAGCCCTAACAATATAAATGATGGTAATTGGCATTTTGTTTCTGCGAGGTATAACACATGGTGGTCTGACGGATATGCAACGTATGATAGAATTGCGTTTGGAATAAATAATACGACAACAGATGATGAAATGGATATATGTAATGTGTTTGTTTGTGATGTAACCGAAACATTTGGAAGGGGTAAAGAGAAGGATAAAAACTGGCTTATAGATAATTTATATTATAAAGCATATAATATAATTTATAATGGCGGTCTTAAATATGATGATTCTGATTGGACTTTATCCAATGGCGTTTTGTTGCAAACAGATATGTTTGTTGGTATATCTCCATCTACAGATGGCACGAGACCAGAGCTTTATCAGGAATTTGAAGAAATAAATCCGGGAAGTTTATCTGAAAAAATTTTCGCATGTGTTGAAGTAAAAGGCAAACCGTCAAACACATCTTATCCTGTATTTAACATGTCTCCATTATCTGGAGGTGGTATTTATCAACCTTATAGTTTTGATGGAAAATCAAAAATGCAATTAAACGATGGAGATTGGCATCCATTAAACTTATATCTTAATATTGGTCAAGACGAAACAAGGTCTACTCTTGGCAAAATAATACTGACAACTACATACGAATCAGGATATAATCCTTCAACTACAGATGAATATTATTTTAGAAATGCAAGGGTATATAATTTAACAAAAATATTTGGTTATGGAAAAGAACCAACAGAAGAATGGTGCAAAGAAAATATTGTATATGGAGGATTTCATAATGGGGAGTCATTTAAGGCAAATTTTTCGTCAAGCGTAATGCCCGTTGATTGGAACTCAAGTGTTAGCGGTAGTACAAACACAATATTTTCTAATTCTTATTATGGTAAATGGAGTATTACCGGTAAATATTGGACTTCTTCGTCGTATGAAAGTAATCAGCTTGATTGTATGTTTGATAATGATACGAGCACATATTATCATGTTGGCTCAATTTCTAGCGATATTAATTATATAAATATAGAAGCGCCGTGTCTAGTAAATGCAAGTTCTATTTATGCTAGATGGGCATATTCAACAGAGATGTATATAGAAGGATTTAATTATAGAACAAATCAATGGGTTACTCTTGGTAGTGGAGGAGAGTCAACTTCTTCATCGACAAGAAGTATAACATTTAATAATTCTGCTAATTTTAAATTTTCAAAATTTAGAGTTAGAACTTGGTATGGTACAAATTCCGCTTATCAAAAATTTTATAGTTTTGAATTGAGGGTTCGGAAGCCTATATGGTATAAGTGATGAATATTTAAAATTGCCAGACAATGTTTATGGTAATTATACCGCAAAAAGAGTTTCCGTTGCCTATATAGGTGTAAACGGAATTGCCCAAAGATGCTTTCCAGCAGAAGGAAATTATAATGGATTAGAATATTATGGCTCTGCTTCAGATTCGTTGTCAGAACCAACTCTTACATATAATCAAGTTTGTTCTGTTGGGAACTATGCTTTATTGATGGGAGGAAGAATAGAAACTGGTTCTGGAGCGACAGATATATCACAAGCATATAATGGCGACATTGTTAAAGTTTCTGTTCCTAGTTTATCGGTAGCCAGAAGAAATGCGACGGCGTGTTCTTTTGATGGAAAAGCTATTGTTATTGGAGGATTTTCTAGTTCTGCAACAGCTTCAAAATCTCCAACATTTGATGTCTATAATTCTAACTTGGTTCGTAGCACAGGTTCAATAGATTATTCTATTTATCTAAATGGTATTGGTAGTACGAGCGATTATTGCATTGTTGCCGGAGGAGATTCATCAAATTTAACAAATAAAGCAAGGGCTATAAATAAGAATATGGTTTATAGTGTTGCACCTACATTAAGTAACGCGAGAGGGTACATTTCCGCAACATCATTAAACAATAGCGTTTTATTCTGTGGAGGTACTAATACTAGCGTTACAATATATTCAGATGTTGACATATATGATAATAATTTAGTAAAGACATCTGGGACTCCATTATCGTCGAACAAATATCTTTGTGCTGCCGCATCTACGGATAATCATGCTTTTATAATGGGTGGTAGAGGTTCAACAACATCAGCTTATAAGGCTTATGATACTGTTGATATTTACGATAAACAATTCGTTAAAACATCTGGGCAAACATTATCTGTACCAAGATACGAACAGGGTTCAATAGGACTACCTAGATTTGTTTGTTGTATTGGAGGCGGTGCTTCGTCGACATATAGAGACGTTGATGTTTATACTGATGGCTTGGTTCATTCTCATTTTCTTATGGACACGGCAATACAAGGTTGTGGTTGCGCAATAGCGGGTGGATATGCTTTTGTTATGGGTGGAGCATACGTTGTTCAAAGTAACATACATTATGCTTCTGTTGTCCAAGTTCTTAAACTAAATTATTGATTGGAGGAAATATGAAACATTTTATTAGATATGATAATACAAAAACATATTATTATTTAACTGGTCAGGCTGCAACTCCAGAGGAGGTTGCGGAAAAATATCCTGCGACGGCATTTGCTACATATATAATGGAAACAGATTTGAGTGAGAGATTGATGCTTAGTATGGATATGTTATCTATGTTGAGAGGTGTTTATAATATAGATAGTTCATTAAATGATGATGAGGCGATTTTGGCTATTGAAGAAATCGCAAATACTCCACCATCAGATAATGGGGCTCCTAGTGCGGAGGAAAGAATTGCTAGCGCATTAGAATTTCAAGTTTTAATGAGTATGCCAGACACCACAGAATAAAGGGGTGTTATAATGCAGATAACAAGATTTAAATAAAAGATAGAACAATTTATCAAATTAGTAATTATAAACTTATTGGAATTGTTGGTCAAGATAAATTTAGTGTTGCGTTCCAAGATAATGAATGGGACGGATTACACAAAACAATGAAAATTATTAGAAGCGATGGTAAGATTGTTAAACTAGCGCTCGTCGATGATGAAGTAGAGTTAACGCAAGAGTGCTATATTCCGGGAATATCTAAAGTTGGTTTTTATGGAACGATAAACGAGGATGACCCAGAGGAGTTAAAAATCGCTTCTACAGATTATGCACAAATAACATTTTTGGAGCATGCTTATGATAATGAAGATGGTGTTGCTATCACAGACCCAACACCTTCTCAATACGATATTTTAATTGGTAGAATATTAGATACAAAAGATGAAGTTGACGCTCTTAAGGTAGAATTAGAAGATGAAATAGCGGAGATAGAAAGAAAAGTAAGAGATGGAGAATTTGATGGCGAAGATGGTGTCGGCATAAGCAATATAGTTAAAATTTCTACTGTAGGTTTGGTTGACACATATCAAATTAATTATACAGATGGAAATTCTACAACATTTGAAGTAACAAATGGAGAGAAGGGTGATGATGGCGTTAGTGTTGTTTCTGTAATAAAAACTAGCGGAACATCTGCTCCCGGAACAACAGACATATACACGATAACGCTATCTAATGGAGATACTTTTGACTTTAGTGTTTATAATGGAAGAGACGGTTATGATGATACAGAAATAAGACAAGAATTAGCAGGAAAACAAGATGCTTTAACGGCTGGTACTGGAATATCTATTTCAAATAATGTTATTAGCGTGTCAGAAGGTTTTAATGTTGTTGTTGTGGCTGAACTTCCTGCCGTAGGAGAATCAAACACATTATATTTGGTTCCTACTGGAGACCCATCTCCAAATTATTGCAACGAATATATGTATATTGATAATATTGGATGGGAATTAATCGGAACAACTCAAATTGATTTGTCTAATTATTATGATAAGACTGAAACAGATAACCTTCTTGGATATAAAATGGACAAATCATATATGCCCGGAGTATTTTTTATAGATTTAGACAATCTGTTTAATATTGAAACGAATAGTTCTAAGTCGTTAAGTCAAGATGAAAACATTAGATTTTTAGATTTGATAAATTATAAAATACAAAACCCAGAACTTGCCGTGATTTTGTTTTTAAGAAACAGAACAAAATCATATACAAGTAGCGACGGGGTTTCAACGTTAATATTGTCGTCAAACAAAAAATATAATCCAAATTCAACCTTTAAAAATATCGATTTATATGGTATTTATAAACTTTCTCTGACCGATAATATAAGCAGGGTAGATAAAGTACATTTATCTTTGTACTTTAATGTTGTTGATGGTGTCGCTACTTCTGTAACACAAGGCACTTTATATCGTACAGAGAGGTTTTATTTAGAAACAACAGCAAATAAAACAACAACAATTTCCGCTAATTCTACAAATACAGAATATCCAAGCGCTTTGGCTGTTAAGAACTATGTGGATTCACAAATTAGTGGTGCGATTGGTGGTGCTTATTAATGAGTGATTTAACAACATTATTCACGGATATAGCAGATTCTATAAGAGCTAAAAAAGGAAGTAGCGATACAATAATAGCTTCGGATTTTCCATCGGAGATTGCTAATTTACCTTCTGGAGGAGATTACTCTGATTTAGGATATGGAATTGATGTAGAAGCACAGACAACGATTAATAAAGGAGATAAGATTATTGCAATCCAAAATAGTGAATATGTAGCACCTACGTTAGGAGCAACACAAACACAAACCGCTATGTTTTCAATGAGTGCTGATAATAGTGTTGGTATAGCTTATTCAGGTGGAAATGCACAGTCAATTACAACTGGTGTTTCCGTAGATATTTGGTTTAGAAATTCGGAAACTGGTCAATTTGATACAAGTTATACTATAACATTTGAAGATTATCCAATATCTCAAAAATGCTATACATCATTTGTAATGAACGATGACGGAACTTTGGCGTATGTTAGTGGTTATGTATCTGCAAATAACGCAACACATTATGATAACGTGTTGATTGTATTAGAGATAGATAAAGAAAACAAAACTGCATCTTATAGATATATTACAGTTGCTTTTGATAATCTTATTTGGGGTGGTCCAAGTAGTGCATCTTATAAAGTGCTTATAGACTCATTGATACTAGATGGTCGTTATATTTCTACTAATTCTGCTGGTTCAAGAGGAACAAATGGTGTCGCAATAGGAAATTATATAATTTGTAAGGCTACCGCACATGCAAGAAAAGTTATAGATGATACATATTATTCGATAGCAAACATTATTGTTGTTTGTACGTATGATAAAACAACACACACACTATCTTTAGAATATTACACAAAAGCTGGAAGTCAAGATGTTTTTATTTCAAATTCTAATTTGAATATTCTAGGTAATTGTGTAAAAATAAATGAAAATGAAATATTATTTCATGGTGGTCAATATTTGTTTAAATATGACACACAAAATAATGAATTGAGTTACGGTCAATCTACTGGTGTAAACATAAATGCTTTTTCTAAAAATGGTAGATATTTTGCTTTAGCAAATGGAACAGCAACTCTTACAATTAAAATATATGAAGTTTCGTTTCTGGATTTAACGGTTTCATTAGTATATGATAAAACATTTTCAAATGTAGGTAGTACAGTAAGAAGATATGCTTATATAAGTAATGACGGAAGATATGTTTGGGTAGATAGTTCTCAATTATTTGATAGAATGACCGAGACATTTTATTCGACACCAAGTGTTTCTGGTTCAAACCACTCGCTACCAAGTATGACATTTGACGTTAACTATTTTGTAGATATGTATTTTAATTCAACACCTTATCCTTGTAATATTTTAGCATTAACACCGGGAACAGATGCTGAATATTTAGTAAGTAAATATGAAAGTTATACAGGAAATGATAGTGCTGGAATTTATGGTATTGCATCAGAAGATTTAGTAGTTGGACAAAGAGGAGAGGCAAGAGCTATTAACACGGTTCAGCAAAAAACAGTTACATTAACAAGTTCAGGAACAACAACTATAAGTCCTGATAGTGGTTATGATACATTGATGAAAGTAAACGTACAAAATAATTTTAATGCTGTTTTTCAAAATACAGCATGTATTCCAACACAACCACAATCCGATGCTAGATATTTAAGTAAATGTGTTATTAAGTTGCCAGATATAAGTATTAATCCCGGTTGTATAAAATATTTATTTTCTGAATGTGTGAACTTATTGGAAATACCAAATATTCAATTTACAACGGAAGATAATATAACTGATATGGAGTATACATTTTACAGATGTAAAAATATAACAAGTTTACCAAGTTTAGACACAAGTCATTGTGTGAAATTTAATCAAACATTTCGAGAGTGTGAAAAAATTACTGCTATACCAATAGATATGAGTAGTGTAGAACAAATAAATTATACTTTTGCTAATTGTACGCTATTACAAGATTTACCACAATTTGATTTTTCACATGTAAATCCAAGTTATACATGGAATACATTTTATCAATGTCCAAATTTAACAAATGCAAGTTTAAATAATATTTTAGCTAGTTTATTGGATATTCAAAACATTGGGTCAAGTTATAAAAATTTATATCATTTTGGTCTATCACAAACACAGGCAACAACTTGTACTACACTATCAAATTGGCAAGCATTAGCAGACGCAGGTTGGACAACAGGATATTAGGGGGTGATTACATGAATTTTGAAATTATTAGAAAGAATTATGAGAAAGGATTATGGACTATCTTAATGGTCAAGATGGCTGTTAAAAAAGGAGTAATCACTAGAGCTCAATTCCAAGAGATTACTGGAGAAGAATATTAATGGCTAAAGAGATGTATTTTGGTGATGATAGTGATATTGCCAGAAAAATAAAAAATGCCTATGTTGGTGTTAATGGTGTGGCAAGAAAAATAAAAGCTGGTTATTACGGAGAAAACGGAATTGCTAGACAATTTTATGGTGGCTCTGGAGATAGCCAGCTTGTTCATTATAAAATGTTGTTTGACAATGGAGATGAATGTACCGATATTACTGGCGGATGGGACGGATATATTTCTAGTACAGTTTCTTATTATAGCGGAACAAAAAGCAAACTAACGGCTGGAACAGACGAGATGCACAATGCGAGTTCTATAGGTTTTAGACAATGGTCTAGCAGGGTTACTAATAACACCATAAATTATTCTGATTATACTTATATTGGAGCTTGTTTTAAGTCTGTCAGTTTTGGAAGATACTCTCAATTCAGATTTAATATAAATTCATCTGCGACACAAGACAGGGAAGCACAGACAAATGTTGTGGGTTTTTATGTTCCAACATCAAACCAAGGAGGAACTTATACATCAAAGACAATAATGACACAAGCAATAACAAATTATTCTAGTAATTGTTATGTTACAATGAATGTTGTTGGTTCTGGTAGCCCATCTGGTGGATATGGGTATATCTATACCGTGTTTTTTCTTCAAGATGATGATTGGCAGAGTTTGGCTTCTGAAGCCGGAATAACGGCTAGTTCAATTAGCGATATTTTAACACAATCATCAACGTTGTTGTCAAATGAAAGTGCCGTTAATTTTATGATAAAAAATTGTACTGGCAATTTTATGGTTGATGCACTAAATAGTAGCACGTTTATGAGCGTGCTAAATTCTAGCCAATATAAAAGTACGATATACGCAAATGAGCATTGGAATAAATTTTTAACAATGAGAGATTAATGGAGGATTTTATGAACGATATAAAATTTTATGTTAGAACAACAGGAGATAGAAAGTTTAATTATGATATTCCTCACGAGATTATACTTGATACAGAAAGAAAACCAATAGATGGATTTATAAAGCTATTAGAACAAACATCTGGAGAAAAAAGAGTTATATTGGAAGATGATTTAGTATTATGCCATAACTTTGTGGAAGAAATATCAAAAGTAATAGAAGAATATCCAAATGATATTATAAACTTTTTTACCAAACCAGATAGATATTTTACTACTAGCTACGATAGCATCTTTGCTTTTAATCAATGTACTTATTATCCAGAATGGGTTGGTAAAGAGATAACCGATAAAATGAAAGAGGTAAGAACACCTTATCATAGAAATATGTATCGGAATGTTACTAAATGACACGCTAAAGGCTTTAGGCATAAGAAATTTAAACTATAGACCGTGTTTAGTTCAGCATATTGATGGTTTGTCTTTGCTAACCGGAATAATATACAATAGGCAGTCAATTTATTTTAAAGACTATTTAGATGAACTAGGAATTAAATATGATGACGCTTTTAAGGTAGAAAACAGAGAAAGATTAAAAGAGTTATTAGAAAAAGACAAAATAAAATGGGCTGAAATGAAGAGGTTAAATGGCTACAAATAAGTAGCTTTATTTTTTTAGTGAGGTGATTAAATGGAAAACAGAGTTTGTTATCCTATGATAAACGTACCAGAGTATTTAATTGGTACTGTAACAGTTCCTTCTGGCGGATTAAGACCGGGAGATGTTGTAGTTGTTAGCGTTGCTGATAATAGTATTGAAAAAAATTATACTCAATATTATGCGTCAAAACCAACAGAAGACACGTTAAAGGGCGACACGCTTGCAATAGTAATCTCTGGTGGAAATTTTGAAGATTTAGTTGATGGAAGGCTTCCTGATGGGAATCCAGATTATACAACCTATGTCTATGAAGAGGGAAAGACCGCCCCAGTATTATTCTTAGAATCAAGAGTAATGGTTTATATTTCCGATGATTGTTTTAGCGGAAATGTTAATATCGGAGATGTTGTTTCTGGTGTTGCTGGAGAAAATAAACTTTCTGTAGATGGAGATGGATTAACGAAACTTAGTGTTGAAGCAAAACACGAATTTAGGGTTGGTGGAGTTTTTGGTTCTTCATTTATTACTGGTAATATTTGTAGAGTTCTTCCTAGCGGTGGAGCCGGTTCTGGTACAAGAAGCGGAAGTTTGCTTATTTGGTCTGAAGGAACCGCTGCTGCTATTGTAACGGACGCAGAAACTGGAGACACAGAAACAATTTCTGCCGATGAAAACGGAATAGTTGAAATTCCAGATGTTCCTTTTAATTCTCCAATTTCAGATAAATATTCTTCTATTGAATTATCTGATGTATAAAGGAGAAGTGGTTTAATGAGCAAATTTTATGATGTTAATAAGGTAATAGCGGGGAAAACATTTTCTTCGCTATTTCCTCAAGACACTTATTTTAACGTAAACTTAGAAATGCTTGGTGCAACACAAGGAGCTATGCTTGTTAATAGTTCTGTTGGGGAAAGCGGCGGATTTGCAACTATTGGTGTTGAGGACGACAACAAAAATCTTTTAACGGAATATTCTATGTTTACTCCAGACTATATATCATATCTTCCTGCTTCGTTAGATGGTGATATTTCTAGTGGAGCAGATGTTTCGATAGATTATGACGGAACAACCGTATATGGTCATTATGGCTTTAAACAATATAATCACAATGGAATAACGGTTGATGCTTGTATTGAAAATTTAACGCTAGAACAAGTTGATAAACTCGATATTCTTATGTCTGGTTTAGATATGGAATTGGCTGAGCCAGAATATATTTATGGATTTATAGAACTTTTGCAAGTAATAGCAAATTCTAGTTCTGAAAACATTAAACTTATGTTGGAAGATGAAACAGCTATATATGGAGACACCAATACCGTTGAACTGTTTATGCACATTACTGGTTACGAAAATATGAATCCTCTTCTTTTTATAGACACAGAGTATAAGTTTGTTGTAAATGGTAATAAAACAGTAATTATTTGTCTTACAAGTGAAAATTCAATGAATATTTATAATCCAACTGTTTATTCGGACAAATATTATATTGGTGTTAGTGTTGAAACAGATGTCGAAACTGGAGACACATATATTTTTGTGTATGACCCAGAAGAATATATTTATTATTATAATATGATTCCTTATACAGATTATTATTTTACAATGAAAAATTCAAGTGATGAATTTTATATTCTTGGGTTTACGATGGGCGGAGAACCAACCTCTGATGTTGCAAATTATGTAGATGCAGCTAAGATATATGTTGGAGAAGTAGAACTAGAAAAAGCTCATTGGGAAAATAATTTATAGGAGGCGACAAAATGGCAAATATAGGAAACGTACAATATAATGTTAATAAAACGATAAAAGGCAAAACAATTTCTGCTTTAAATAATGAAGTTTGCCTTGACATTAATATGGATTCAATAAATGCAAATACAATAGGACAAATTATAGCAAATCCGGGAGGTACTTATATTGACCTTTTGGATAATCAAGGATTTATAAATCCTGAATATGTTTTGTATAAACAAGATGGTGAACATGACTTTACTGAATTACCAGAATACCTTAATGGAGATATTTCAAGTAATCCATACTTGTCATATTCCCATAATGGAACTACTGTATACGCATATAATAATTTTCATCAATATACACAAGACGGTTTGAGTTGTTATGCTAACGAGGAAGATTTATCACAAGAAGCAAAAAATTGTCTAGCCGAAATTTTCGCTGGAGATAATAATTTTATGAATTTCCTTTATTCTGTTTCTACGGCTAGTTCTTCAGAAATAGAAAATATAATAAAGAATGTCTATGGGTTGGAATTTTTATCAAATTTATTTAATAATTATACTTTAATAGAAGGCTATTATGGTTTTAATTTAAGTAATAATGGATATGTAGCCGTTAGTTTCATAGACGCTTTTAGTGCAAAAGTAGAAAACTATACGAATCAAAACGATAAATATGAAGCAGATATTTCTATTGAGGTTAACACGGAAACAGGAGAATTTATGCTTATTGTTTCTGTTTCTGAAATTGAAGAAGCATTTGGTTCCCCTGTATATACTGATTATTTTTGGACTTGCATATCAGAAAACGGAACATACTATATAGGAAGGGTTAAAGTAGATGGATTTCCTCAATCAGACAGCCCAGTTGTAAATAACTATATAGATGCTGCAACACCATATATTAATGACTATAAAGCAGATAATGCTAACTGGGTTCAAACAAATGTAGTGCCAGAAACACTATATTATGATATGTTTACATTTGATAATATTACGTTTTCTAAAAAAGGAAATTCAGATGAAATTATGGCATCAATAAATGTTATGAATGGTCTTGCAAGTGATTCAATTATTGTTGATAGTATATATCTTGATATTGTATCTGGTGAAGACACATACCAAGTTAATTTCTTAGGAGACGGTTCTGAAATTCCTGCTGGTGGAAGTGGAACGGTATATGGAACATCTACTGACCTTGAATTGCTAACAATAAGCGGAGTATATACTATTACTGATTTTCAGTATCAAGATATTATGCCAACTTATACTGTGTATTATGAGACAATAAGTGTTCCTAACGGAGAAAATGCTAGTCATGTTGACCCAGAAGGGGTTTTGGAGGGTAGCTATCCAACGCGCCCATCTCCAAACCCAACAAATGATGGATATGTTTTTGGAGGATGGTATACGGACACAAGCTATACAACACAGTTTGATTTTAATTCTCCTATTTTTGGCGACACTTATGTATATGCTTTATGGGTATCATCTGATGTTACATTAGAAACAGGAGATTATCTATACATAGATGGCATGAAAATTCAAAGCGTGTTAGATAATAATGTTTCTGAGGATGATAAAATAGATATTGAATGGGAAATTAGTACGTCTGTTGAACCAGTTGCCGTAATTATTGCAAGAGGAACAAACGGAGAATATATCGCGATAAATATCGGAGAACATGTTTATAAATTAGTTTTATTTGACGGAGAAACAGCAACTACTTTGCGTACACAATCTATGGCTTCTATTGCATCGTATGTCAACCTAGACACATTAATCTTCTCTTTACCATCTATAATGGGTAGTGGTTTATTTGAATATCAATTAGATAAGACAATAACATTTAATTCTGTATTTGATATAGAGATTATGGATGGTGCAGATACTCAAACTCCAATAAGAGAATATACTAATGACTCAGCTAACATAAAAGGAATACCAACCGATAGAATGTTAGATATTGGAAGAGGGGATTATATAGTATTAAACGGAGTAGAGATTAAAAATATACTAGAGGCTAATCTATCAGAAGAACAGATGGAATCTATTTCTTTCCCTGCTACATCTACTGAATTTAGAGTTTTAAGATTAGGAATTGGAGACGAAGGGGCAAGCATTGGTATTTATGCTGGAGAAGGCATAGTGGACTTTTGCGCATCTGATGGCTCTGTTATTGATAGTCTTGCCGTTGTAGATGCTCCTTCTCAAGGGTCAGAAACAATAACTTTACTTGATGTTGTAAACTCGCTATATTCTCTTGTAGCGTTAAACCCAATAGAATTTAAAGCATCTAACGCTATTTCATTGGCTGTTTATGATAAAATTGAAGTGTTTACTTACAAGGAACAAGATTTCCCTACTTGGTCGTTTAATAATACTATTCCTAACATTTCAATGTATTAATTTAATTAATTATACAACCCCAATCTTTTGGTTCAAATTTGTGGGTGGCGAAGCCTAATTCAATGGCTTCGTCAGCCCCCATATAAAAATCTTTTTTCTTCTCTCGAATATCTTTAATTTGTTTTGTTTTCATGAAGGTTCTGTTTTTAACATATTCTTCTATCTTTTTTTGTTCTTTTTCTAAATAGTCTTTCCATTCACTTATTCCTTCTAACTTTCCGCTTGTTCCCGCTGCTAATTCGTGATACATAAGCATACTATTTGGCATAACATAGCGAACACTTCCAGCTAGAAATATTTTTAGTGCTGCACTAGCTGTTAAGCCAACAGAATAAGTATAAATAGGAATTGGGCTTGTTAACATAAAATCTATTAATCCCCACATATCATGAATTGTTCCCCCTCCACTTTGAATAAACATATTGATATGACCAATTTCTGCCTCTCTTAAAATCATAGCCTGTGCTGTTATGTTTGTAATAGCGGCAATAAGTTTTGTGGCTGCCTCACTCGTACTTTCTGGACTTATATCTCCTGCCAAATAAATGTTTCTATCTCCAACGGTATAAACCGATAAGCCTTCAAATGCTTCCCTAGATACACAAGTATTTTTTTCCATTTTATCCTCCTTAAAACAAAAATGATAGCTCTTTTTGTCTATTTTTGCATATTATTCCATGTGGCTCAACATTAGCTAACATAGATTTTTTCTTAAATTCTTTTATTTCATTTATGTCAATTTTATGATTTAGCAACAAGATTGGTAGACACTCTATGTTGTACTCTCTCAACAGATACATCATATCTAGCGTTGTTAATTCAACACCATCTATGAACATATTTTCGGCTAAAAATTTTGTTGGTAAGCCATAATAATTATCTTTTTTTAAAAGTTTTCCTTGCAAAATTACATCATCTGCGTTATAATATTGTCGTGTGCCGACTAAAGCCTCACATATATTGCAACAAATAACATCCCTGTCCGTGTTGTAATAAATATACAAACCTATATCTTTCATAATACCAATATTTAATTTTAGTCCGCACACATCTTCCATTATATCGAAGGGCGTAGATTCTGAAATGTGTACGCCCTTTGCATACTCTATTGGATTTTTATACGGTTTTATCCAATCTGGTTTTGTTTCGTATTTAACAAATTTCATTTTTTTCAATCTCCCCATATCTTTCATAAATCCTCATATTAAAGAATTTCGCATCGTCTATAAATGTGTTCCCAAATTTATAGCGTTTATATTTTAGTAATGGCTTGATTTCTTTTGGGTTAAATATTTCTTCAAATTGTTTAACCGTTAGTTCTTGTGAATCCGTAAATCCGCTATATGAATTAAGACGACCAACGGAAAAAGACCACAACCCTTCGCTGTTTCTATTTACAAACTTTAAAAACATTTCCTTATCAAACAGAAATGTTTTTTTTGATGCGCGAACAAGATAAAGATAGTCATTCATAATCTTCCCAAAAATCCTTTCTTTCTAACATATTCTGAATATCAACTTCGTTTAATGCGTTGAAAATTACATCCCTTTTTATTTGGTTATATCTCCTAACAGATAGAGAGGCAGAGTTGCTTTTTATTAGCATACAGGCGTTATTATAAGCTCTGATAAGATTGAAAAACGGTTTTTTATAAATAGATAACACTTGAACATATTGTATTAGTCTATTTATTTGTTTAACTAGCTCTGCACTATCTATTTTCCCCATTGTTTCTTTATTAATAACGATATTTTCCAAGTAAGATATTGTTTCTTTAATGTCATCTGTCATTTCTGGAGAATCTCCGATTATTTTTAATCTAGCCGATTTTTTGGATTTCATAGCTTTCGAGCCACCACTCAAATTCGTTTGTGGTAACCCATTCTTCACCAACCTTCCTTTGTTTTTGTCTTTGTTTTAACTTGCAGTTTCCAATTATGTCGCCTTTTTCTCCGCCACATTTGCTAAATGTTTTTGCGCTTGTTTTTATTTGTGTTGTTTTTCCTGTCGCTAATCCGTATACTGTTAATCTTGGAGAGTGCTTGTTATCGATGTCCATTATATATGCGAAATTCTTAAGCTCCGGAATAATTAGAGTCGGACTTCCTAAATATTCGCTCTGTGCCTCGATTCTTTGCTTTATTGACAATTCGTAATCTCTAAATTCTATCGTGTTAAGTTCTGCTAATCGTTTTTGTTTTGTTTTTTCACAATATGTTTTTTTGTATTTAAACTCTCCTTCTGCAAATTCTTGGTACATTTCCATTAGCGTTCCTGTTTTCCCAAACTCTTCAAAGAAGTCCAACATAATCAGTATCTTTAGTTGTTTTGAATTAATCGAGGAATTTTCTTCTAGGTCGACCAACAACTCTATAAAATTATTATATTGTTTTTCTTTTCTGTTGTAAAGTTCTTTTGCACAATTTTCATTTAAAAATTTAATTGACGAAATCCCTTTATAAATAGTGTTATTTTTCTTGTCTATTACATAATCGTTTGTCGAATATCTAAATTTTGGTTGATGTAATTTTATTCCCCAATGCGACATTTCGTCTATTAATCTTGGTGTTCTATCCAAATCATCACTATACATATTTAGCGCGACAGTATAATATTCAAGAGGATAGTGAGATTTTAAATATGCTCCATAAAGCGAATCATAAGCATAAGATAGAGAGTGGCTGGCATTGAAAGAATAGTGAGCCGCATCTTCTACTACTTGCCAATTCTCATCAAAACCATCTTCTGTTTTTAGTTTTTCTATCCAGTTATTTTTTAGTTTCTCTTTTAGTTCTGCGAGTTCTTCTTCTTTGAATTTCTTTTTTGCGATTTTTTTGATTATATCGTAACTTCCAGATTCGGGTATTCCAAGCCAAATAAGATATTTCATTATCAGTTCTTGGTATAACATTCTCTGGTTTCCCTCTTTTAATAGCTCGTCTAGCTCTGGAATTTTCGTTGTATGTATTTTTCTTTCAATAAAATCCTCCAAGAAACTAGCACAACCGTGGTCTAATTACGGCAACAAAAGCACTCATTTCTGCCACGCTTTTTGGTTTGTATCTTTGAACTAATTTTGTAGCCCACAAACTATCTGCTTGATTTATGGTACACGTTAAGCCGTCTTCATATATCTTAAATGTTTTTTCATCTAATAGTTCATCTAATTCTTTAATTGTTGGTATTGATATTCCAACTAATTTACAAACATCGGCTATCAAATGCCAAACTTCTACAGCTAAATAATCATTTTTAAGGTATTTGTATTTATCGCAATTATAACCATCGAGTAAGCAGCAAGGTTTTGTTTTTGTTCTAATGATTCCTATATTTTCTCTTACATTATTTGTTGATAATACCATGCTACAAGGAGATTCTGATATTCCTTCTACTACGCCAACAAATCCCCTGCTCTCATCAATAATCGCTCTCCAATTTTCATCTTCATAATATTTTGATTCTGTATAGTCTTTCTTCTCTAGCGTTAGTGCGGCTAAATCTTTTCCAACATCTTCATATTCTTCTATTTTCATCCCTATACCTTTACAATATAATCTAAAACCAGAAGAACTTTGTAATGGCTTCCAGCTAATCATCCATTTACAATTTTCTTCCCCTAGCAAATCTTCTGAGGCTTTTATAAAAGGTTCCCTATCAGCTGAATTTAGGTCTATATCAGGAAGAGACCTGCTTCCTAAAATTCTTTCTACCGACATAAATCTTGTAGGAAACAATGTAACTGGAGCATTTATTCTGTCTATATTTGTTAACCCGAGCAACTTTATGATAAAAAAACTAGGAGCGCTTCCTCTACCCGTTTTAGTTAAAACACCGCTGTATTTTTCTTGTGCTATCTTGACGATATTATAATCAATTAAGAAATAGTTTGCTGTGTTTGTTTTTTCTACAATGTCTAATTCGTAAGCTATCTCATTTTGATATTTTTCCCATAAGGATTTATCTATGTTTTTTCTTTCTTCTATCCATTTTTCTCTTATTAGCTTTCTTAAATCCTCTATTGGATTTTCTGAAACAGAAGGTAATTTAATATCATCATTTATTATTGTTAATGAACTTGCGTTATCAAATATTAGCGTATTATTTATTGCTTCCTCAATTTGCTCATCCGTTAAAATTCCTTGCTTCCTATATCTATCAACGATTGTTTCACTATCAGGATAGTCTAAAATAAAATTGTTTTCTTCTTCGTATAAAATCCCTTTTGCTTTTAAGAACAAATTTCTATCCGCTGGTAATACATCATATTGGTTCTGTCCTATTTTAACTTTTTTTATATTATCTTTATCTGATTCTTTAATGTAGTGGCTATCGTTTGCGTGTATTATTTTAATACCATATTTTTTTGATAGGTCGAGAACCGTTTTGTTTACTATTTTTTGTCCTTCAACATTGTGGTTTTGTACTTCTAAGAAAAAGTTTTCCTTGAATTTTTCGTGGAGTCTTAAAATTAAATTTTCGTTATTCCATATTCCAGCAATACAAGCCGTTGTTATCACTATATTTTTTGGGTTTACGGAATCTATAAGCTGCCAATCAATTCTTGGTTTATAATAGAACCCATCTTCGTGAGCATAACTGATAATTCTGTTTATGTCTTTTGCTCCGTCATCGTTTAATGCTATCAATATTATATGGCTATTTGTTTTATCTTTGTCAAACCTATTTTCTACATAATAAGATTCAACGCCAAGTATTACTTTTAGATTATATTTTTCACCTAATGCTTTCGCCTCAAAGATATTTGCTTGTGTTCCATGATTTGTTGTAAATAGTGTATCATGACCAAGTTCTACTGCTCTTTTACAATAATCTTCAAGGCTAGTTGTAACATCTAGCTGAACAACGTTACTGTAATAGTCGTGTTTATGGTAATTATTGTATCTCAACATATCACCTCACTATTATTTAAAATTTTATATCCATATATTACTAGCTTCCCAAAATCATTCCAGTTTAACTCATAATCATTTAATCTATCAACACAACTTTCTATAATGTAACAACTTTCGTGCTCGTTGTATCTAAAATGTGCTATTGTGTATCGTGTTTTTCTATCTTCATTCATTTTGCATATTTCTATTTCGTTCCAATTAGCTTCTCTGTTGATGTATGTATTATAACAAAGAACCAAATTTCCTTCTTTTTTTATTATCCCTTTCATTATATAATATCCTCACAAAATTCTATATATTTTTAGTAAAAAAATCACAAAATTCTATCTGTGGTTAGAAAAATATTTATCCATAAGCTCGAGAAACTCATCTTCTTCTATAAAGAAAATATCTCTTCTTCCTAACCATGATGCAAAATTGGATATTAGCTGACCAAATCTCCAATCTGGAACCTTATTCCAATGCTCTTCAATTTTTTCTAAAAACGGTTTTATTCTTTCTTTACTTCGCATTTTTCATCCTCCTTGTATAATTTATCACATATATCCAGTAAAATTGGTCTGTATTTTTTGTTGTTTTGGTGGACTATTTTGTTATGGCATTTTTCACACAACATTACGCAATAACGGTAGTTGTCTGTTAAATTTCTTCCTCTTCCTAAAACGTGATGAAGTTGCAGCCACTTTTTAGAATCGCACAAGACGCATTTTCCACCGCACGCCTTAAACACCTTATTATATGTTTCTTCGCTAACAGTTTCTTTTTCTTTCTTTTGTGATATTTCTTTTGGAAAAGCAAATCCGTGAATAATCTATTGACATTATTGTGGAATAAATGTAGGGATAGCGTCTATTTGAGCAAGCATATATTCGCTAACGCCTTCAAGTCCTTTCTTGTCTAAATTTTTCGCTATATTAAGATACAAATCTCTAAGTCTTTTATTTTCTTCGTTTGCTTTT
>Ga0247609_10002252_pt1 | contig 20824 bp, 19 predicted proteins | sample 172DNAGHGlowgp2_FD_193487 | JGI IMG/M metagenome (GOLD analysis project Ga0247609, IMG submission 193487) | Sheep rumen microbial communities from Palmerston North, Manawatu-Wanganui, New Zealand - 1728 DNA GHGlow gp2 | ecosystem: Host-associated > Mammals > Digestive system > Stomach > Rumen ...
AGGTGCAGAGCTCAGGGCACAGATTACCGACCTGAAGAACCTGCTCTACGCCTATCGACACGGCATGATCAAGGAGAAACGAAATTAATAAAAGGCCGCCAAACAGCGGCCTTTTGCATTGCTCCCCTCGCCTTTTCTTGCGTCCTGCTGATTCTTGGACAAGCCAAGGGCAGAACCGAGCGGCAAGCGTCCAAAAGTTTAGCGGGAGAGAGGGGCGGGCGTTAGACTATCCGTCAGGATGCCACAGCCTCGTCAAGTTCTTCCTTCGAAACGCCCAAAGCCTTGGCGGTCATGGTCAGATACATCTTCTCTGCCGCCGACTGCCGGCCTGCGACCCGCATCACGGCAATCAGGCTCTTAACGGTCTCGCGGGCTACATCGGGATCACAAGCCAGCACGTCGTAATCAACATCAATGTTATATTCCGTGCCCAGCGTCTCGATCAGCGACAGCTGTTCGGCCTCGCTCAGTTCAGCCTTAGCCACGCACTCCTCGATGAAATCTTGCATTTCCGAAGAAATAGAATCGGAGATGTTGGCCATGTTCACCATGGCCTGAAGGATTGCCAAACGCTGTTTCTTTGGGTCTGCCTCACTCTGCTCTGCCTTGACAAGCGATGCACGTATGTTGTTGTATTCCAGCGCTAAAGAGTCACCATCCTTAAAGTATCGCTTCTGAACCTTCAGGCGTTTCTTCAGCCGTTGAGCACCAGGGCGGAAGGTCAGGAGCGTCAGGGTTCCCGAGAACAGTCCTCCTGCGATGGGAATCAGTTTTCCCATGGTCTTTGCAAAGCCCTCCTTGGTCAGCTTGGCACCAACCAGCCGAGCCACATGCATAGCGACAGGGTAAATGGCAACCTTGGAGATGGCCACACGAGGCAGACGGCTGACAGCCGACGTGGCAATGCCCTTGGCCAGCTCGTTCAACCCTTGGTCGGCTACATGTACACCCATCATCGAACCGATGAAGATGGTCAGCAGATCGCTTGCGACATCACTCAGCTGCCCGTCTTCATCGCACATCTCAGGAAAACCATAGAGATAGGCCAGCTTCTGAGACAACACGACCACATGGAAATAATACTGCAGGAGATCGCTTGGAATGGTTGCGGCCATGGCAAGTCCGCCCGGCAGACCGGCAACGGCTGAGCCGGTCGTGGCCATCACCGTATGCTTGTTGATACAGGCATCGGCCAGCCGGTCAATCACTTGGTCGGATACGATGGAATAAGGGCGCAGGTTCTCCAGCATGTCAAGTTTCTGATTGTTGCAATACGGCCTTAGTACCTTCGACAGGAAGGCTACCCGGTCGACTCTGACACCTGGCATGCGGAGCACCATCGTCAGGATTTTACTCCAAGAAAGTGTCTCGTTACTCATTTGTTTCTATATTTCTTGATGATACTATATGCGGTATAAAGTCCCATTTCTCCGGCTTTGCTCAAGTCGTTGATGCCTTTTTCCTGCTGCTTGGTGTGAATATAGCACAAGCCGCGGTTATAGTAAGCCTCCGCCATGCCCGGCTCTGCCTCGATGGTTCGGTTGAAATCGCTGATGGCCATGCCGTACTCGCCACACGAAGCGTAGAGACAGCCACGGTTGTAGAGCAGATAAGGATGATTGGGAGCCAATTGAAGAGCATGGTTCAGATCGCCCATGACATTGGCGTTCTTCAATGCTACATTCGTCCCTTCCGATGCCTCGAAGAGATTGATGCGTGACTGGCAGACAGCCCGTTGCCACAAAGCAAGCACACTGGCAGAGTCTTCAGCCAGGTAGGCAGAGAAATCGTCAATGGCCCCTTCGTTGTTCTGGATGACAGCCAAGGCTACACCCCTCATCATCACCGTCTCAATGGTTTTCTGCGTATCATGGCTCTGCACAATCACATTGGTCAGGGAGTCTATAAAGCTGAAATACTGTCTCGACTCCTTCTCGCTGAGAGCCTTCTGCGTATTATTTATATATAAGGTACGTGAGTGAGTACGGTGGTTGTAGTCTTCCACCCATTTGTCATGATATACTGTGTTCAGGCGGACATCACTCTCCATCGGTTCAAAGGTCAGTCCGAACATAGGCTGATACTCCACGATGACCTTGTGGTTCTGTACCCGTCCGCGATATTCGCTCTGATACTCATGTTCCAATCCCTGCTCATCTTCTACGACCAGCTGATTATATTTGTCGGGATCTACATCGCTGCGCTTGCGAATCTGGCTGGGATCGAGTCGCGGCTGTTTTCCATAGAGATGCTTTTCGAGACGAGCCTTATAGACGGTAAACTCGTCTTGCTCGGCTTGCTTCTTCATGCCCAGCTTCCGATAGCACTCAGCCCGGAACTCCAGACCTGTCCAGAAGTTGGGATATTCGTCGATGACCTTTGTATAGTCACGAATGGCTCCTTGCAGGTCGCCTGTATGGTCAAGCAGAACAGCACGGTTGAAAAGTGCCATGATATTGTCGGGTTCCAGCCGTAAAACAAAATCGAAATCGGTAATGGCCCGGTTGTCATCGCCCACCTGGGCGCGTAGCAGGCCACGGTTGTAATGTCCCAGAAAATTGTTTGGGCTAATGTCAAGCGCCAGATCGTAATCAGCCATAGCTCCGCGCAGATTGTTCTGATTGACACGTGCCAAGGCTCTGTTCACATATAACGTGGAATTCTTTGGCTGAAGATGAATCGCCTTGTCAAGACTTGCTTCGCCCTCTTCCCATTCTTCACGCGACAGGCTGATGATGCTTTTAGCTGCCCATGTACTGCCGTCGTAAGGGTCTATCTCCAGACTGCGATCCAGTGCAGCAACAGCCTTAGCCGTATCTTTCATCTGCATGTAGGCGTCGGCCTGCATGTTATAGGCAGGCGCATACTGCTGCCAATGGACAATCATGGAGTCGAGCTCGACCAATGCGGTCTGGAAGTCTTCATTACGCAAATGACAAAGAACACGGTTGTGCCAAAGGCCACGATTCTCCGGCTCGTACTTCAGCGCTGTCGTATAGTCGGCAATGGCATCCGTATATTTCTTCTGCTGGATGCGTGTCAAAGCGCGCAGCTCGTAAATACTGATGACATAGGGATTGCGCTGCAAAGCTTCTGTACAGTCTGCCTCCGCCCCCATATAATCGTCCAGATAGTATTTGGCTACCCCCCGGAAGAACCAAGGCTCATACAGATAGGGCTTGGCTGATATAGCCTGATTGAAATATTGCATGGAGAGCACATAGTCTTCATAATAGAGAGCCGAACGTCCTATCGTCAGCAACCGGTCGGTATTGAACTGCGCATAACAGAACGTCGAAACCCAAAGGAAGATGAAGACTATGAGTTTCCTATACATAAGCGAAAAATTAATGACGTACTGGCTTCGTACGATAGCCACAACGATAACGCCCCTGCGTAAGAGCCTTCAGTTTACTTTTGATAAGCTGCCGGCGAAGCGGAGAGATGCGGTCGATGAACATCTTACCATCCAGATGGTCAAACTCATGCTGCATCACACGAGCCAGATACCCCTCAATCCATTCGTCGTGAGGCTGCAGATCCTCGTCAAGCCATTGCACACGGATGCGAGTCGGCCTGACCACCTTCTCGTGAATAGCAGGAAGCGAAAGGCAGCCTTCTTCCGAACTGTCGGTATGCGTATCGTCATACTCCACGATGTGAGCATTGATGAAAGCACGACGGAAACCCTTATACTCAGGGAAATCTTCGCTCAGCACATCCAGGTCGATAACCACCAGACGGATGTCTTTTCCTATCTGGGGAGCAGCCAAGCCAATACCCTCTGAGACTGCCAGCGTCTCCCACATATCACTGATGAGTTGTTTCAAATCAGGGTAATCAGCAGGAATGTCTTCAGCCACCTTACGAAGGACGGGCTGACCATAAATATAAATCGGTAGAATCATTTGATTTTATCAGTCATAAGTTGACCACACTCAGTATTATTATCTGCGGGAACGCATTTGCTATCTGCGGGAACGCATATAGTCCTCCAGAATAATCGTAGCACTAATCTCGTCGACCAATGCCTTGTTCTGACGTGCTTTCTTTTTCAGTCCGCCATCGATCATGGCACGGTGAGCCAGGACAGATGTAAAGCGCTCGTCGTAAGGCACAATAGGAATGAGCGGGAAGGCTTTCTTCCATCGATTGACAAACTGCTGAACGCGCTCAAAGTTCTCGCTTGGCTCACCATTAGGCTGGCGCGGCGCACCAATTACGACGCACTCCACACTTTCACGTCCGACATAAGCCTTCAACCAATCGAACAGTTCTGATGTAGAAACAGTCGCCAATCCACCTGCAATAATTTGCAAGGGATCGGTGACTGCGATGCCTGTCCGCTTTCGGCCGTAATCGATTGACAGTATTCTGGACAAATGCGGATCTTATCTTAAATTATAAAGCAACCATGCATCGGGATAAGTAGAACGAAGCTGGTCACGGCTCTGAACTGCAGAAGCCTTGTCGTCGAATGTAGTGGCAATCACACGGTACATATTACCCTGTGCGTTCTTTACAATCTGAGCGACATAACCGGAATTCTTCAGGCGCTGCTGTAAACTCTCTGCATTGGTGATAACGCTGAAAGAACCGACAACCACGCTGAAATTACGTAATCCAGTCCCATTAATCACAGAAACATGTTCCTGACGAACCGTCACATTGTCTACATTAACCATGCGGGTATCGTTTGCTGCTACCGTCTGAACAGGAGTAACGACGGGTGTCTCCGTAACAGTCGGCGTAGGAGTCGTTTCCATATTACCATACTGTGCGGCCTCAGCAGCCTTTGCTCTTTCATACGCCTGTTTGTAAGCACTTTCTTTTGACTTACATCCCGTAAAAATCATTGCAAGGCAGAGGCCTGCGCAAATAACCGTGTACTTTTTCATAATCCTTATTTTTATAAGTTTGACTCTTTTCCAGTGCGAAGTTACAAATAATTGAGCAAAACTGATAAAAATTGTACGTAAAATTTGTTAATTTATTAAAATAGTGACATTTTAACAAAAAATCACGGCTTTTTTTGTCCTATATAAATAAAAATTACTAAATTTGCTATCGAATTAAACAAATTATATGTTTCACTTAATCTATTAATTTATCATGAAAAGTTTAGGTTACATTGGCGCATTTTTGGGTGGTGCTATCGCCGGCGCCGCTATTGGTTTGTTAGTTGCACCAGAAAAAGGCAGCGACACACGTAATAAAATCTCTGATGCAGTTGAGGACTTCCTCAAGAAGCATAACATCAAGCTGAACCATAAGGATGTGGACGACTTGGTTGACGACATCGAGGACGTTACAGAATAACATCATTTTATGCTATCAAGCGATCAGAACGTCGAGAACATAGCACAACTGATAGAAGTGCTGAAACACTACTTCGGGCTCCAGAAAGAGTATCTGAAGCTCGATGTCATAGACAAGGTGGTGCGCCTGCTTACGGCCACCGCCTTGGCTATTTTGTTTTTTGTCATCATTGTGGGCGTCCTGCTCTTTTTCTGGTTCGGCCTAACCTATTGGATTTCCCAATATGTGGGTATTGTCGGTGCATTCTTTATTGTTGCCGGCATCAATGCCATTCTCCTTTTGCTGTTTGTTCTTCTGCGAAAGCCATTGATAGAAAGACCATTGGTGCGCTTTCTGGCTAGTTTATTCATGAGTTAATTCACATATACTATGACCAACGAAATCGTTTTTTACAACACCTTGGAAGAAATACGGCTCAGAAAAGACCAGCTGCGAGATTCCATCGAGCAGGATGAAGAGCAGATTGGCACATTATGGAACAGCCTGTTTGCCAAACAAGAGCATGCCACAAAGGGTGAGTACATTGCTGCGCTGGTTAGTAAGTCTGTTACAGCCATCGATGCATTCCTCTTGGTGAGAAAGCTGATGAAAACATACAGCGACGTCTTCACGTTCTTCAAAAAGAGCAAGAAGAATTGATGACAAGCGACTGTCAGGACACAAAAAAAGGAGTACCGCTGTACTCCAACCTTTGTTAACCTTAAATCTAATACTATGAAAAACACGTTGCAAAGGTAGGCAATAAATTGCAATCTGAAAGATTATTGCACAATTCCCTTGTAATCTATAACAATATTTAACTTCAGACTGTCAGTTTCTGACCGTCAAAGGCCAATTCAAAGCCTTGGGGCAACGCGATATTCACTTCGTCGTGAAGACCAATATCATGGCACATGTGTGTAAATAACGTACGCTTTGCACCCACCTTTTTGGAGAAGGCAATGGCATCGTCGACCAACTGATGTGAATGATGAGGCTTGTCAAAACGAAGGGCATTGACCACAAGCAAAGAGACACCTTTCAGCAACGGCAATTGATCGTCTTCTATCGTCTTCATATCCGTAATGTAAGCGAAATCCCCAAAACGGAAGCCAAGAATCGGTAGCTTCCCATGCATCACCCTGACTGGCAACACTTCAATGTCTCCAATCAAGAAAGACTTACCGGCATATATCGTATGAAGACCGATGGCAGGTACACCCGGATAGCGATGCTCTGCAAAGCAATAGGGCAACATCTGCATCATTCCCTCGCAGGCGATGGCATCGGCATAGACATTCATAGCACCAAACTGGCAATAGGGTCGGATGTCGTCCATGCCGCCCATGTGGTCGTAATGTGCATGTGTCACCAGGATGCCGTTTATCTGACGGAAAGGCTGCGGAAGAATCTGTTCACGGAAATCCGGTCCGCAGTCGACAAGCAACCTTGTCTGATCTGTCTCGACCATGATAGAACAACGTAAGCGTTTGTCTTTCGGATTCGGACTCTGACAAACCTTACACTGACAACCAATAACAGGAACCCCACACGAAGTACCCGTGCCAAGAAACGTGACTTCCATCCTATATAATATTCACTTCTGGGTAAATTTCAATATCGAATTTCTTTCTCACATCCTCCCGAATGGCGTCGCTCAAGGCAACAATCTCCTGTCCGGTAGCACCGCCTTTGTTCACAAGTACCAAGGCCTGCTTTGCATGAACACCTGCCCTACCCAACTGGCGGCCTTTCCATCCGCACTGTTCTATCATCCAGCCAGCAGGAATCTTCTCACGCTCTTCATCCACGAAATAATGTGGCATGTCAGGGTAGCGTGTCTGCAATTGGCGGAACTTTTCCTTAGAAACCACCGGATTGACGAAAAAGCTGCCTGCATTGCCTTCAACTTTCGGATCAGGGAGTTTCTTGTTACGAATTGCCACGATCACATCACGCAGTTCCTGCGCCGACGGCTGACGAATGCCAAGACGTTCCAGTTCTGCCCTGATGTTGCCATAGTCAAGCCGAGGTTCAAACTTCAAATGCAGCCTGTAGGTCACGTATGTAATCAGGTATAGGTTCTTCCAGTCTTGCTTAAACCGGCTCTGCCGATAACCATACGCACAGTCTGAAGCTGAAAAGACAACGGTTTCTCCCGTCGCGATGCTGACAGCCTCCACTTCCTCTATCAGACTACAGGCTTCCACGCCATAGGCACCTATGTTCTGAACCGCAGAGGCTCCGACGTCTCCAGGAATCAAGGACAGATTCTCTGCGCCGTACCATCCGTGAGCGATGCAAGTCTCGACAAAGCGATCCCAGCATTCTCCACTGCCGACACGGACCCACACGAAATCGCTGTCGCGGCGCAGAACCTCATGCCCCATGATGCCCGAGCGCACCACAATGCCGTCATAATCACGGGTCAGTAAGAGATTGCTTCCACCACCGATCACCAGATAAGCATCGGTACCCGCCAGCATGTGGGCAACTTGGCAAGCATCCTCCACAGTTGCATACTCCACAAACCTCCGGCACTTTGCATCAAGGCCAAAGGTGTTATGAGACAACAGGCTATAGTTCTCGAAACTCTTCATCGTCATGTAATCAGTTTTACGACCTTCCACTTTCCATTCCGCAGTTTGAAGGTCACTTCAACCTCCAGGCCGTTGGAAATGCCCCTGATGACAAAGATCTTTTGTGTCGATGCCGGATTCTGATGTCCATAGACAATATTATAGAGTTCGCCAACAGGGAAATCTGGTCTGAAAGCATCCCATGAGTCAGGTGATATGAATCCCTCTACCATCTGGAAGTCATCTTCCGGATCAGGCCCTACGAACGCAATCTGATCTGAGAGACTATGGTGCTGGAATAATGAATCACTGACAAATTGCTGATAGAAGCTGAAAAACTGTGCATTGGGATTATGAGGCAATGGCTGGTAGTTTATCTCGTTCAGCATCCAGCAACCTTTACGGCGATTGAACTGATACTGGCAGACGACGTTCTTCTCAAGCATGATTCGCTCTACAACGGCATGATCAACAGCAGTGTCTTTCACCAGTTCCATCTGTTGAGGCGAATCAAAGAGAAGTGTGTAGAAGTCTTGCTCTTTAAAGAAATACTCCATCTTCCATTGCTTGCTCGTCAGGCTTTCTTTCTTTCCGTCTTTCAAAATCGGCAAAGGAAAGGTGGTCCGTTCTAATTGCAAGCGCTTATTCGCCGCATAGTTAAAGAAGAAGTCATCAAACAGCTCGTCGGCAGCAATCGGCATACGGCTGCCCTCACCAAACTGCTCAAGACTATCTGCCGAAACGGTGGTAATGGTATCACCTGCCATTTCGTCGGCAGGTGTGTATGGCGTTCTCTGCTGCCCACTCTTGCATGCAGACAACAATAACAAAGCTATTCCGCAAACAACTGGCCACTTGCTCATATCCATACGATGCTCTCTCTAAGTAACTATACTGTTTATGACCTGCAAAGTTACTTATTATTTTGTCATTCCGACAAAGAAAATGAAATAATTTTCAAAAGACCGCAAAACATTGACAGACATCATATCCGCGGGCTTGATTGTTCATTCTCCTTCCTGCAGTTCAAAGACGCCAGTAGGGGTCGTCCGCTTCAAGACTTCAAGTTCGAAGTCTTTACCTGCCACGATGCCATACGAGCGAAGCACGGCCTCTACTGTCTTACGTGCCAGCTCCGGATGATTGTTCTCTTCCGAGAGATGACACAACCAGACATGTCGCAGGTGTTCGCCCATATTCTCAGCAATCGCCTTGCCACAGTCCATATTGCTCAAGTGCCCCGTGCTGCTCTGAATACGCATTTTCAGATGCTGAGGATAAGGCCCTTGCAGCAACATCTCCACGTCGTGATTGGCCTCAATGACCAGATACTGTGCCCTGCCGATGAAATGTGCCATTTCGTCTGTCACGCATCCTGCATCGGTTATGATGCAAAAAGCCGTATGGTCGGCCTCGATGAAATAGCCTACGTTATCGCTACTGTCATGGGGGACGGTGAACGGAGTCACAGTAAAGTCACCCAGCTGGAAGGTCACGCCCGGCTCTATCAGGTGTCTCAATTCTGAACTGACCTTTCGCTGGACGCAATAGTTTTTGTCAATGCCCCGATGGACGATTTCCGTCGCATAAACCGGCAACTGATAATCATGACTCATACTTCCCACAGACTTGATGTGGTCGGCATGATCGTGCGTAATCAGTAAGTGATGTACTTGAGACATACTTACCCCATAGTCCCTGAACTCTTTTTTCAGGGTTCTGATACCTACGCCAATGTCAATCAGCAAACCATCGTTGGCTGTATATAGTAAGTAACAATTGCCACTGCTTCCACTTCCAAAAGAAATAAATTTGAGCATGTCGTTTATTTTTGCATGCAAAGGTAACAAAAATCTTTCATGTGTAGAAGTATTTTTTGAAAGATTAATACTCAGAAGGGAAGACCTACGGCAAAATGGAAAGCATAGTCACGAGTGAACTTCGGATGAATGATGGGGAAATGTTCTTCCCCTTCAGTCTTGTAAGAAGGATTGACGGCCTTCATGCCCAAATCGAAGCGAAGAATGAAATAGTCGAAGTTCAATCTGATGCCCAGGCCATAGCTGACAGCCAGCTGAGACAGGAACTTTTCAAAATGGAACTCTCCCCCCGGCTGAATGTCGTAGTCACGCAAAGTCCATACGTTACCGGCATCGACAAACAAGGCTCCGCCCAGTTTCCAGAACAGGTGCGTCCGGTACTCCGCATTCAGGTCAAGCTTCATGTCGCCTGTCTGGTTAATGAAGTTGATGCGTCCGTCTTTCTCTTTGTAGGTGCCGGGTCCCAGTGAGCGTACGCTCCAACCTCTCACGCTATTGGCTCCACCCGAGAAATAACGTTTCTCGAATGGCAATACATTACTGTTTCCATAAGGATAGGCAATGCCAAACCCTGCATGCAGCACAAACTGGTTGTTGGGATCTATCTGGAACGACCGGGTCAAGTCTATATCGGCCTTTGCATACTGGGCAAAGGCAATATTGAACAGCCGGTAATGTCCATTCTCGTCTTTTTCCGTCTTGAAGACCCTTGCACCTAATGAAAGCAGGTTTCCTGACGTCTCAACGTTCATCTTGACTGCTACAGACCTGTTGCTATAGGAATAGCCGAATCCAATTTTGGTAATGAACAGGTCTTCATAATTATATCGCAAGATGGCATTCCGGCTATTCTCGCTGTCCAGATATTCCTTTCGGAAAGTGGAGGAGATCCAAGGCATGAAGATATAGTTCAGGTCAAGCAGGTCTAACTGGAAACGGTCGCGCCTGTTTGGGAAGTTCCATTTATATCGCCAAGCCGCTGAGAGCACTTGTCTGTGATATTCCGGCCGGTTCTGCAAATCGTAAAGCAGTGACACTTCGCTTGAGGAATTCAGCTTGCGCCTGATGTCACGGCTGATAAAAGGTACGATGAAACGAGGAAAGGCCAGTCGCGTCCCCACGGAGTACTCGATAAAGTCCTGCTGCGAATAGCCTTCAAGTCCGCGAATAGCCTCATAGGCACCACGCAGTTCAATACTCAGCAGTTCACTTCCCCTGAACAGGTTCCGGTTCTGGTAGGTCAGTGAGGCAGCTGCTCCCAAGTCGCCCGCTGTATTGGTACCCTCCGGCTGGAAGCTAATGGTGGAAGGCTTGTTGTTCTGCAACTGGATGTCGCAGTCCAGAATGTTTGTATTCGGCTGATTGGTAAAAGAGATGTTTGTATACCTTACCGCCTGCATCCGACCGAAATGATTATACGTCTGTTGCAACTTCGATGCGGAATAGGACTTTCCCGGTTCAAGATGCGTACATTCCTCCAGCACACGCTTGCGCAAGTGGATAGAGGAGTCTGCCACATCGCCGCTGGCATAACGGATGTTTCCAATGACATAGCGGGTATGCAACGAGTCACCCTGATCTTTCTGCCTGAAGGGGTGCAGATGCAGCGTCACGTCAATCATCTTCGAACCCTTTGTCGTGTCAGCCGTATAGGATATGTACTCCTTGTGGAAACGGAAATAGCCCTGATCGGCCAGCACATCCGTGATCCGTTTCCGTTCAGCGTCCAATTTCGAAGCATCAAACTTCATGCCTTCCGCCAACAGACTGTGGGTGCTGTCAGCCATCTGTCTTAACATCTGCGCTATCTGTTCGTCGGCATAATCATATTTCACCGAACGGATGAAATAGGGCTTTCCAGGCCGTAGCACATACTCTACATCCATCTTCCGACCATGCTGGCGGGTGCGAAAGGAGACCTCGGCCTGCAAGTAGCCCTCATTACGTAATTGCTGCCGCAGGTTCTCACAAGTCATCACGGTCAGTATACTGTCGTAAAGCACCGGAGCCTCGCCCATGTCTTTCAACAGACGGTTGATCCACCGCGTGGAGTCCGTGCCCGACATCGAGTAGGTTGCCAACGGGAGCCTGACAAGCGTGAACCATCGCGCATTAGGCCGCTGACGCAGGTAGTTCCGTATCTGGCTGGTATTGATATCGTTGTCTTCACCCTCCACACTCAGCCTGACCCGATTGAGCAGACAGCTGTCCTCTGGTACATATCTCGTCATAGAGCAAGAGGTGAACAGCCCTCCGATGCACACAAGAAACATGGGTAAAAACAACAGTTTTCGCATAATTAGTTGCAAAGGTAAATAATTATTTCTATCTTTGCGGAAAATTTTACATCTTTTTTTTAATTATGATTAGTAAAAACCAAATTAAGACTATACACCAGCTCGAACAGAAAAAGTATCGCCAACGTGAAGGGCTTTTCGTAGCCGAAGGTCCCAAGGTTGTAGGTGACTTGCTCCGGCAAGGCTTCAAGCCCAGACAGTTGTTTGCCACCACTGACTGGAACGACGCCTCCCTGGTCATGCCATCTCAGGACGATGTGGTGCAGCTCGTAACCGAAGAGGAACTACGGAAAGTCAGTTTCCTGCAACATCCGCAACAGGTGCTCGCCACGTTTCCTATACCTACGGCACAGGCGCCATCAGTTCCCACGTCGCTATCACTGGCACTCGACGGCATACAAGACCCCGGCAATTTAGGCACCATCATCCGCATTGCCGACTGGTTCGGCATTGACACCATCTATTGCTCCCCCGACACGGCCGATGCTTGGAATCCCAAAGTGGTGCAGGCTACTATGGGCAGCATTGCGCGCGTACATTTATATTATATAGACCTGCAACAACTGCTCAGCAAGACTACCCTACCCGTCTATGGTACCTTGCTCGACGGTCAGGACATCTATCAGCAGGAGCTCTCTTCAGAGGGCATCATCGTTATGGGCAACGAGGGTAATGGCATTTCTGCCCCTATTCGCCAACTGGTGACTCACCGACTGCTCATTCCCCCCTTCCGTCCGGGAGCCGAAAGCCTCAATGTGGCCATTGCGACGGCCATCACCTGCTCCGAGTTCAGACGAAGATAGGCTTGTTTACCTGTTATCGCGCACATGAGAATGTGTTGAATATGTCACTTTTTGATTAAAACCAAGAAAAAAGTAACAAAAAGATAGTTTTTTAATAAAAAAGTTGATAAATTGTTTGCAGATTCAAAAAATATCTTTACCTTTGCAGTCGTAATCAACAAACAACGTTCAATAGTAATTCTAAAAGTAAAAAGATTATGAATGCAGCACAAGTTGTAGAAGATCTCAAAAAGAGATTTCCCAACGAGCCGGAGTACATCCAGGCAGTGAGTCAGGTTCTTCCCACCATCGAAGAAGAGTACAACAAGCATCCCGAGTTCGAGAAGTACAACCTCATCGAGCGTCTGTGCATCCCCGACCGTGTTTGTGAGTTCCGCATCACATGGGTCGACGACCAGGGTAAGGTTCAGACGAACATGGGTTACCGCATCCAGCACAACAACGCCATTGGCCCGTACAAAGGTGGTCTTCGCTATCACAAGAGCGTGAACCTCGGTATCCTGAAGTTCCTCGCTTTCGAGCAGACTTTCAAGAACTCACTGACCACGCTTCCTATGGGTGGTGCCAAGGGTGGTTCTGACTTCTCTCCCCGTGGTAAGAGCGAGGGTGAAGTGATGCGTTTCTGCCAGGCATTCATGAACGAGCTCTACCGCGTGATCGGTCCCGATGAGGACGTACCCGCAGGCGACATCGGCGTAGGCGGCCGCGAGGTAGGTTTCCTGTTCGGACAATATAAGAAGCTGACCCATCAGTTCCAGGGAGTGCTGACGGGTAAGGGCATCCCCTTCGGCGGTTCGCTCATCCGTCCTGAGGCCACCGGCTACGGCACTGTTTACTTCCTCTGCTCCATGCTTGCTACACGCGGCATCGACATCAAGGGCAAGAAGGTGCTGATTTCTGGTGCAGGCAACGTGGCACAGTATGCTGCCGAGAAGTGCCTGCAGCTCGGTGCCATCCCCATGACCATGTCCGACTCTGACGGTTACATCTACGACCCTGACGGCATCACACGCGAGAAGCTCGACTACATCATGGAGCTGAAGAACGTGGAGCGCGGACGTATCAAGGAGTATGTCGAGGAGTATCCTACGGCTGTCTACCACGAGGGCGAGCGTCCCTGGCACGAGAAGGCCGACATCGCCCTGCCTTGCGCTACGCAGAACGAGATCAACGGCGAGCAGGCTCAGGCTCTGATCGACAACGGTGTCATCGCTGTGGCTGAGGGTGCCAACATGCCTTCACTGCCCGAGGCTATCAAGATCTTCCAGGACGCTAAGATCCTCTACTCTCCTGGTAAGGCTTCTAACGCCGGTGGTGTGTCAGTATCAGGTCTTGAGATGTCTCAGAACTCAGAGCGTCTGTCTTGGACGGCTGAGGAGGTGGACAACTACCTGAAGCGCATCATGAACGACATTCACGAGAACTGCGTGAAGTACGGTACTGAGAAAGATGGCTACATCAACTACGTGAAGGGTGCCAATGTGGCTGGCTTCATGAAGGTTGCTAAGGCTATGATGGCTCAGGGCATCGTATAAGAGTCCTAAACGACACAAAACAGAAGACTAAACTGAAGAGGGATGTGACTGAAAGCCGCATCCCTCATTCTTTGTCTGTCTGTTTCCACTAGTCATAAACAACGTGTTCCCTCGTTGAAATCAAGTGATTTGTAATTCAGCCTGAATTCTCATGCAATTCAGCCTGAATCGTTATGTTATTCAGCACGAACCATCGTGCAATTCATACCATATTGCAACACGCATCGTGAGCAAGTCACTCCCGCATCGTGAGCAAGTCACTCCCGCATCGTGAGCAAGTCACTCTCACATCGTCAGCAAGTCACTCCCACATCGTCAGCAACTTCCTGACATGAGGTCTGTAAAAAAGTCGATTTATCAGAAATTATAGGAAAAACCCAGCGACGAGTATTCCTTGAACTGCCAGAAGCTGTAGCGCTCGCCGTTGTCGTCGTACTTGTAGTTCGAATCGTCAAAGCGCGGGAACAGGAACAGGTTGGCAGAAATGTACTTCGATACTTTCAGGTTGAATGTATTTTCCCATTCCAGTTCAGTTCGATGATAACTGGTGAAAGCATACAGACGCGACTTCCAGGTAATCACATCGCTCATCTTCCATTCAAGCGAAGCTGTGACCTGTGAACCAAAGTCAGTCAGCGCGTGTGTATGTCCTTCCTCCACCTTCACACCGAAGCTCTTGGCCAGATTGGCGCGATCTACATAACGGTAGTTCACAGCCAAGGGCGAGAGGTTGATAGTACCCGTCAACTTCTTGTTCAGCCACGACACCTTATAATCCATACCGATACCGACATTCAGGTTGAAGGGCGACATGAAGTCAGAGAACGTGAAGTCCTTGTTGGCTTTCAAGCCCTGCGTAAACTGCGTGTAAGCCAGCATCTGCAACGTGTAATACCAGTGGTTGGCAGCCTGCAAGCCCACTTTACTTGTCAGACGAATCAGGTCTTCGTTGGTCTTGAACTTATGAACTGTGTCGGAGGGTGATGTCTGGAAGCCCAGTTTCATTTCGAGCTTATTGTCCCACTTCCACTTCTCCTTGTTGTCATAGTTAGCCTCCAGCGTCACGGCGGCTACGGCGGCATAGTTGCTCTCACCGCCTTTATACCAGTTCTCCGAGACTTGGTTCTGCATGAACTGCACATAGCCGTCACCCTTGCGTTTCCAGAACTTCGGTTTCTCAACGGCCACAACCACAGGCGCTATGTCGGTTTCCTCGGGCATCGGAGCAGCCATCTCCTCCATCAGACTCACTTTCTGCCGGATCGGTGTCTCGATGTCTTGTCGCAGTTCGCCCGATCTGGCCATGTCGGTTTCGGTGTTCTGCACGAGGTCGGGCCGCTTCAGATAGGCATGCATCAAGGCATTGCCCACCGCGTCGTCCACGTCGTCATTGCTTTCCGCATTGAGCGACAACTGCCCCTGAGCCACAGAATGATAGAACGTGAAAGGGGTAAACAAACGATAGTACCGACCGTCGACAGAATCGTTTTTCTGGGTAGCCGATGCGCTGAGCGTCATCGAAGCCACAATAAATAATGCTAATTTTCTCATAACTGAGTGCAAAGTTAGGATTTTTTTTCGTAATTTTGCACCTTGTTTTATAGAAATCATTAAAATTTTAAGCAAATAAATGAATAGAGACACTATTATCGGATTTGTTCTGATTGCGCTGGTACTGTTCGGCTACTCCTGGTGGAGCCAGCCTTCGCAAGAGGAAATCGAGGCTTATCAGCGTCAACAGGACAGCATCGCTGCCGTACAAAAGGATGCCGAGACGAAAGCGAAAATAGCCGAGGCAGAGCGCAAGGCACAGGCTGAGGCCGCTGCACAAGGCGACTCAACAGCCCTGTTCTTTCAGGCGCTCAACGGCACAGCGCAGGACATTGTGCTGAAGAACGACAAGCTTGAGCTTACATTCTCGACAAAAGGCGGCACACTGACCAAGGCGGTCATCCTGGGCTTTGAAGACAAGGATTCGGCTCAGAGCGTGACCCTTTTCGACGGCAATGACCAGCAGATGAACTTCATGCTGGCAGGCAAGAGTGACAACATCATCACCAAGAATCTGTATTTCACGCCATCCGATGTGACGGAGCGTACACTCACCATGACGGCTCCTGCCCAAAACGGCGGCAGCCTTGTCTTCAAGTATGAGCTGGGCAATGACTACATGCTCCATTTCTCTATGCTCGGCAATGGCATGGGAGGGATGTTTGCACCCAACTACAGTGAGGTGGACATTGAGTGGACTTCCCGTGCCCGTCAGCAGGAACGCGGTTTCATGTTTGAAAACCGCTATGCCACACTTACCTATAAAGAGAAAGACGGCGGGACTGACTACCTGAACGAGACATCGGAGAAGCAGGAAACGTTGGAGGAACCGCTCGACTGGGTCGCATTCAAGAACCAGTTCTTCTCGGCTGTCCTGATCTCGAAAGACGACTTTGCCAAGAACGCAATCGTCACCAGCATTCCTCAGGAAAAGGGATCGGGCTACTTGAAGAACTACGATGCAAAACTGAAGACCAAGTTCGACCCGACGGGTGTGCAGGCTTCTGAATTTGAGATGTACATCGGTCCTAACGACTTCCGTCTGATTAAGGACGTAGAGGAGCAGAGCCGTTTTGGCAAAGACCTCGACTTGGAGCAGCTCGTCTATCTCGGTTGGCCTCTCTTCCGCTGGATCAACCGCTGGTTCACTATCTACGTTTTTGACTGGCTCACGGGCTTCGGTCTGAATATGGGCATTGTGCTCATCCTGATCACCCTGCTCCTGAAGGCCATCACCTACCCGATGGTGAAAAAGAGCTACATGTCGTCGGCTAAGATGCGCGTCCTGAAGCCGAAACTCGAGGAGGCCACGAAAGAGTACAACAAACCCGAAGACCAGATGAAGAAGCAGCAGGCCATGATGCAGCTCTACTCGCAGTACGGTGTGTCGCCCCTCAGCGGCTGTCTGCCTATGCTCATCCAGATGCCTATCTGGATTGCAATGTTCAACTTCGTGCCGAATGCTATCCAGCTGCGCCGCGAATCGTTCCTCTGGATTGATGACCTTTCTACCTACGACCCCATCATCGAGTGGAGCACAAATATTTGGGGCATAGGCGACCACCTCTCGCTTACGTGTATCCTTTTCTGTGTGGCTAACATCCTCTATTCTTATATGACCATGCGCCAGCAGCGCGACCAGATGGTAGGTCAGCAGGCAGAACAGATGAAGATGATGCAGTGGATGATGTACATCATGCCGCTGATGTTCTTCTTCATGTTCAACGACTATTCGGCTGGCTTGAACTTCTATTACTTCGTGTCACTGTTCTTCTCAGCCGCCATCATGTGGGTGCTGCGTAAGACTACCGACGATGCCAAGCTTCTGGCCATTCTCGAAGCCCGCTATCAGGAGAACAAGAAGAATCCGAACAAGACCAGTGGTCTGGCAGCCCGCCTGGAAGCCATGCAGAAACAGGCTGCAGAGCTGCAGCGTCAGCGTCTGAACCAGCAACAGAAATAGGTGTTATCCCCAAGAAAGTGTGTATGAGCAACTCGATACGCACCTTTCAATAAACTCAGATTACAAAAGAAAACCAGAGAAAACAACTGCTTTCTCTGGTTTTCTTTTGTGATTTGAAATTTAGAAAAGCGAGTGTAATATGACACGCGCTGTTTCTTTAGACTTGACTTACTTGCCAAAATAGCGCTTCAGCAAGCCAGCGAAACCTGCACCGTGACGAGCCTCGTCCTTGGCCATCTCGTGAACCGTGTCGTGAATAGCGTCAAATCCGGCAGCCTTCGCATTCTTGGCAATACGGAACTTATCCTCACAGGCACCGGCCTCGGCAGCAGCACGCTTCTCCAGATTGGTCTTCGTATCCCATACACACTCGCCCAACAGCTCAGCAAAGCGGCTTGCGTGGTCGGCCTCTTCAAAAGCGTAGCGCTTGAAGGCCTCGGCAATCTCGGGATAGCCCTCGCGGTCGGCCTGGCGAGCCATGGCCAAATACATGCCCACCTCGCCGCACTCACCGTTGAAGTGATTGCGAAGGTCCTGAATCATCTCCTCGCTCACGCCCTCGGGCTTGCCGTCACCAATCTTGTGTACGGTAGCATAGGTCATGTCGGCATCGTCCTTCAGTTCAGAGAACTTTGAGGCGGGAGCCTTACAGATGGGGCACTTCTCGGGAGCAGCATCGCCTTCGTAGATATATCCACAAACGGCGCAGATAAACTTTTTCTTCATAAGTTTGTAAGTATTGGTTTAGTTAATAGAATAATTTCATTTGCAAATATACAGAGAAAAAACATTTCCTACAAACTTTTTGCCAACTTTATCTGCTAATTTATACAAAGTCTACCAAATTCTATTCAAAATGAACGGAAAACATGTTCAAGTTGTGATTAAATGAAACTGTCCACCACTGATTTTCCAGATGGTTATTTGGTGTTTTACATGATTTGTATTACCTTTGTCATCTGAAAACAGACAAAACCTAATTATAAATATGAAGACCGACATACAAATTGCACGGGAATGTGAACTGAAGCCTATTGGCGACATCGCTGCACAACTGGGAATTGATCCGGAAAAGATTGAACCATACGGACGCTACATGGCCAAGGTGCCTGTCTCACTTATTGACGAGGGAAAGGTTAGACAGAGCCGTCTGATTCTGGTGACAGCCATCAGCCCGACGAAGGCGGGTATCGGTAAGACGACGGTCAGCATCGGCCTGACGTTAGGACTGAACAAAATAGGCAAGAAGGCGGCTGTCGCCCTGCGCGAACCTTCGCTCGGCCCCTGTTTTGGCATCAAGGGCGGTGCTGCTGGTGGCGGCTATGCCCAGGTGCTGCCGATGGAGAAAATCAACCTGCACTTCACGGGCGACTTCCATGCTGTGACTTCTGCCCACAACACCATCAGTGCCCTGCTCGACAACTATATCTATCAGCATCGCAAGGACGGCTTTTCACTGCGTGAGATCTATTGGAAACGAGTACTTGATGTGAATGACCGTGCCCTGCGCAACGTTGTGACGGGGCTGAGGGGCGACGGTGTGGTCTCGGAGACAGGCTTCGACATCACGCCAGCTTCTGAACTGATGGCTATTCTCTGCCTGGCTACGAGTGAGGATGACTTGCAACGCCGCATAGAGAACATCGTGCTGGGCATCACCTCCGAGGGCGCACCTTTCCGCGTTCGCGACCTGAACGTGGCTGGCGCTATCACCGTGTTGCTGCGTGATGCCCTCTCGCCCAATCTGGTGCAGACGACGGAACACACGCCCGCCTTTATCCACGGCGGTCCATTCGCCAACATCGCCCACGGCTGCAGCAGTGTGTTGGCTACGAAGATGGCGATGAGCCACTGTGACTATGTGGTGACAGAGGCTGGTTTCGGTGCAGATCTCGGAGCAGAGAAGTTCTTCGACATCAAATGCCGTAAGACGGGCTTACAACCACGACTGGTAGTCATCGTAGCCACCACACAGGGACTGAAAATGCACGGTGGTATAGACCTCGATCATATCAAGGAACCCAACAGCAAAGGACTCAAGGAAGGACTGAAAAACCTGAACCGTCACATCAACAATATGCAGGGTTTCGGACAGCCTGTTGTTGTGACGCTCAACCGCTTCGATTTCGATACCGACGAAGAGATCGACATCGTACGCAAGAACTGTGAAGACCAGGGCGTAGGCTTTGCTGTGAACGAAGCTTTCCTGAAAGGTGGTGAGGGAGCCGTGGAACTGGCACAACTGGTGGTCGATACCATCGACAAGATTCAGCCCCTGCCCATCCATTTCACCTATCCGGAAAATGATACGATAGAAGGAAAGATAGAGAAAGTGTGCAAACGTATCTACGGTGCTGCTGCCGTAGAGTTCACCAAGACGGGTAAGAAACGCTTGGAGGCCATCTACGAGACCTTTGCCGACGATAACGCCATCAAACGTTATCCCGTCTGTATTGCGAAGACCCAGTTCTCCTTCACAGCTGATTCCACCCGATACGGCTCGCCCGAAGGCTTTACCATCCGCATCCGCGACATCATCCTGAACTGTGGCAGCGAGATGATTGTGGCTATTGCTGGAGACATGCTCCGCATGCCAGGCTTGCCGAAGAGCCCACAGGCCGAACGTATCACCATTGTGGATGGAGAAATAGAAGGTCTCTCATAAAGAGAAAAGACAATTCATTGTCAAGACCTTCCACTCCACAGAATTGCTATACAATCTTGAAACGAACACGGAAAGAACGTTCATGCTCATCCCAGTTGGTACCTAACAGTTCGAAACGGCCTATCTGTGCCGTAGAACGAACATGTTTGCCAATACATGGACACACATCATAGTCGCCGATGCGCACCAAGCGAATGGTCTCCGACGCATTCTCGGGCAGGCGGTCGAGCACAATGCCATCAGGCAGTGTATCGCGTGTCGCAAATTCGAACGTAACGGGCAGGTCATCCTCAATCAGCTGCTGCATACGCCG
>Ga0247609_10002253_pt1 | contig 20805 bp, 21 predicted proteins | sample 172DNAGHGlowgp2_FD_193487 | JGI IMG/M metagenome (GOLD analysis project Ga0247609, IMG submission 193487) | Sheep rumen microbial communities from Palmerston North, Manawatu-Wanganui, New Zealand - 1728 DNA GHGlow gp2 | ecosystem: Host-associated > Mammals > Digestive system > Stomach > Rumen ...
ATTTCTTGAACATTGCAAAAACGCAAAATTTCTAGTGTCAGATATAGAAAAAAAACCAGGGAAAAAAACTCCTTCCGCACCTTTTACAACATCTACATTACAACAAGAAGCAAGTAGAAAATTATGATTTTCTGTTTCTCGCACAATGCAACTTGCTCAAAAACTATATGAATCATGAAAAATTACTTATATGAGAACTGATTCTGTAAATCTATCACAAGATGCAATAAATGCAGCAAAACAAGAAATAATAAAAAATTATTGAGAAATATATTCAAAACCAACCACATACCAAACAAAATCAGCTTGAGCTCAAGAAGCTCATGAATGTATTAGACCCGCACATTTAGAAATTCGCAACGCCTGAGATGATGCAGCTCAAAAGAAACTCTATGATTTAATATGGAAAAGAACTATTGCTTCTCAAATGGCTCCGGCAACAATAGAAAAGACCATTGTGACCATAGACATATCGTGAATTAAAAACAAATTCATTGCTGAATGAGAAGTTATCACATTTGATGGTTTTTTAAAAATATATTCAGAATGAACTGATGATGATGAATCTTGAGATTCCATTCTATTACCAAAATTAGAAAAATGAGAAGATCTCTTAATGTCTAAAATAGTCTGCACTGAAAAATTCAAAAAACACCCACCAAGATATACTGAAGCCAGTCTTGTAAAAGAACTTGAAAAAAAATGAATTGGACGCCCTTCAACTTATGCATCAATTATCACAAAAATTCAAGATAGAAAATATGTAGTAAAAGAAAATAGAGATTGAGAAAAAAGGGAATTTATAGAAATAATTCTAGAAGAATGAAATATCTCTCAAAAAACTAAAAGTCAAAATAGTTGAGCAGAGAAATGAAAACTTTTTCCTACTCAATCATGAAGAGATGTTACAGATTTCTTAATCCAAAATTTTAACAATATTATGGACTATAATTTCACAGCATCTGTAGAAACCGACTTTGATAAAATTGCTGAAGGTAAAATTAAATGGATAAAAATGATGAATGATTTTTATTGACCATTTCACGATGATGTAGTAAAAGCGCAATGAGTAGAAAGAATCATATCCGAAATCATACTATGAAAAGATCCAAAGACTTGAAAACCTGTAATTGCTAGAACATGAAAATATGGACCATTTATCCAAATATGAAATACTGACGATCCAGACAAAAAATATGCTAATATACCTAGCGATAAATCTCTCGAAACAATAACTCTAAATGAAGCTTTAGAATGTTTTTCTCTTCCAAGAGAAATTGGTGAATATGAATGAGAAATAATCACTGCTGCAATCTGAAGATTTTGACCTTATTTAAAATATAAAGATATTTTTGCTTCCATCCCAAGAAACCCTGAAGAACCACTAGATCCACATACAATCACATTAGAACAGGCCATCCCGATTATTCAAAAAAAATTAGAATTCGAAAACAATAAAAATATCAACCAATTTGAACACCAATGAGAAAAAATAGAAGTATTAAATGGTCCTTATGGCCCTTATATAAAATATAATAAAAAAAACTATAAAATTCCAAAATGATGAAAAGATGCTACAGACTTAAAATTAGAAGATTGTATAAAAATCATATGAATAACTAATGATAAAAAATGAGCTAAAAAAGCAAATAAAAAAAATACAATATCAAAAAAATAGTTTATCGTAACCTATTCAAATATGGATTGAATTAATGATATAATTAGGAAAAGATTATCATTACAACATCGTTGAAAAAATATGATCTGATCTTTGACATTAAACGAAATAAAATCTTATCTAAAAATTCCAAAGACAGACCCCGAAACAGAAGATGAAATACTAACATGATACGTCAAATATGAAACACTTTTTATCAAGACATCAAGCCAACACCTAAAAATTCAAATTTTTAAAGAAAAATCTTTAATTTTAAATAAAATTAATCAAAAATTATCAGAAATCGGATATAGAATACAAATACATGATATTATTCTAAAATAATATTTATCACTACCTATCTAGCTAATGCCATTCAACCTATTACAATTTATCATAATCATTTCTGCTATTATCTTTTTTCTATTTTGAATAGATTTACTTAAGCGTAAAAAAGCGACAATTCTTCATTTAATAGTTTTTATATGAGGTAGTCTTCTACTAGTGCTATTCTCATTTAACATGAATGCATTAAACAGTTTTTGATCATTTTTTTGAATTGCAAGATGAGCAGATTTACTAGTTTATATTGCAATAATTATATTAGCTTATTTCTATATATCACTATTAAATTCAGTAAATAGACAAGAGATAAAACAAACACAAATTGTAAGAGAAATATCAATAAGTAACGCTATATGAAGTCTTTGAAAGTCAGAAACTATATTTATCATACCAGCATACGGCGAAAAAGATGCCCCAATAAAAATAATTTGAGAAATTTTATCCCAATGATATGGAGTTATTTTAGTAGATGACGGTAAAAACGAAGATTTAACAGAAAAACTACATTCAAAATATAAAGGAAAATCAATCGTTACTATAAAACATATTGTTAATCTTTGACAATGATGATGACTAGAAACATGAGCAGAATATATAAGAAAATTCTGAAAAAACATCAAATATATTGTTCACTTTGATGCAGATTGACAACATAGATTAGAAGATTTAAAAGAATTCCAAAAAGCCTTTGAAGAAGATCCTGATTTAGAAATCGTTTTATGATCAAGATTCTTAGGCTCAACTGTAAACATGCCTAAATCAAAGAGAATTACCCTAAAACTTTGAATTTTATTTACGACAATTTTTAGCTGAATAAAATTAACAGACACTCATAACTGATATAGGATGATGAAAAAAGAAACATTAGATAAAATCCATATAACAATGAATAGAATGGAACATGCATCTGAAATATTAGATATAATAAAACATAAAAAAATTAAATATAAAGAAGTTCCAATTGTTGTGATATACTCTGATTATTCTATGTCAAAATGACAAAAAATAAGCAATGGATTCAAAATAGTAAAAAATTTAATATACAAAAAAATATTCTTTAGATAAAATCTAATTTTTAATGATAGCTTTTTCTGTTTTTTGAATAAATATATATCGATACTGAATTTTCTATTTAATAGGTTTCTTTTTAGCTTATTGTTTTTTATACTTTATATGAAGAAAAAAATATTTTCAAAAGTTTACAAAATTACAAAATTTATTAGAAAATGATTTAGAAAATTTATTTATAGTTTTAATTTTATGAGTTTTATTCTGATGAAGAATTTGACATGTTCTTATTTATGACTTTCAATTTTTCATAAATAATCCACTAGATGTTTTCAAAATTTGGAAATGATGAATGTCTTTCATATGATGAATTTTATGAGTTATACTATGAATAATCATTTTCACGCAAAAGAAAAAATTTTCAAAAAAAGAACTTATAATTCTATTAGATCTATTAGCTTGTATATTACCACTATGTATAGCTTTCTGAAGACTATGAAATTTCTTAAATCAAGAATTGTATTGAATCATATTTAAAAATCAATTTTGACGAACTGAATGAACAATAAAAACTTTAACCTCATTAGGATTCTTACATGTTTACGATAAAATTGACTCATCACTTAGAATTAATACAAATTTCCTTTCTATTATATTTGAGTGAATTCTATTATTCATTACTTTAATAACAATTTTTATAAAAGAGATCAAAAATAATAAACGAAAGATCTGAAAAGTCTGAATAATATTTTTACTACGATATAGTACAATAAGATTCTTACTTGAATATATTAGACAAGATTCTCAATCAGAATTTATATGACCTTTTTCAAAAAGCCAACGATTTTTTATAATATTCATCATAATCGGTATAACTACATGAATCTATCTATATCACCATCCTAAAGAAAATTTAGAAAATAAAAAAAATAATGACTAAAAAGGACTACGATGAAATTTTCACAAAACTTTTAAATCTTTTTCCAAATCCAGATACTGAGTTAAATTTTAAAACACCATTTCAGTTACTTGTAGCCGTTATGCTATCTGCTCAAACCACAGATAGACAAGTAAACATAGTTACTGATAAACTTTTTTTAAAAGTTAAAGATCCAAATGATATTTTGAAATTTTCTGAAGGAGAACTAGAAAAACAAATTTCCTCTGTGAATTACTATAAAATGAAAGCCAAACATATCTGAAAAACTGCTAAAAAATTAATTGAATTATCTAGCGATAAAACAACAAAATTAACTAAAAATGAAAAAGAGTGCTTAAATAAATATTGATATTATTTACCCGAAAATATTGAATGACTAACAAAACTTCCATGAGTATGAGAAAAAACAGCAAAAGTAATTCTCTACGTACGATATAAACATGATTTAATAGCAGTAGACACACATGTACACAGAGTTACTAACCGTTTATGAATTGTAAAAACTAATGAGCCATTAGAAACATCAAAAGAAATAGAAAAAATTATTCCAAAAAAATGGAAAAGAATTGCACACCATAGTTTAATTCTTTTTTGAAGATATTATTGCACTGCAAAAAAGCCGAAGTGTAACAACTGTGTTCTAAAAAAATGGTGCAAAAATCTCATTTCAAAACAAGAACCAATTTCCAAACCTTAAAATTAATCTTAATTTAAACTCCAATTTATCAAACTAATCCCATTTTCTTCCAAATATTTATTTGTTTTAGAAAATGGTTTACTTCCAAAAAATCAGCGATCAGCTGAAAATGGAGAAGGATGGGCTGAACAAATTATATAATGTTTATTTTCATCTATGAAATTTTTCTTTTGCTGAGCAAAAGCTCACCATAAAATGAACACCAAATGCTCTTTTTTTTCAGATAAAACTTTAATAACCGCATCTGTAAAAATCTGTCGTCATATATCCTTATGAGAATTTGGAGTGTCTTTTCTAACTGTCAAAGTTGCATTCAAAAGGAATACTCATTCTTGTGTCCATTTTGTCAAATTACCAGATAATGGCGGAGTTAATCATAAATCTGATTTCATTTCTTTATAAATATTCCTAAGTGATGGAGGAATAGTTATTCAATCTTGTACTGAAAAACATAATCAATGTGCCTCTCATTCTCAATGATAAGGATCCTGTCATATTATCACTACTTTTACCTTATCAAACGGCGTTTTATTAAAAGCATTAAAAATCTGATTTCATGCTGGATAAATTATTTTTCACTCAGCCTTTTCTTTTTGCAAAAAGTCTTTTATTTTCTCAAAGTACGGCTTTTGAAATTCATCTCGAAGTACTTCTTTCCAACTAGATTCAATTTGTGGATCTATCATATTTTAAGTATAAACACTAAATACTTCATTGATCATAATGAAACAATTTCTTTAATAAAAACTGTTCAAAACGAATTATCGGATTTATAATATATCTCAAAAGAAAATACCTTAAAGGTCTAAACATAAACAACAACGGCAACAAAATTCAAATTCAAATTCATGCAACTATATCACTAGGCCAATGAACAAGAGTTAAAATTCTAGAAATCGTCATAACCAACGATATAAATATTAAAACAATTCAACTTAAAGTAAAAAATTTCTTTTTGCTATAAATTCACCACAACAGCGTTGTAACCGCGAAACACATAGAAACTACAGCATGATCTGAAGGGAAAGAACTAACGGGTAAAACCTCATGCAATAAAGTTTCTCAAGTATTTACTTGATTTAAAACAACTATTGGCCTTTCTTTATAAAAGAACATTTGAATCAAAATATTAATCAAAACAGCCAAAAAAGTTGAAAAAAATATAAATAATGCTCATTGTTTTAATAATGTTTTTTTCTTATAAATAGCATAAATATAAAGTATTATAAGAAAAATAGGATAAACTATTACAAAGATATCTGCAAAAATTGGTGCTAAATCTCAAATCCAACTATATTTCATTTGAATATCAATTCAATAATTCAAAATATTCATTCATCGCGAAGGCTCTACAAGGTGAATTACGTCCATAATACAACACACAAAATTAAAAAAATAACGAATAATAATAAATTATTGCTATAATACTTCAAGTTAAGAATAAATCATATAACTACAAATCATAAACCGTTATTCAATCATCCGAAAATGTTTGACTAGATCAGGCAAAATCATCAGTTAATCAAAAAGGATTGTTATTTGGATAATCTGTAATAACATTAACAATTCAAGTTGTAATACAATTAACAATAGCTCAAACTTTTACAAAAATATACTTTGCCGAATATTGCTCAGCATTTTGTAACCTAAAAATCCTCAATATTGTTGGTCATATAAAAAGCAACATAACTGTCAAAAAAAGTCAAATAATCATATATCTTATCCCATTTCGTGCAGACTTCACTTTTAAATCATCTCATCTAGAAAAAATAAACAAAAAAATAGCATAAAAAAAAGCCCATATACATCAAACCAATATAACAAGTACTATCAATGCAAAAACACACAGAATCACATCTGCTGGATTAGGAGAAATAATATTACTACATGCATTTTCCATAGAAAATGGGTTAAGAAATAGTACAAAAAAACTTAGCAAAAACTAAGATCATGATTTTTCACTCTTAGGAAGAGCTTTTCTTTCAACTTCTTTATAAAATTTTCTAAACATATCATCATTAGTTGATTTGAACAACAACTTAGCAACTCTTTCTGAAGGTTGCGCTCATTTTGATATCCAGCTCCTTATACTATCAACATCAGCTTCAAAAATATGTTTCAATGGATCATATGATCATAAAACCTTTAAATGTCCACATTGTGCTGGTTTTGTATGCTCAGTAAGAACAACCCTATAAAAAGGTCTCTTTGATCTTCATTGTCTAGAAAGTCTAATAACTAACATGCTTAACTCTAAAAAACATAAATAAAACTTAACAACAATACACCAAACTACTTTAATTTTTCTCTCGAAGTATGTTCCGTATGCTTTTTACAATGTTTACAATACTTATTCACAGCTAATTTAGGAGTTGTTGCTTTATTAAGAGACGTGAAAAAATTTGTTGCTTTACATACAGGACAAACCAATGCAACAGTAATAACTCCACCCTTCTTTTTTGCCATAATTTACGTAATAAACACAAATAAAATATTTGAATGACGATAGATGATCATAACTTGGCTCTGGGTAGACTCGAACCACCGACCTCACCCTTATGAGAGGTGCGCTCTAACCTGCTGAGCTACAGAGCCATAAAAAACAATACAATACAAATCGGTGAGGGTGGGATTCGAACCCACGAAGCCTGTTACAGCTTGACTCGTTAGCAGTGAGTTGATTTCAGCCTCTCATCCACCTCACCAAATCACCAATTTGTGGAATCAATATACAGAATTACTATTGTATTTCAAGAGAAAAAAAATAGAAGAAAGTATCAATTCAGCATAAAATACAATTTTACATTATCCAATATATCATGGCAGAAGAAGTTGTATGAATTATTGAATCTTGAGAATCTTGATCGTCATTAAAAGAATGAATCACAGAAGCTGATGTACAAAGAGTTCAAGAAAATGCGCGTCAAGCAAAAAAAGTAGCTCAACAGTTAAAACAAGACAAAAAACAAAACAATCAACTTGCAAACTTCTTAAGCTTTTTATTAAATGAAATTACAAACGAAAATATAATAAAATGATTATATGATACCTTTTTTATAACAATTGACCCCAAAACTAATATTCCTTATTTTCGCAAAAGTATGAATAACATAATTGTAGTATGATTATTTTATCCATTTTTTATAAATCAAGCCCAAAAAACTTGAATATCTCATTATTATGAATCCTTAAATTGAGCGTGAAAAAAAAATATTAATGATTACTTATTATTTTTGCAAGATCTATCTGATCATTACCACGACAATATACCAATCAATCAAACAAGTTTTATAAATTTATTAGTTGAAATATTTAAAGAATTTTTGCCATCTAATCTTGATTTGGACAGAATATGAGATGTAGATAGTGAATACAGAGACATAATACAAAAAAAACTATATCTCGAATCTTCAGACACATAAAAACTAAAATCATAGTAAATTTAATATAAAAAAGTCCAAAATTTTTTGACTTTTTTTACATTTTTATGTATCATTTAACATGAAAATTTTATATACTTCATAACAATTATGACAAATCCTGAGGTTATAAGTCAGTGAGAACGTAGAAAATACCGAGAAAGTTTAAAAAGGAACGGTGAAGAATTTAGAAACCAAGAAAATAATAACATAAATGATAAAGATGAATTTACTGAAGAATTATTAAAACAAAGTGAAAATTTACAAGAACAATTAAAAGCAGAACAGGAACGCGCAAGGGTACAACAATCTACAATAGAAGAATTAAACTGATCCATTAATGAGATACAAACAAGTCTTGATTGAATACAAAACAATCTAAATTCTCTTAATCTTTCTGGTAACAACACTAATAATCAAACTACTCCTGAAACAAATCCTAGTGACCAAACTACTCCTGAAACAAATCCTAGTGATCAAACTCCTCCTGAAACAAATCCTAGTGACCAAACTACTCCTGAAACAAATCCTAGTGATCAAACTACTCCTGAAACAAATCCTAGTGATCAAACTACTCCTGAAACAAATCCTAGTGATCAAACTACTCCTGAAACAAATCCTAGTGATCAAGCAGAAAACCAACAAGACATAAGATTAGATAGCTATGAATGATTTACTACAGCACTATCTCAACTAATATTTGAAATGGAATGATGTAAACAAACAGCGAAATACAAAAAATGATTAAATGAATCTTGAAAAGAAACGCTAAAAACAGCTGAAGCAAAAATAAATCAATTCAAAAGTATCGTAGAAGGTAAGCTTAAAGCTATTAAAAATGAATTAAAAGAAAAAAACAAATTAAATAAGAAAAATCCAGATAAAGCACCTCTAACTTTATCTATTACTCGCGCAGAAATCAATGAGTTAAAAAATGTACGATATCAATGGAGACGCCTTGTAGAAATTGATATTAAAGAATGACAAAATTGAAAATCTTCAAATATTGCACCATGGCCAAATCAATCTCTAGATCAAATAAAAAAAGCAATTAAAGTAGATAAACATCATAAAGAATATGACTCAAAACTTAACGAAGCACTCCATGATACTGCATTTTTACGTATAATTGACAATAATCAAGATAATGCTAGAGAATTTTTACAAGCAATTGCAAATAATTCTCTAACTGACAACCAGATAGCTTTTTGTCAACTTCATATGAACCAATTAGCTCCATATTTTGAACAATATGGAATGCTTACCCAAGTACATACATGTATACAAACTCGCTGATGAAGATATAATCAAAACATACAATATTATAATAATGTTGATTATAATACCATTTATAGAACAAGATGAGTTCCCGGAGTTTTAAGTAAATTTTTAACAGATACATTCTCTAATGTAAAACCCCAAACTGCAACAAGTATCGCAAACATTGCAACTCTCGGAGCATGAATTTGTGCAGCCTATTGATTATGAAAACGGTTTTTTAAAAAAGATAAAGATTGAAAAAGACATTTACTAACAAATTCAGCTCGAATAATATGATGATGACTTGTTTTACCAGAAATACTATTTTGACAAAATTGATTTTCTTTGCTTTGAGATATATTGAGTTGAAGAGCCGATTTCTCTGAATTATGATACAGACTTTCAAACTGCCTTTGATGAATAAAGAATAACAGTCCTGAATTATATAATGCAATGACTCCTGGAATTTTATGAATGAATATTTTACCTATAGATTATACAGTCACAGATGTAAGAATATTAATTAAAGAGCTTTCAACAGATCCAAACAAACACAAACAACGATATACAGATACTTATAATAGACTAAAGAAAAATGATTATATGTTAGCTCACGAATTCCAAAACTCATTCAATGCTGATAAATGCGATGAGAATGAACGAAAAGCATTCTTAGAAAAATTATGAATAACTGACGAAACTAGTTGAGATGTTAAAATGTTTGATAAAATGAAAGATAGTGCAGATAAAAATACATCTCTTTATTATTGGGTAAAATTTAATTGAAAAATAATAAATCCTAAATATAAAGAAGAAATAGATAACTACATAAAACAAGAATGAGAATTTGATCCAGAGAAACTAAATCCAAATTGGTTTATAGATAATAATAACGAAAAAAATAAACCTAAAGAAGCTACAGAAGAAACCACAAAAGAACAAACAATCCAATAACCATTTTTCTTTTGACTTTAACAACAGAAAAAATACCTTATATAAGGTATTTTAGATTATATAGAAATAATTAAACATGATAGCCTCTTGTATATGAGCATGAATCTTATGAGCGATCATTTGATACCTCATTTTTTATTTACGCTATGAATATAAAGACACAGTAAACGAACTTCGTTCACATCTAAAAGAAGCCAACAATCAAATTCAACACTTACAAGAAGAATTAGATGAATACATGCTACAAAACCAAATTCTTAAAGAAAAAACAACAGAATTATTAGACAAAAACGATGAGTTAAATGAAGTTGTTTCTGAGCTATCAACATATTATGTGCATATAAAAAAAGCAAGTGAAAAAACACAAGAATTAAACGAATATCTTAATAATCCTAATGATTGAATAGAAGAAAAACTTAAAAAAAACAGCAAAAAAACAGAAGAAGAAAAAAAATTTTTCTAAATTTATAAAAATTTTCAAAGATAAACTATGTGATATAACAGCAAACATGTAGAAATTCGATGACCAAAAGAATGATATAACACAATTTCTAAAAAATATAAACAATCTCACAAACATTTAAATTCATTTTATCATGTAGAATTTTTACGTTTTTTAGCAAGATGAAAAAAATTTAGAATAATAGATTTATGAGCATGAGATGGGAGGATGTTTACGACATTAAACTCAATTCCTCATACAGAAATTACGGCTTGTGATATTTCAGAAAACATGCTAAAAAACTATCCAAAATGAGTTAAAAAACAAATAGTAGATTTAGAACAAAACTTTCCATTTGAAAATTGAAGCTTCGATTTAGCTTTTTGTTTTTTTACACTGGAACACATAAAAAACATAGAAAACTTTTTTAACGAAACTTATCGTATTCTCGCAGATAATGGACAAATTTTCATATGACATTTTTTTCAAAGAAGAGAATTTGAACGAACAGCAAATCAAAAGAAATTCAAAATTCAACAATATAAACGTTCAACGGAAGATATTTGAAAAACCATGAAAGATTCATTTTTTAATATTGACATCGTTCCCATGAATGATAAATGAATTCATACATGAGATTTAATAATTTGAAAAAAGTAAGAATTAATATTCTCACTTTTTTCATTTCAATACTACACTTAATTATTTTTTTATTATCGCCTCAATTGCAGCAAAGGAACCTTTATCCTTTTCATTAATAATAATATAGAGTTCATCTCAAGGAGCTCACTTAAAAAAAGTTACAGCTGCTTGATTTAGAAAATAAACTGTTCACTCATCTGTAACTGCCGTAAACTTATTATCATCCGTACGAGAAAGAATCGCCCTTAAATGCTTTCTATCTGCCGGCTTAATTAATTTATAAATAAATTTTCAATCCGGCATAACTTTTAATTTTAATGTATCTCAAGGAATTAATTTCGTTTTTGAAGAATAGTTCATTGGAACTGGATATTTTTTTTGATCTGCTCATATCATAAAATATCCATCAAAAAGTCATTCAATCACTTCAACACCATCTTCAGAATATGCAGAAAGTTCCGAATTATTAATCATATCATCTCATTCCTTAGAAATTAACGATTTTACATCCTTTGGATCAAAATAAACCAATTGATCAAGAATTATTCTAATTTTTTTAAGCCTAACCTCTATACTAGAAATTTCATTTCAAAGAAAATTAACCATCTGTTGATACTTTTCCATAGCTTCAGAATTTACAGACTCTACTTTTTTTAATGTAGGTTTAACGCTTTTTGAAGATGTCTTCGATGTTTCCGTCATTTTTGTTTTTATATTTAGATAATAAAAGTTCACTTATAAAGTATAATTCTTTTTTTCAATATTGCAAATTTTTAACAACATATTTACACAAAGTTTTAATCAAGATATGCCGCACAACCACTGAACAAAAATCCCCATTCATCAACGAACAAGGACTACATCTCAAAATTCTATTCCTTTGCCCCGACCCGGAGTCGAACCGGGATTACAGTCTTCGCAGGACTGTGTCCTATCCATTGAACGACCGGGACAAAAAATAGCGAGATTTATTTTAATAAATCATTAACAAAAAACAAGATATTTTTTAAAATACCAAACTTCAACTTGATTTTTATATAATTTAAACTATACAATATACTCATAAAATTATTTTTATTTTCTATATTTTATTAGAATGACTGAAGAAATTCAAACTAAAGACAGACAAAAAAATACTATTGCTACTATTGGAATGGTTTTTAGCATCGTTGGTTTAATATTATTAATCTCCATTTTTGGAGCATGAATATGATTATTTCTTTTGATCATATGATTCATACTATGAATAATTTGACTATTCTATAAACCCAAGAAAAGAGCACGAATTGCTGTATGTATTCCTTTAATTGTGTTCATCATATTAACCTGTGTTTTCTGCTATGTTTGGTCATCAATAAAAACACCAGCCAAAGAATTTATTGACTGGACTCAATCTAGATTAGAAAACATTGATGAATGATCATTTGATAATACAAAATTCGAAAATTTACTGGAATCTGAACTTAATGATATAGTAAATAATAAATCTAAAGACGAGTGGAAATCTATATATGAAACTAGTACAGGATCTAATAATATTGAAAAATGATCATATTTGTTTTTCTCGATATTGAAACAATGATTTGAAAATGCTTTAGAAAAATATAATGAAGATATTTCTGATACTGAAGATGAAACAAACAACTTATTAAATGAAAATGTAGATGATGAAACACTTGATAATGAGAAGGAAACTATAGAAAAATCTCAAGAAAACAGCACTGGAGACACAACAATTGAAGAATCCGAACAAAATGATATTGAAGAAATATTAAACATACTCGAATAATAAAATAATTTAAGAAAAAAGCATTCAAACAATGATTAATTGGAATGCTTTTTTATTTTTTTTCTTTGCTTGCTTTCTTTTTTTAGATTTATATAAATCTAAAAAGACTTTTAAATATATACATTCTATGATAAAAAAGAATAACAATGAAAAACTACTTGCTTTATTAGATATTGTAATTGATACTTATATTAATAAATGAGAACCAATAGGTTCTAAGTTTTTAAATTCATTAGAATGAATAGATGACGCACCATCAACACTAAGAAAGCATTTAAATCAGCTAGAAAAACAATGAATGGTATATCAACCATATAATTCTAGCGGAAGAATACCAACAGTCAATTGATTAAAAATATACATTGAAAATTATCTACAACAAATGGAAGACATTCAAAATCTAGAAATAGATAGTGCAAGACAAAACATGAAAGAAATGATAGAAATGCTATGAAATCTAGTAGATTGAGTTATTATATGATTTCTTAGAAACGATGAATATTATTACCTATGAATAAACAATTTATTAAAAGAAGCAAATAAAGAACATTTAGAAGAAACTAAATCCATTATATCCTTCATAGAAGAAAAAAGAATTGTAAAACATATCGATTGAAAGATTCTAAAAAAAAACCAAATCTATTATACATTCATGGAAGATGATGATACTACAATTTCTGCAGTATATTCTAAAGTTATATTAGAATGATATGATTGCATACTAGCGATTGTATGACCGCTTAGAGTGAATTATAAAAAAAATGTTGCAATATTATCCCAAGTGTTACAAAAATTAGATCAATAGAAAAATCAAAATCAAGAAAAAAATAGTTTTTATTTTGTATAATAACATACTCGTGATTAATAAAAAAATTTTGGAAAAGAATAGTTTTAATACAGAATATTTTAAACAAGGAATTTTTGAAGAAATAGAAAAAGATCTCAATAAAATAAAAGAAAATTTAACTGAATGAAGAATATCAATCCCCAACGCACAAAATGAACTCAAAAAAATTAACGAAAGATTAGAAACACAAAGTGGTATGACAGAATTTTATTCAAAAGAATTAAGCAAAAGATTAAAAAGAAACATAGAAGAAATTTCTTTAAAAAACAAAGTTAGTGAAGTTGTAGAAATAATAGAAAATTTTACGATACAACACCTTGCAAGCTTAAAATATTCCATACAACACAAAAAAACAAATAGCACAAACAGTAGTTATGAACGACAACAAGAAGGCAGAGAAAGTGCTTCAATTAATTTCGATAAAACCACTGATGATGCCAGCAATGATAGAAACATTTTAGCAAGTCTCGCTGGTAAAGCAATAAAACGATTAAGTTCATAAGCCATAATTTATTAGCCATAATTTAAAAAAATGAAAGAAATTGTTCAAAGCGCATGATGAATAGTTTATTATCTAGATAAAGAATGAGAACCTAGATACCTTTTAATAAAACGTCATGCTTTATCTGGGAAAATAGAACGAGTGGCTCCAAAATGAAAAATTCAAATATGAGAAGACGAAAAAAGTGCAGCAATCAGAGAAATTCGAGAAGAAGCATGATTGAAAAAAGACGATTTAATTATAAAACAACTACTTGGAACAACTTCTCTAAGAAGTAGTGAAACAAAACTATGACATTTAGACAAAGACGTTACTTATTTCTTAATGAAATTCACTTGAGATCCAAAGTCTGTAAAATTAATTGAATGAGAATGATACATTTGAATTTATAAACGAGCTTCTATAGAAGAAGTTTTGTGATTAATATATTATGCAGACATCCGTGAATTAGTAAGAAAAAGTTACTTCATAATCAAAGAAGAAAAGAAAAATCAATGAGTAAAAGCAAATTTTTTAGATAAATTATAAAAAAGTTAAACCAAAATTCCTAAAATTTTCTACTCAAATTATCAAGTTCAATTTGACTTTTAACTACATTTTAATACAAGTATTTTGGGATTTTTATTAAATACTCAAAATGAATACTATAAAATGAATATTTAAATATATAATCATCATTATTGTTGGTATTTTCATAGCATTTTTTGTAGCCCGAATACAATATGATACTCAAGATTTATCAGCTAGTGTTTTATCACTTACTGAACAAGAATTTTTTGAATCAACTCAACGAGATGCTTGATATAAAAAAGAAAATCAAACTTTCGAAATTTTTTTAAGCGAAAAATCTAGAAATGAATGAATTCTAATTATTTCGATATTATATTCTCCAGAAGACATCGATGTATTCACAAATAAAATAGGTACAAACTGCACAATTAACAACATAGAACAAAAAGAATGAAATATAATAGTAAGTATAGATTGATATGAAAATTTAAACTTTAAAGAATGAATATTCGAAATACCTTTCAGTTGAGACTCAAAAAATATAACACTCGAATACGTTAAATCACAAAACTACGATTTTAATATTTGAAGTTTAGATAACATAAAATCAAACAATCAAATTCATTAATTTTATTTATTAGTATCAAAAAATGAAAAGGTCTATATCCGGAATTTTAATGACATTATTATTATGAATTTGAGCTATATTTGCCCAAAATATTTTACCAGACAGTGCGGAAATTTTAGTAAAAAGCCCCATAATTCAGTGAGAAGCTGCAAATTTAACAATTACAATGATGAAAAATTGATCAAAAATGTCATCATATGTATGAACTATTCTCATAATGGTTACTGATAAAAATTGAAATATGTTAAATTCAAATGAATGTACTCTACCAAATCGCTGATATTATAATTTTTTATCTACCGATTTATGATCAAAAGAATTTCAGAAATGATTAGAAATAAAAAAAGAATGAACTTTTTATATTGAAATATCCGATTTAAATGAAGATAAAATATTTTGAAGACAAGAAATAAAAGTAATTAAAAATGATTCATCCGCGTGAAATCATCACATTGAAATATTATCTCCCACGCCTGAATCGACACTAACAAGTGAAAAATTTGAAATCATAGCTCTTGTACCAGAATTACCAAATTCTCAAGCAATAATATATATAGATGATGAACCAAAAGCATCTACTACAATTGATTCACAATGAACAATAAATTACACCATAAACGATATAGACATCTGAAAACATTCCCTAAAAATAGAGGTTCCAGATATCGAATGAAATATTTTATGAAGTTCAGATAAAATTAATTTTACATCTAGTCTTACAAAAACTTCTGGAATAAAAAATGTGATTGTGAAGCCAGAACAATGACTTATGGTTTGAGATCTTGTTGATATATCAATATATACTGATGAAATAGTAGAATCAGTAAAATTAAAGTTATCCGATAGAAGTGAAAACGATAGTATAATTATGAATAAAAATTGAAACTGAGAGTTTAACCAAAAAGTATTTTTAGTTGCAACATGAATAATAAATATATCAGTAGAGACATCCTCTGCTAACAACTCGATTTCCAATACATACAACAATATAAAACAAATCACTGTATGAGATAATCCATCAATATCGAATGTTAAAGTTGAAACAGACGCAGAAAAACAAACTGCAACAATTTCTCGAGACGCAATAAATTGAACTACTCCAACTTACTTAATCAATTACTGGATAAATGACTGAATCACAATTTCATGAGAAAATCGAACAGAGAGCCAATCGTTTGTTTTTACAGATATACCTTATAATACAACCGTAAATCTAACAATTACTCCCTATCGAGATAATTCAAAAAAACACTGATCAGCATCAAAAACTATACAATTTATAATAACAAAACCTTGAGATTCTAGCAATACGTGAAACGCTATAGACTCTCAATCTTTAATTCCTAGATGTACAGTACAAAATATCACAACTCGTACCAAAAAAATATGAAACAGTTATTACTTAATTTGGGACAAGGTAGAAAATGTTTCAAAATATATTGTATATAGTTCAACTTTACCCGATTGATCAGACAAAACAAAAGTATACGAAACAAGTGATACTAGTTATGAATATCCGTTTGATCACACATCAGAAGAAGACAAATTTGCATATTTCCGGATTGTTTGAATATGCGATAACTGAGAAGAATTAGAATTAAGTGGCGCAACAAAAGTACAAGTTTGACCGACTGAAAACTTTTTTCTATTAATGTGTTTAACTTTTTTAATTTACTTTTGAATAAAAATATTTAGGCAAACTGAAGAATAAAGCAAATCTCTTCAAAAGAAAACAATTAAATATTATTGCTTTATTCTTAACAAATAAAACTAAAAATGAATCAATTCCCAAAGAAATATAAACCACAAGATTTACGCAATTGGTCAATAAAATACAGAAATGAGAGGTTAAATAATAAAAACTATATATTTTCCATAAGCTCACTACCAATTTCACACAAAATAACATATAAAGACTTCTTTACAATATATATGAATAATTTTTTTGTACATAAAAAAAATATAGAAAACAATCAAATACATCAAGGAAGCAATAGTCCTCTATTTGAACAACTTTTCATAATAGAATGAAATCAATTTAGCAGTATATACGATAGTTATAGTTTTTTTTATAAAAAAAATCAATCATTATCTCAAGTTTGAACAATAAAACTAAAAAGACATATGATATCACAAGGTAAAAAAATCTTTAACATAAATAAAAAAATTTTAGACAGTTATTTATCAAGTGAACATAAACTATATATTCCAGATTCAGAAATGTACATATATATACTAGAAACTCTAAATAAACTTCGAAATAAATGAAAAATATCAAATAAAATAAAAATTTGATACCGATCCTTCAATTTACAAACAACCATACCTGATTCGGAAATTTCTCGAAGAGAAAAGACTATTCCATATTATGTTGTAAAATATTTTGTTGGAGCAAAATGTGAAGCCTTGCCTGTATGTATACAAAATATAGATTTGTGCTGTTGAGATGTTGCATTATTAGTTCATCCAAAAGATAAGAGATACAACAAATATATATGAAGAAACGCAATAATACCGTTATGCAACCGCCAAATCCCAATTTTATGAGACGAAAACGTAAATATAGCAATTGATAATTGAATAAAAAGAATTTGTCCATGTTGTGATGAAGAAAGTATAGAATTGGCAAAAAAATATTGATTACCAACAAACATTTTTGTTTTTAATAAACAGTGATTATACACAGAATATATCCATGAACAAGCTTTTATATGACAAAAAAGAAATAAATATTATGATAACATCGTATGATTCATAGATGATATTTGAAATCTTGCATCAAAATGAGAAAAAAAAGTAAAAGTTCCTTATTTAAGGGACACAAACGAAATCTTAATACCATATCAAATCGAAGAAAGTATAATCGATACCAAAGAAGAAAAAGAAAGACTCTTAAACAAAATTTATGAATGAAAAATAACTCTATCATTTTCAAATAAAATTTTCGAAGAAAAGTTAGAAGAACTAGGATATTACCAAAAATTTCTAAATAGCATTCAAAATTGAGACACTAATTATTATTCATGAAAAACGAATGAAAATAACCATGGAATCGACGATTTAAAATCAAAAATCTCTCAGATAAAATTAGATTTTTCTGAGTTAATAAAGAATTTTCTACCTGATAATATAACATTAAATAGTCAATTACCTTACTGATGGAGAACGCCAATAATAAAGAATAAAAAATGAGAAACTTTTTTTCTTAGTATAGAAAACTTCTATACTAAATGACAAAAGGCATCTCTACAAATTTGTTTTAATACTGTTTTGTTATCCATTATATTCTCATGAATACTCTGAACAAAAAAATTTTGAAATGACCATCAAGAATATAAAATATGTGAATATGATAAAATTTTTACAATTTTATCGCAAAACGAAAAAACAATAGAATATTTTATAAACTACCTTACAAACAAATTATGAAATCAACAAGAATATAACAAAATTCTAGAAATTATACAAAATTTAGCAAACGAAAACCATTCAAGTACTAATGAACTTATAAAGTTACTAAAAAACTGTAAATTTATAAAACAAGAGTGAATTCGAATATTGTTAAATATAGAATGATTATCAAATGATATAATAAATCCACAGTTTTACCAATCATGTATATTAAGTTATTTAAACAATAAAAATATCAAAATAAACAATCAAATATTTATCAATGAACATGAAAAAAATAAAATCTTCAAAGAATTATTGATACAAGAACTATTACTATGAAAAACTCTATTTAACGAAATTATAGAATTTCCGTGTAATAAAAATGAAGAAATTTTAACAGAAAAATCTCCAAATTGAATAAAAAACAATCAATTACAACAAGAAATAATTTCATTGTTTTGAGAAAATCCAATTAGATTAAATCTCCTTATAGACCAGTCATACAACCAAGAAAAAATATTGCTAAATAGTATTTTCCTAAAGCAAATTTGGAACGCTGTTAGATTGTGTATACAAAAAAACTTTCTACCAAAAAACATAAAACAGTGTTTAATCGAACAACCTGAAAATTTTGAAGATTTTGACATATTAGTATTATATAAACTGAATGAACTATATAATGATTTTTTAAACATAAAATCCTATGAAGGATACATAAAATTTTTTGAAAATTTTAAAAAAGTTGCTCAAAATATATTTTTTTCTCGATACTTAGAGATCCAAAAAATTAATCCCTCGAAAAACACAAAATTTATATGTTCTTACTTTTTTAATTTTTTACTTACTTTATTATATCCGCTTATTCCAGAATTCGTTGAAGCTATTCAATATATATCAAACAAAGAATTCGTATTTCCAATAAATTCTATAAAACTCGACAAATCTGTTGATTATAGCACAAACACATTATACAATACATTCATAAAAATAAAAGAAATTAAACTAGAATGTAATATAAAACAACACGAACCATGTAATATATTCATAAAATCCAACCCATCAATATTAGAATTTTTTATAAACCATGATTCCATTTTTAAAAATTATTTTCATATACCTGAAATTTTATATTTAAGACTCCATGAACAAACTCCTCTATGATATGATATATTTGAAGAAAACGAACTTACGATATGAATCCAATCAGTAAACACAAAGTCAAAAAACGATAAAGAAACTATAGAAACTCTAGAAAGAGATATCAAAAATCTAGAAGATAAATTACAATTACTTAGACAACGTATACAAATACTCCCTGAATGAGAACAACGCACAAAAGCAGAAGAAGAATATACAAAAACAAAAAAAGAAATGGAAACTTTAACTATAAAACATAGTTTACTTAACAATAAATAAACTTTATTATCTGAAGTAAGATAAAAATTCATTGAGAAAAACAAGCAATAAATTATAATAAGAATCGTAAATTTTTATGATAAATTTTTGTAAAAATGAACGTTCCATCAATTGTCGCTCCTGGATGATCACATCAAAAAGCAGTAGTAGCTTCTGCTTATTGAGCTGAAGAAGTATATCTATGAGTACCTTTTACATCTCTTAGAATGAGACAAAATAAGCTCTATAATTTTGATGATTTGAAAGATACAATTAATCAATTACATGAACAATGAACGAAAGCTTTTCTTACAATGAACATATTTCCAAGAAATAAAGATATTCAAATTTTTGAATCTATTACAGAAAAAATAGCA
>Ga0247609_10002256_pt1 | contig 20781 bp, 16 predicted proteins | sample 172DNAGHGlowgp2_FD_193487 | JGI IMG/M metagenome (GOLD analysis project Ga0247609, IMG submission 193487) | Sheep rumen microbial communities from Palmerston North, Manawatu-Wanganui, New Zealand - 1728 DNA GHGlow gp2 | ecosystem: Host-associated > Mammals > Digestive system > Stomach > Rumen ...
GTAAACAAGGCCAAGGCCATCAAAAGAAGCATGTACAACAGGGCGAATGCAGATGTCCTCAGAGCCAAGATGGTATTTGGTGGCATGAAATGGGACTGGAATTACCACCTAAATTGACGCAGAACCACAAAATTAATATTGAACTTGACTGCAATTCGATATTAATTGCGAGGAGGTTAATATCGAATTGCAAGCAAATTCAATATCAATTACAAAATACTCATTATCAATAGGTTACAAAGCATATTATTCTGTATGATTATTTAGCTAAATTGTATAAAAATTCGCATCAAAGCTTGGAAAAATTCAATTTTGGTGCCATTATTCAGCAAAAATGCTTAACTTTGCATCCGAAAACAGATTTTGCAAAAAAATGAAGGTATATCTGATAAAGCGGCATCCGATGGGCGGAAACTTCCTGGCGATCTGCCTGTTCGGCATCGTGTTCAGCGAGAGGGAACTGGACGAGGTGGAGCTGAACCACGAACTGATCCATGCTGCCCAGCAGCGAGAACTGCTCTATATACCATTTTTTATATGGTATGTGGCGGAGTGGCTGGTACTGCTCCTCCGTTACCGTGACCGCGAGAAGGCCTATTTCCATATCCGCTTCGAACAGGAGGCCTACAAGCACGAGCGCGACCTGCTCTACCTAAAACAACGCAAGCACTACCGATACCGGCAATAGAACAGGGATTGCAACAAACAAAAGTCCACGGACGCTTGGTCGTTCGGGGATTTTTTGCTATTTTTGCACGCGTTATGAAATGTTCATACATTAATTATCCGAAAAAGAACCGTAGAATCATTATCAAACAATAACAATTATGGCAAGACAGAACAACCATCTCGTGATTATGGCGGGCGGCGTAGGAAGCCGCTTCTGGCCGATGAGCACCCCCGACCGCCCCAAACAGTTCATTGATGTGCTGGGAACGGGAAAGACACTGCTCCAGTTGACGGTTGAGCGCTTCGGAACGCTCGTAGACCCTGAGAACATCTGGGTGGTGACCAACGAACGATATGCCGACATCGTGGCCGAACAGCTTCCATCGATGCCCCGCACGAACATACTCTGCGAACCCTGCCGCCGCAACACGGCTCCCTGCATCGCCTACGTGTCGTGGCGCATCAAGAAGAAGGACCCGAAGGCGAATATCGTGGTGACACCCTCCGACCATATCGTGATGAACGTGCAGGAGTTTCAGCGCATCGTGGGCGACTGCATGAAGTTCACCGCCGGAACCGATGCCATCGTGACCCTGGGCATGAAGCCGTCGCGCCCAGAGACGGGCTACGGCTATATCCAGGCCAACCTGTCGTCGCCCTCGCTGAGAAACAAGGGCATATTCCGCGTTGACTCGTTCCGCGAAAAGCCTGACATAGAAACGGCCCGAGAATACATCAGCCACAGCAACTACTTCTGGAATGCCGGCATCTTCATCTGGAACGTGAACACCATCGTCAACGCCTTCCGGATGTACCAGCCGAAGATGGCAAAGATTTTCGAGAGCATGCTGCCCGTCTATGACACACCGGAGGAGCAGACCGTCATCAACGAGAAATTCCCCACCTGCGAGAATATCTCCGTGGACTACGCCATCATGGAGAAGGCGGAGGAGATTTTCGTATGCCCCGCCGACTTCGGCTGGAGCGACTTAGGCACATGGGGCTCGCTGCAGACGCAGTCGCGCCGCGATGTCTACGGCAATGCCGCCATCGGACAGGACATACAGCTGTTTGAATGTCACGACTGCATCGTACACACTATGCAGGAGAAAAAGGTGGTGGTGCACGGTCTCGACGGCTACATCGTGGCAGAGCAGAACGGCACGCTGCTGGTATGCAAGCTGTCGGAGGAACAGCGCATCAAGCAATTCAGCGGGGAGAACTAAGGGCATGAACTACACGCTGAACATCAAAGGCAGGCTTTACGACCTCAGCCAACCACTGGTGATGGGTATCCTGAACGTCACGCCCGACTCGTTCTATGCGGACAGCCGACGGCAGACGGAGCAGGAGATTGCCGACCGCGCCAATGCGATTGTGGAGGAAGGAGGCACCATCATCGACGTGGGGGCCTTCTCCACCCGTCCGGGATTCGAAGTGGTGAGCGAGGAGGAAGAGAGGGAACGGCTGCGCCATGCGCTAAGCATCGTAAGGCGAGAGCAGCCCGATGCCGTGGTCTCGGTGGACACCTTCCGTGCAAGCGTGGCCCGAATGGCCATCGACGAATGGGGAGCCGACATCATCAACGACGTGAGCGAGGGAGCCGACCCGCTGATGTTCCGTACGGTGGCGCGACAGGGCGTTCCCTACATCCTCATGTCGGTGCAGCCCAACCTGCGCGGCACGCTGCTGGCCTTTGCCAAGAAGGTGCAGCAGCTGCGCGACCTGGGACAGAAAGACATCCTGCTGGACCCAGGCTTCGGCTTCGGAAAAACGCTACAGGAGAACTTCGCCCTGATGAACGAAATGGAAAAACTACAGGTGATGGAACTGCCGCTGCTCGTAGGGGTCTCACGGAAATCGATGGTTTGGAAAACATTGGACTGCACCCCGGCTGAAGCCCTGAACGGGACAACGGTGCTGAACACCCTCGCCCTGATGAAAGGAGCCTCGATACTGAGGGTTCACGACGTGAAGGAGGCCGCAGAATGTTGCCGACTGTTCCGCACCATGAAACAAAAAAACGGCTAAACATAATAACGAAGGAAGAGAAAGATGTTCATCGACTTTGGACTGAAAGACTTTATCGACATTCTGCTGGTAGCCCTGATGCTCTACTACATCTACCGGCTGATGCGCGAATCGCGCTCGCTGAACGTGTTTGTGGGCATCATGATATTCATCATCGTCTGGGCGTTCGTGTCGCAGATTATTGAGATGCGCCTGCTGGGTGCCATTCTCGACAAGCTGGTGTCGGTGGGTGTGATTGCCCTCATCGTAATTTTCCAGGAAGACATCAGGAAATTCCTCTACAACCTCGGAGCCCACAGAAAGGTGCGCACCATCATCCGTTTTTTTTCGCCCAAACGGCCAGAAGAGCTGGACCAGTCGGCCCTGAAACGACTGATTATGCCTATCGTCATGGCCTGCCTCAGCATGTCGAAAGGCAAGGTGGGAGCACTCATCGTGGTGCAGCGCAACTCACCGCTCGATGACATCGTGACCACAGGCGAACTGGTGGATGCTGCCATCAACCAACGGCTGATAGAGAACATCTTCTTCAAGAACTCACCCCTGCACGACGGAGCGATGGTCATCGCCCAGCGGCGCATCAAGGCAGCGGGCTGCATACTGCCCGTCTCGCACAACCTGGACATTCCGAAGGATTTGGGACTGCGACACCGCGCTGCCCTAGGCATGTCACAGGAGAGCGATGCCCTTTGCATTATCGTCTCTGAGGAAACGGGCGGCATATCTATAGCCAAGGACGGACAGTTCCGGCTGAGACTCTCCGCTGAGGAACTGGAGGCTATCCTGACGAACGAAATGAAATAGTTGATTCAGAGGTGAGAGGTGAGAGGTAAGAGGTGAGAGGTGAGAGGTAAGAGGTGAGAGGTGAGAGGTAAGTTGGTAAACATAGAAAAAGAATCGCCGGTGCGACCCATTGAAGTCACGCCGGCGATTTCCCTGATATATAACATTATTATTTTGCCATCACCTTACGCGTCTGGCCGTTCTGCCTGACCACGTAGATGATACCTTTCTGCATGGCGGCGACACGCTGACCACGCAGATTGTAGATCTCCGTCTGTGTACTAGGAGCAGACATCACCTCATCGACGCTCAGCAGGATTTCGATGCTCACCTCGTTGGACAGAGCCGACTCGCTGCCGTCTTCATAGAGAGTCTTTACGGTGTAGACATCGCTCTCGATGGCCTTGGCATCGGTGTAGGTGGTCACGTTGGCAGCCAGCTCCGTGGTTTTCTCTCCGTTGCGATAGACCACATAGCCCTTCACAGGCTGGGCAGCCACGCGATAGGTCACATCATCAATCATGAGATACCACTGGTCGTAGCTGACGCACTGCAGGGCGAAGTACTTGGCTCCCTCAGGCAGTTCGGCAGTATAGACCGTCCACTGTCCAGCCACAGAGATGGTGTCGCCCACTACCTGGAAGCTCTCGGGCTTGTTGTCAGTGGTGGAATAGAGTATGCGCAGCTGCTCAGTATAGACCTCGCCATCAAAGAGCTCGCCATACTGACCATCGTTGTAATAGCTCTTGGCAGCGAAACTGATGGTCTGCGCCTTTCCGCTCAGCTCTGGCGAGATCATCCAGTCATCCTGGCGCACTACCTCGCTTGAACTGCCGTCCTGCCTGGCACTGATGAACGATGCGAACACCTGACTGCCACGATAGGGAGCGAAATTACTGTTGCTGACATCGAGACCGGCTTTGGCAGGATTGAACACAATATATGCCTTCGGAGTGTTAGCGTTGGGGTAGTTGACGGAACGGTTGTAGGAGCCAAAGGTGCCTGTAGCAGCTCTATCGCCATCGTACATAGTCCAGTTGCCCACCTCTTCATAGACAAAGGCGGCATAGTCCTCTGCGCCATCGACAATCTGACCGTCGGGGTCGCTCCAAGACAGTTTGATGCCACGCGCAGCCTGTTCGCCCACAAGCACGGGCTGAGGCAACAGCTTGTCGAAAACCAGCAGAGAACCTTCTTCAGTCTGGTCGTTCAGGCTGTTCTCGTCCTTGGCATACACCACCTTGGCATATACCTTCAGGTCCTTGCCAGCAGCAGGCTTGAACTTAAGGTTCATGTTGACAGAGGCACTGGCGGCCAGTTCGCCACCGTCGCGTTCAGCCACTTTCGCTCCGCCGGCATAGAGTTCCACCTTCCAAGCAAGGTCGGCAGCGACATTCTTACCCACGTTGCGCACATTCACCTGAACCAAGGCATCGCCCCCCAGCTTCACCTGCAAGGGTACTGAAACGAGAGAAATGCTCAGGTCATTGTCTTTCTTCGACACAGCCCCCTCGACATAAAGACCGGTAATCTTCTGCTTGTTGGGCATGTCGGCCAGAAGGGTGAAGGTGCCGGTGGTCACATCAATCTCATAGAGACCGGTATCACGACCTCCGTCGTTGACAGAAAGGGTGTTATTGGTACCCGACGTAGCATTGGAATCAATCTTGCCATCGTTCTTCGGACCGATGAAATACATCTTGCCCGTGCGATAGTCGATGGTGGCGGACATGTATTCACGGCGCAGCTTGTGACCGATATTGCCAATCTTCGTGAGAGAAGCATCGCTCTTGCTAATCTCATACAGGTCGCCGGAGGTGTCGATGCCATAGACCTTGCCCTTGCCATCGGCAGCCACGGCACGAATCTCCACGGGCATGTCGGCATTGCCAATGCGGGTCAGACGAAAGGTCTCCATGTCCATCTTACAGAACTGGTAGCCGCTCTGCGACTCACTGCCGCCGGATGTGAGGACGTTGAACACGCCATAGACATTATCATCGGAGGGGTCGAAGGTAAGGTCGGTGGGATTGAAGCTTGCAGCCACCTGCGTCTTGCCAACCTGCTTCCACGTCTTGTCGTCCCACTTGCGGATGACCATGGTATAGGAGGAAGAACCGTCCTCGCTATCCATCCACTCTCCCGTCTCGAAACCGCTCTCCGACACGTGGAAGGTATAGAAATAGCCATCGTAATAGACAGCACCGGCATCGCCAAAGAGCACGTTGTTGCGCGTGAGGTAGTCCATGCTCTCCACGGCATAGTCGGCACCGGGGGCTGCCAGCTCCATATAGATGATGCCTGGATAGGTACGAGCGGAATCAATGCTCGCACTGACCTGCTCCCAGTTGCTGCCGCTCTTAGCGTATGCGTCGATTACGTTACCCCGTAACACAACCTTGTCACCGGTTTGTGCGACAAGAGTCATAGGCAGGGCCATCACCACGGCCGCTGCACCCAGAAAAAGTTTCTTTAAATTCATAAGCGTTTATGTGTTATTATTTCTTTACAATTTTCTTTCCGTTGACAACAGTTATCACCCTCGAACGAAGGCCGGACGAGCGGAAGCCTCCAAGAGTGAAGGCTGCCTGCTTAGCCGTGTCGTCCATCACATTATACACCAGTCTTGCAGGTACAAGCGTCACATCATCGGCCACATGAAGTCCCGTAATATTGTCTATCAGCACATTGACTCCCTCGAAACGGATGTAATAGGTGCCGGCAGGTATGGTGTCGATATGTACTGTGGTAAAAGTGGCTGACAGCTGCTCTGTCAGGTCGGCAGCCTCCTTCCACTGCAGCGAATCGGCAGAATACGTCACCCGAAGGGCGGGCTGGTAGCCGGCATTGTCATAGCTGCGCACATCAAAGATAAGGGCATCGCCCTCCTCAACCGTCATCGGCCTCATGGTCAAAGAAGCTACGGTGCCGGAATAGTCGATATTCTCTATCTCATAGTTGTCGGAGCTAAAATCCTCGCGCATCACGCTCCACCGGCCTTCCGTCTGCCAGCCCATGGGCAACTGCTGGTCCTGGAAGTCGAAGAACACAATGAGGGAGTCGCGTGACAGTCCGCTCAGGGAAATAATGAACTCATCCATACCCTCCCCTTTCACAGAAAGAGTGCCGGGCTTCTCGCCATACGGCTCTGCCACAAGGGTGATGCTCAGCTGCTGACGCTCACCTGCGGGCAGTTCTATCATTGCCGGTTCTACAAGGTAGCCATCGGTGGTCTGTAGGGCAGCCTTTAGCATGCCTGTACCTGCATTACATATATAATAGGTAACAGTAGTGTCCTTCAGCGTCGTTCCAAAGCTGATGGTGTCTCCCGCCGACAACTGACGGTCAGCATCGTCGAGGAGAGCGAGCACCGGTTCGTCGGAAGCCTCACGATAGCCCACCACATTATCGATAGTCACGCCAAGACCTTCGAAAGCCAGGTAGTAATTGCCTGAGGGGATGTCGCTGACGGTCAGCGTCTCATAGACAGATGAAGGTATCGAACTGCCAAGCGACTGGGCCAAGGTCCAGCTACCCTCATCCTTCGACGGAGAATAGTACACATTGAGCACCGCAGGAGTTTTAGCGTAGTTGCGCTTGGCCTGCAACGAAAGCGTCTCTCCTTCTGCCACGCTCAACTTCTGAGTGACCAGACGAGTGGCCTCATCGGTGAAGCTCTGCTGACGCGCAGCCCCCCCGGATAACGTCCAGCTCTCACCCACTTCCCAAGCACTGGGGAATTCGGAGAAATCGGCAAAGAACAATTCGGGGTTGACCGTGAAGCCACTCACGTTGAAACTGAAAGAGCCTACCGTATGGCGAAGAACTACAACTCCTGTCTTCTGACCATATTCGCCTGCAACAGGTGCAAGGGTGACGGCAAAGGTGTCGGCACTATTGGCAGCCACGACAAATGAATCATTGGACACGGTAAAGTCTTCGGGCATCTTCATAACCACAGTGAGCGGAGCAATGCCGTCGTTCTTCACACTAAACTGTTTGGAGACGGGTGTCTTGGTAAAACCGAAATCGAAGTTTTCATCATTATCTACCCGATAGCCCCCCACCTCACTGATGCTGAACGTTGGCTTGTAGGCCGTAACCATCACGCCGCGTCCCACCAGCACGCCGTTGTCGTAGGCAGCCATAGTACCTGTGATTTCTTCACGGACATAATGGGTGATAGTACCACCGTCGCCGGCATCGGCAGTCAAAGAAAGGGGTATGACGCAAACACTGTCTGCAAAAAGAGAATCAGTAGCATGAGCTGTCAGCAACACGCCATTACTGACATTCAACAAACTGACCACCACCTCTTCCGGAGCCAAACCTACATTACCACAGTTGAGAACAGTGGCCTCAAACATGGCCGAATACTTATTGTTCTCATCGGCTTCTACGGAATAGGGAGAAGTGAGCGTGAAAGAGGTGATCTTCAAGGCTTTCTTTGTCTCCACGGGTTGCTCATCCTCCACACCCCCGCCCTGCGAGTCCTCTTCCATCAGGTTTTCAGCAGAGAAATTGTCAAGACAGGCCTTGCTGAGCAGGATGCCCAGATACTTGCCGTTGGCACCACATTCCTGCGTGATTATTCCCCAACTGACATCCGTGTTGTTGGACGGCCATGACTTGCTCGTAAGCAGTTGGCCGCGAGTATAGGTATCGCCCTCCTTGGTGTACTCGAAGACCTGCACAGAGGCGACACGCTTATTTCCATAGGCACGGACATAGAACGACACCGTACCTCCCAGCCTTGGGGTTACAACGACGGCACTCTCATTTGCATCGACGGCATACAGAGAGCGATACTTATTACCATCACGATTGGAATAGTCGCGATCGGTACCTACTTCATAGACCGAAGCACTTCCATCTACCCACCAGCCTTCCGGCAAAGTGGAGAGGGCGTTGAAATCTTCATAATATGCACCTGCAACTACTGGTGAGCCATAGGCAGAGAAAAGAATAGAGAACAACGGCAACAAGAAACGCTTGTTGCTGAAAAAAGAGTAGAGTTTAGCCATCAGCTCGTATGATTTATATTATAAAAAAGCATTTCGTTAAAGTAACAGATTCCAACAAATCTGCCCTTTTCAGTTACACATTGTCATTTAGCGGGTGCAAATATACGCTTTTTTTATTCAATTTTCATACGATGACCAGCAAAAACACTTTTCCTTTTGTTTTTTTAACAGAGAACGCCAATAAAGAAAATCGGCGTGCAACGTTCGTACCGCTGCACGCCGATGGAAATAAAATGTCAGACTTTTAAGAATTATTTTGCATAGAGAGCCACGATGGTCTCATACTTCTCCTGCTTTCCAGAGGTCTGCTTAGGCTCTTCCACCTTCTTGCCATATTCATAGACCTGCTCCAGAGTGAGCTTGCCTTCCTCAAAGTCCTTGCCAAGACCCTGGTCGAAGGAAGCATAACGCTCCTTCTTCATAGCGGGCAGCTCACTGTTCTCCAGAATGGCTGCGGCATTGAGCAGAGCGCGAGCCATAGCATCCATACCGCTGATGTGGGCGATGAAGAGGTCTTCCAAGTCGGTACTGTTGCGGCGAATCTTCGCGTCGAAGTTGGTTCCGCCGTTGCCAAGGCCGCCATTGCGGATGATTTCCAGCATGGCCTGTGTCAGCTCGTAGTTGTCAATGGGGAACTGGTCGGTGTCCCATCCGTTCTGAGCATCACCGCGGTTGGCATCGATACTACCCAGCATACCGGCATCGACGGCGCAGGCCAGTTCATGCTCGAAGGTGTGACCGGCCAACGTAGCGTGGTTCACCTCGATATTCACCTTGAAGTCCTTATCGAGACCATGTGCGCGGAGGAAGCCGATAACGGTCTCCGTGTCAACGTCGTACTGGTGCTTTGAAGGCTCCATGGGCTTCGGCTCAATGAGGAACGTACCCTTAAAGCCCTTTGCACGAGCATAGTCGCGGGCCATGGTGAGCATGGTGGCCATGTGCTCCTTCTCACGCTTCTGGTCGGTGTTAAGGAGAGACATATAGCCTTCGCGTCCGCCCCAGAACACATAGTTCTGTCCGCCCAGCTTGATGGTGGCGTCGATGGCGTTCTTTATCTGCACGATAGCGCGAGCCACTACGTCGAAGTCGGGATTGGTAGAAGCACCATTGGCATAACGCTTGTTGCCAAACACATTGGCGGTACCCCAGAGGTTCTTGATGTTTGGATATTGCTTCATCTTCTCCAAAGCATAGTCGGTGATGGCCTTCATGCGAGCCTCATACTCTGCAACGGTGGCGCCCTCATCGACGAGGTCGATATCGTGGAAGCAGAAGTATTCAATACCCAGCTTATCCATAATCTCAAAGCCGGCATCCATCTTGTCCTTGGCACGCTGTACGGCATCCTCGGCCTTGTCCCACTCATAGCTGCGGGTCTGACCACCAAACTGGTCGGCACTTGCGCCACCCAGTGTGTGCCACCAGGCCATGGCGAACTTCAGCCAGTCCTTCATCTTCTTGCCCATCACTACACGCTCCGGCTCATAATAGTGGAAAGCCATCACGTTCTTGCTCTCTGTTCCCTCGAAAGGGATCTTGCCTGTAAAGGCGAAATACTCTTTTGCCATTTTCTTTAAATTGTGCTATTAATAATTAAGTTGCAAATGTTTTTCGTCAACTGGTTGCAAAACTACGACTTTTTTATCAAAGTCATATTGGCTTTTGTAGCACAAGATTGTCGATTTGTTTCAATCACCTTGTCAACGAAGATAATTTGTCCTTCCAAGCAGCATAAGCCGACAGATAATCGGAGCGATGAGCCTCGTCCGGCTCGATGACGAGCAGTTTCTCAAGCGTGGCAAAAGCCTCATCATGATCCTTGTAGATGCCAGCTCCGATACCTGCACCCTTGGCAGCTCCTACGGAGCCGTCGGTCTCATAGAGTTCGATGGTAGCACCACTCACACCTGCCAAGGTGTCGCGGAACAAGGGCGAGAGGAACATGTTGGCTCTTCCAGCATGTATCTTCTGAATGTCCATACCCATCTGACCCATAATCTCCATGCCATAGCAGAAAGAGAACACTATGCCCTCCTGTGCAGCGCGTACCAGATGCTGACGGGCATGCTTGTTGAAGTTGAGTCCATGAATGGAGCATCCTAATTCACGGTTTTGCAAAACACGCTCGGCACCGTTGCCGAAAGGCATGATGCACACTCCATCACTGCCGATAGGAGCCTGTGCAGCCAAATCGTTCATCTCAGCATAGCCCATATCGAACGTCACGTTGCGATGCATCCAAGCATTGAGGATACCCGTGCCATTGATGCACAGAAGAACACCCAAGCGGGCTGCTTCAGCGGAATGATTCACATGGGCAAAGGTATTCACACGCGACTTGGGGTCATAACCTATTTCACCCAGAACGCCATAAACGACACCACTGGTACCGGCCGTGGCAGCAATCTCGCCCGGTTCAAACACGTTGAGTGAAAGGGCGTTGTTAGGCTGGTCGCCACCACGATAGGTGATAGGAGTACCTGCCTTTAATCCAAGCTCGGCGGCAGCACTCTCAGACACAACACTCTGCTCAGAGAAAGTGGGCACGATGTCAGGGATAAACGAAGCGGGAATACCATAATAGTCGAGCAGGAACTGAGCCACCTTGTTCTCCTTGAAGTCCCAGAACATTCCTTCGCTCAGACCACTTACGGTGGTGTTGGGTACACCGCTCAGGCGCATGGCGATATAGTCGCCCGGGAGCATCACCTTATAAATCTTCTCAAACAGTTCGGGTTCGTTTTCGCGCACCCATGCCAATTTGGCCGCAGTGAAGTTGCCGGGAGAATTAAGCAGATGGCCTAAGCACTGTTCTGCGCCCAAATCCTGAAAAGCCCTCTCGCCATATGGCACGGCACGAGAATCACACCAGATAATAGCCGGACGAAGGGGTTCCAAATTCTTGTCTACGCAAACCAATCCATGCATCTGATAAGATATTCCTACAGCTGCAATCTCTTCGGCCTTCACATTTCCTTCGGTCATTATCTTGCGTAAAGCAAGCTTTGCATTGTCCCACCACATCTGAGGCTCCTGTTCCGCCCAACCAGCCTTGAGAGCCATTATTGGAGCTTCTTTCTCAGGAAAAAAAGCAGTGGAAACACACTTGCCGCTTTCGGTATTGACGAGCGACGCTTTCACAGAAGAACTGCCTACGTCGAATCCTAATAAATAATTTTTTAACATAATTGGTTTAGATTATTTCAATTACTGACTAATTTGAATGCAAATTTCTTTAAAAAAAAAATATAAAACAAATAATTTGGGCAAAAAGGATACTTTTTTTAGAATATTTTTGCGCTATTAAAATATTTTTTCCTACCTTTGCAATATAAAATGATTTGGCGCTACTAAGACTTAGTATTATGAAAAAGAAAATTCTTATCCTCGACGACAAAGAGACGATAGCAAAAGTGCTCTCCATCTACTTGATGAGCGACTACGATGTTCAGTGGCTTCCCGATGGACTGCAAGGAGTGAAATGGCTACAGGCAGGCAACACACCAGACCTGATTATTTCTGACATCCGTATGCCGGGAATGAGAGGTGATGACTTCCTGGAGTGGATCAAACAGAACGAGCTTTTCCGGCACATCCCAGTAATCATGCTATCAAGTGAGGACTCTACCAGCGAGCGTATCCGACTGTTGGAGATTGGAGCAGAAGACTATATCGTCAAGCCTTTCAACCCGATGGAACTGAAAATCAGGGTGAAAAAGATTCTGCCCAATTGATAGCACATACCTTATTTATTGTACGCATACCTAAATTTACTTATATAGCAAGTCTTGCACATTAAAAGATGATCGGTGTTGTATATTTAGGAAACAATCAACAGACCGAGGAGCGACTGAAATATCTTCCTGGCAGACAAGTGAAGATGACTAGGAACTATAAAGATGCCGCAATAGCTTGCACGTCACATTTGCCAAGTGAGCACTTCATCGTGTTTTACGAGAAAAGTGAGCACGCAGAGGATGTGACAGCAATCACCTACCTTCATCGAAACTGCAAGAACATCTATGTAATTCTGCTCACGAACCAATTGACAGGCGAAGACCGGAAAACCTACCAGCAATGCGGCATCAACGACACACTGGACATCAACGCCTCGGTGACTGAGCTGAACAAGAAAGTGCAATTCATCTGCGACCGTGAAAACATACTGTTTGACAATCAAGTGACGAAACAAAAAATACTCCGTTTCAAGATTCCCCTTTGGAAACGAATCTTCGACATTATCGTCTCTCTCTTTGCCATCATCCTTCTCTCCCCTTTCATGCTTATCACAGCTATTGCCATTAAGATTGAGGATCCTAAAGGCCCGGTGTTGTTCAAGTCGAAAAGAGTGGGCACCAACTACACGGTGTTCAACTTCCTGAAGTTCCGTTCCATGTACACTGATGCAGAGCAACGCCTAAAGGAACTGAGCAAGAGCAACAATCAATATGCCCAGCATGACAACACTGAAGAAAGCAAAACGGTCATCACCTCACCACTGGGCAGTGATGCTGAACAGCAGATGGCAGACATGGGGATGGAGTCGGAAATGATGATTAGCGACGAAGAGGTCATGCTTGTAGGCGATGACTTCGTAGTTGCAGAAAGCGACTTCAACAAGCAGAAAGAGGAAGACAACAACAATGCTTTTGTCAAGATAGAAAACGACCCTCGAGTGACCAAGGTTGGTCGCTTCATCCGCAACACCAGTATTGACGAACTGCCCCAACTGTTCAACATACTGAAAGGCGACATGTCAATTGTAGGTAACAGGCCCCTTCCGCTCTATGAGGCAGAAAAGCTGACCGTCGACTCAAGTATCGACCGTTTCATGGCCCCTGCCGGCCTGACGGGACTGTGGCAAGTGGAAGAGCGAGGAAAAGGTGGCAACATGTCGGCCGAAGAGCGAAAACAGCTTGACATACTCTATGGTCAGACCTACAACTTCAAACTTGACATGAAGATTATATTCCGCACCATATTCGCATTCATACAAAAAAACAACGTTTGACTAACGGGCAACAATACAAAAAAGATGCACATATTAAGAATATTTCTGTTCGCTATGGCACTTACGGCCGTTACTGGAGAGGTAACGGCACAAAGCACGCTGGACGACAGCGGCATCAGTGCAGGTTTCTTTGACTCCAGCGTCGACAAAGACATATATTTCTCCAACTTCCATCTTCCCCCATTGGCAGTACTCTTTGAAAATGCCAAGTCGAACCCCAACATCTTACAGATGGCAAAGGCACAGGAGATTGCGCAGGCAGAAGTTGTCAAACAGAAAAAACACATCTTCAGCTACGTTAATGCCCATGCCAGTTATGGTTATGGAAAAACAGACATGTGGGGTAACAACTCATCCACCTATAGCAACATGATTTACCAATTCCAGGGGTCGGAACAGAACTATTGGAACGTGGGAGTCAGCCTGAACCTTCCTTTAGAGGACATTTTAGACCTAAGCCACTCTGTAAAACGCAAACGACTGCTCGTTGAAGATGCACAATTGAAAAAAGACGCAGCTTACGACCAGCTGAAATTCCAAATTGTCACACTTTACATACGTATAACCAACAACCTGACCGCCTTGAAGACAGCAAGCGTCAGTGCAGCCATCTACCAAGGAGCCAGCGAGCTGAACGAAGAGGAGTTCCATCATGGCAACATGGAGATTGAGGGGTATGCATATACAGGCCAAAGAAGCCAGGGGGCCGTCGACGGTTATCAAAACCTATTGACAATGATAACGACAGACATTATGCAACTTGAAATTATAACCCACACACCTATTCTTACAAATACGACTACAGAGATAACGATAGACAAAGGCATAGAAAAAACAGAAAAAGAAATTCAACGTGAAAACAAAGCCATAGAAAAAAGAATCAAGCAAGCAGCAGAAGACGAAGAAAAAAAATTAAAGCAGTTAGAAAAAGAAGAAAAGGAAAAAGCCAAGAAAGAACAAAAAGCTGCGAAGAAAACGAAATAACAAAAACCAGATTCTAAACACTTACAACTATGGACATTTTCAGATATATAGTCAGATTCCTTTATAAGATACGCTGGTATCTTGTAGTGTTGCCCTTAATAGCACTCATAGTGGCATGGTTCCTGACGCGTAACATGGAACGTGTTTATGATGCAAACACTACCATATACACAGGTATGATTACGGGCTACAATATTGAAGGCGGCTCCGGTATTGCAGGTGGACATTCGCAAACGAACATGAACAACCTCATGCTGATTATCACAACAAACAATACTATTCATGAGGTGGCGTTACGCCTGTTTGCCCGCTGCATGATGTATGGAAACCTAAACAAGGACAACAATTACATCACGGCAGAGCATTTCCGCGTATTAAACCAAACAGTACCCGCAGATGTAAAGGCACTGATTAATCGGAATAGCGAGAATGCAACTTATGCGAACCTAAAGGCTTATGAAAAGCCATCACAGGAGAACTACCTATTTGGCATATTGAACTATCACCAATACTTTGGTATTAACAATATTACAGCAAGACTCAAGGTCATGCAACTAAACCAAAGCGATATTATAGACATTGCCTATTCTGCAAATGACCCAGGAATATGCTATAACACCCTTGACATTCTGAATGACGTATTTGCACGTCACTATCAAGAATTAAGATACGGTGAGACGAGCAAGGTCATCAAATTCTTTGAACATGAGGTTGCCCGCCTTTATAAAATATTGACAAACGCAGAGAATGATCTCATAAAGTATAATGTCAAGCACCGTATCATCAACTATGGTGAACAGACTAAACAGCTGGCAGGTTTGGAAGCCCAACAACAGGTAAAAGACAATAATCTACGTATGGATCAAGCCACTACAAGTGCATTGATTGCTTACCTAAAACAACAATTAGGAGACCGCGCCAAAGTAGTTGAGTCGAACCAAGAATTTACGGAATTAGTACGTGACATTTCCAGGTTACAGTCACGTATCTCCAATTTGCGCCTCATGAGCAGCGAAAATGGCGGAACGAATAATGAGGCACAAATTGAATTAGCAAAAGCAGAACGCCGTCTTCGCGAAGTGACAGAGAAAGTTAAAGTACTTACTCGCACCATCGAGGCCAATACATATAACACCGAAACTGGTGTAAGAGCAAGTAGCCTCATAAACAGATGGCTTGACCAAGTCATTTTGCTGGAGAAAACAAAAGCTGAGTTATCCGCTCAAGATATCATGAAAGCGAGCATTGACCAGCAGTACAAGAAATATTCTCCTATCGGAGCAACTCTTGACCGAAAGGTGCGCCACATCGGCTTTATAGAAGGAAACTACATGGAGATGCTGAAAGCACTGAACGCAGCCCGTCTGCGCCAACGCAACCTTCAGATGTCTACCGCAACCCTCCGTGTATTGAACCCGCCGATGTTCCCCCTGAATGCTCAGCCCACCAACCGGCTTATGATTCTCTTGGGAGCATTCATGCTGACGTTCTTATTTACCGCGCTCTATTTCTTCATTATCGAGATGCTCGACCGCACACTGCGCGATCGCATGCGCTCTGAACGAATCACGAAGATTCCCGTCATGGGCTGCTTCCCGAGAGAGAGCAACTTGCGCTACCGCCGCTTCAACAAGACCATCAGCGATATGGCTCTACGCCAATTGAGCAAAGCCTTGCTTCCGCATTTCAAAGAAGGACAGCAGAACGTACTCAACCTGCTCTCTACAGATGCAGCAAACGGCAAGAGCTATCTGGCACAGGAATTAGAGAACTACTGGGTCTCTATCGGTCTGCAGGTGCGCCGCCTCACCTACGATGAAGACTTCCTTGCTGAAGACAGCCGTTACATCATGGCTAAGGACATCAAAGACCTTTGTCCCGACATTCAGCCTAATGAAATCGCGATTATCGAGTATCCCAACCTGGACGACAACTCCATTTCTACCGCTTTGCTCAACATGGGCACTATCAACCTCATGGTGACACGTGCTAACCGTACATGGAAAGACGTTGATCAGAAGGCACTCAAGGAATTGCAGTCCCGTCTCACCGACCAAAGCACACTTTACATGTACCTCACTGAGGCCAACCGCTATGCAGTAGAAGAGTTTGTAGGACAACTGCCACCATACACAAAGTTCAACAATTTCGTATATCGTATGTCTCAGCTCGGTCTCACCGCCGTTGAGAACAGCCATGCAAAATAGCAAGTAAATGAGTGTAACAGCATTTCGCAGTAAACCAGAGGGCTTTACCGGGGGAAGAGTATTGTTACTCTTTCTACTCTTTGGTCTTGCCATCTATCAGTTTGTGCATGCTGGCTACAACTCATTTGCTATCATCTGCATCATCCCTGTTCTAGTACTTTTCTGTATACTTACTCTTAAGCATAGATTATTCGTTTTTTGGATTCTAACATTCTATAATTATTTCCTACAATGGAAAAGTTTCCCTGTTACCGGACTTCCCACATCACTTCCAAACGAGATGATGGAGCTCCTGTTAATAGCTCTTGCACTAATCGACGTAAAAGAATCCAAATTTGAGCGCTTAGCAAACATCATGTTTGGAGCACTACTTGTATGGTCAGCTTTTTGCACATTGGAAATACTTAATGACTCTTGTGGATTAGGGATTCAAATAGGAGCATGGTATACGGGTGCTCGCCTGATGGCGTTCCAACTACTCTACGCATTCATTGTCTTCATTTTGTACATCTCAAAGCCAGATATACTTATAAAGTATCTGATAATATGGGGGGGACTAGCCATTTTCGCATCATTTTGGGTTTGGAAGCAACAACACTTCGGCCTGACGGTAGCTGAGAATGCATTCCTTCAAGGGCGAGGACGAAGTACTCATTTAATTAATGCAGGAACCACGATACGTTATTTTTCCATTTTCAGTGACGCTGCAAACTTTGGCATAAATGCGGCATGTACCGCAGTCTGTTTTCTCATTTTTGGCATTACAAGTAAAATCAAAAAATACAGGTATTATTTCCTCGTTGTCGGTATCCTCAGTGCATGGGCCATGTTCCCTTCGGGAACACGAACGGCAACATTCTGCTTCTTAGCCGGTTTTGCTGTATATATTGTTTTATCAAAATCATTTAAAATTGCCATTCCTGCAGCAATTGTTTTTTTCTTCATCTATTTTTTCCTTGCCTTCACCACAATTGGTCAGGGCAATGCCCAAATAAGACGTATGCGTTCAGGATTCAATAAGAATGATGCTTCTATGGGAGCTCGTGAAATGAATCAGCAGGTCATGAAGAAATACTTGGCAGAGGCTCCATGGGGAATCGGTTTAGGAATTGGGTTTGAAAATGTGCCAGCTAACAATAAATACAGGAAACTGGCCACTTTGCCACCAGACTCAGAGTATGTGTTCATATGGGTCCATACAGGCCCCATTGGTATTACCATTTTTATTATAACAACCATCATTATTTTTATTGGTGCAAGTTGGATTGTCTTTTTCAAGTTAGACAGTCCATCACTGAGAGGCATCGGAGCGGGATTATGTTGTGGATTTGTATCCTTCCAATTAGGCGGCTACGCCAACCAAGTACTGATGCAATTTCCCAACTGCCTCATCTTCTACGGAGGCATATCTCTAGTGTACGCACTTCCCCACCTAGAAAAAGACTGGGTGAGATATGAATCAAAGCTTTTAGAGGCTCAAGCAGAAAAAGAACGTATCAAACAAGAAAAGAAACGTGCAAGAAGAGTGTAGACTGTCCATCATCACTATCAATTACAACGGTTTAGCAGATACCTGCGCCCTCATTGATAGCATCACATTCACTGACGACACAGAAGTGATTGTGGTGGATAATGCTTCACGCACTGATGAAGCCTCTGTCATCGAGCAACGCTACCCTAAAGTGAAGGTTATCAGGAGTGAGAAGAATCTTGGTTTTGCCGGAGGTAACAACTTAGGCATCAAGTCAGCAAGGGGCCGGTATCTTCTATTGATCAACAACGACACAGTCTTGAAAGACGATTGGAACATTGACAGTCTCATCCGCCGCTTTGACACCTCCGCCCGTATCGGTATGGTTTGCCCGAAGATTCGTTTTGCCTGGGGAGACTGTCCCATCCAATATGCCGGCTATACCTCCCTGTCACGAATCACCATGCGCAACCAGTCTATAGGCTTTAACGAACCAGACCAGGGTCAGCATGACTTCTCCCACCCCACTCCCTACGCCCATGGGGCAGCGATGCTCACAAAAAGAGAGGTGGTGGAGCATGTCGGGCTTATGCCTGAGTGCTATTTCCTCTATTATGAAGAGCTCGACTGGTCAATGAAGTTCCGTCAGGCCGGTTACTTTATATGGTACGACTCTTCTAGCACCATCTACCATAAAGAAAGTCAGACCACGGGTAAAAACAGTCCTGTGAAAGCCTATTATATCACGCGCAACCGACTGCTCTACGTCCACCGTAACAACCAGAGCTCTATTAAATACCTTTCATACGCCTATCTGATAGGCATTGTTGCGACAAGAGATATCGTCAGAGACCTGCTCAAAGGCCGTCTCGATTTAGTCAAAGCCACCATCCGTGGTATTGTACACTTCTTAAAACTCTAAGACAATGGATTTCTGGTTGATTTTATATACTATTGACTGGATTCTCTTCGCTTTCGTAGGGTTCACATCATTCTACCTTCTTGTGTTTGCGATAGCATCACTCTTTGAGCGGCATGCCACCGTAACCAAGGCAAGGCGGCAGAACCGCTTTATCCTTCTGATACCAGCCTACAAACAGGACAAGGTGGTACTTCACTCCGTCAACTCCGTGCTTAGCCAGACCTATCCTCAACGGCTCTTCGATGTAGTTGTCATCTCCGACCACGAAAGTGAGATCACCAACATGAAGTTAGCCCAGTATCCCATCACGCTTCTGACGCCCGATTTTGCAGAAAGCTCAAAAGGAAAGTCGCTCCAATACGCCATGCTCAACCTGCCCAAATACAAGATTTATGACGCAGTTATCATTTTGGATGCCGACAACGTGGTTGAGCCGGAGTTCCTGGAACAGATGAACGATGCCTACGAATCAGCGGGTACCAGAGCCATACAAGCTCATCGCACATCGAAGAATCGTGACACATCCTCTTCACGTCTGGATTCCACCTTTGAGGAAATCAACAATTCCATCTTCCGGCGCGGCCATATTGCCGTGGGCCTGTCAGCAGCCATCAACGGGTCGGGCATGGCCTACGATTTCGAGTGGTTCAAGTCCCATATCATGAAAGTACGCACCACGGGTGAAGACAAAGAGCTGGAGGCCATGCTGATGCGCGATGAGGTGTTTGTCGACTATTTTGATGATATTCATGTCTATGATGAAAAGACCCGTACCCCCCGCGAACTCAATATCCAGCGCGGCCGATGGGCTTCCACTCAGCTGCATGCGCTTATCAACAACATCCGCTACCTGCCATCCGCTTTGCTGAACCGACGCTACGACCAAATAGACAAGATTGTCCAGTGGATGCTCGTGCCACGCACCATCATGATGGGCATCATCATGGTGATGAGCATCATACTCCCATTCATTTATATGACTATTGCCATCAAATGGTGGATCATAGCCTCCGTTGTTTTGTTTGCCTTTGCATTAGCCACTCCGGATGATTTGATCGACAAGAACTGGGACAATGACTTCATGTATGCACCGATGATAACCGTTTGGGGAATTATCAACATAGCCAAAGTAGCCTTCAACGAAATGGGAGCCAGATACAAATCTCTCACCAAACTATTCAGAAGGCTCAGTCCCCGCCATTACAAATAGATGTTATGCTATGGTCGCTCATACACATAGTCGACATTCTGCTATGGCTCTTCATGGCAGCATCGGTTTTTTATGTTGCTTTTTTTGCCGCCTGTTCCCTCAAGCCCGGACGGAAGGGGAAAGCAAAAGATGAGTCCGGCTTATTACCTGAAGCTCAGTTCCTCGTCCTGTATCCTGCCTATAAGGAGGATGCTGTTATACTTCATTCCGTAGAGAGTTTTCTGCTACAAGACCATCCACGGGAAAAGTATCAGCTTGTTGTCATCTCAGACCACATGCAGAAAGAGACAAACGACCAACTGTCGAGTCTTCCCATCACCCTTCTTCAACCGTCCTTTGAAAACAGTTCCAAGGCCAAGGCCCTCCAATATGCCATTGAACAGACGAAAGGCCTGTCCGACTTCACCCATGTCGTCATCTTAGATGCTGACAACGTGGTTGGAAGCGACTTTCTCACCCAGCTCCA
>Ga0247609_10002257_pt1 | contig 20771 bp, 23 predicted proteins | sample 172DNAGHGlowgp2_FD_193487 | JGI IMG/M metagenome (GOLD analysis project Ga0247609, IMG submission 193487) | Sheep rumen microbial communities from Palmerston North, Manawatu-Wanganui, New Zealand - 1728 DNA GHGlow gp2 | ecosystem: Host-associated > Mammals > Digestive system > Stomach > Rumen ...
TGGTTTTACAAAAGATGGAGAACGTAAAGTAGGTGATGCTGCAAAGCGTCAAGCTATTACAAATCCTCAAAACACTGTATACTCAATTAAGCGTTATATGGGTATGGATTATGATAAGGTTAAGGATGAAGACAAGAAGGTGCCTTATCATCTTATTAATGAAAATAACCTTCCTAAAGTGGATATTGATGGAAAGAAGTATACTCCACAAGAAATTTCTTCTATGATTCTTAGTAAAATGAAGAAGACTGCTGAAGATTATTTGGGTTCAGAAGTTACAGAAGCAGTCATTACAGTTCCTGCATATTTTGATGATAGACAACGTCAAGCGACTATCGAAGCTGGCAAGATTGCTGGTCTTGATGTAAAGCGTATTGTCAATGAGCCAACAGCCGCTGCACTTGCTTATGGTGTAGATAAGTCAGATAAGGATATGAAGATTGTTGTATTTGACTTTGGTGGTGGTACTCATGATGTATCTATTCTTGATTTTGGTGATGGAGTATTTGAAGTATTAGCTACTGGTGGTGATACACACCTTGGTGGTGATGATATTGATAATATTCTTATTAATTATATGGTTGATGAGTTCAAGAAAGACAAAGGCATTGACTTGACAAAAGATCCAATGGCAATGCAACGTCTTAAGGAAGCTGCTGAAAAGGCAAAGATTGAGCTTTCTTCTTCATCATCAACAGAAATCAATCTTCCTTATATTACAGCTAATGAGAATGGTCCTCAACATTTGGTTATGACTATTACAAGAGCTAAGTTTGAACAATTGATTGATTCTATTATTAAGAGAACAATTGAGCCATGTAAAACAACTCTTGAACAAGCTAAGCTTTCTACAAGCGATATTGATGAAGTTATTCTTGTTGGTGGTTCAACACGTATTCCAGCAATTCAAGAAGCAGTTAAGAAGTTCTTTGGTAAGGAACCATCTAAAGGTGTAAATCCTGATGAAGTTGTTGCTATTGGTGCAGCTATTCAAGGAGCTATTCTTAATAAGGAAGAAGGTGTAGGTGATATTGTTCTTCTTGATGTTACACCTATTTCTATGGGTATTGAAGCACATAACCAATTTGATCCAGAAGGACGTATGGCTAAGATTATTGATGCACAAACTACAATTCCTTGTAAGAAGAGTCAGACATTTACAACAGCTGTAGATAATCAGACTGCAGTTACTATTGTAGTTCTTCAAGGTGAACGTACTTATGCTAAGGATTGTAAGAGAATTGGAACATTCAATCTTGAAGGTATTGCACCAGCTAAAGCAGGAGTTCCACAAATTGAAGTGACATTTGATATTGATGCTAATGGTGTATTGAATGTTTCTGCTAAGGATCAAGCAACAGGCAAGGAACAAAAGATTACTATTTCTAATTCTAATCTTTCTGATGCTGAAATTGAACAAATGAAAGCAGATGCTGAAGCACATAAAGAGGAAGACAAGAAGAGAGAAGAGAATATGAATAAGCTTAATATGGCACAAGTTCTTGTAAATTCTATTGATCAACTCTTCAATGATGAGAATATGAAAGACAAGATTACTGAGGAAGACAAGAACAATATTACTCCTCTTAAAGATGAACTTGACAAGACATTGAAAGATTTCCAATCAGCTGAAAATAAAGAAGATGCTCTTGAAAAGGTATTGACAGCTCAAAAGGCTCTTGAAGAAGTATATAATCCATTTATAGCTAAACTTTATGGACAAGCTAATCCTCAAGGAGCACAAGGAGCTAATCCATTTGGTGCAGCAGGTTCTAATCCTTTTGGAGATATGTTTAATGGAGGTACACAACCTCAACAATAATAAATAACAAACTCTCAATGGGATTCTCTTGTAGAGTCCCTATAATAAATAAATTCAATATAATTGGAGGTAAATTTTATGAAAAATGCTTTAAGTTTTTGGAGACCAACAAATTTATTTGGTTTTAATGATGATTGGTTTGATGATTTTAAAGATCCATTCTTTGGAATTTCTAAGACTTTTACCAATTCCCCTAAGGTAAACATTAAGGAAACTGATAAAGCGTATGAAATAGAAATTGCCAATCCTGGATTTACAAAAGATGAGACAAAGATTAAGATTGAAGATGGGGTACTTTATGTATCGATGATTTCTGAATCTAAAGAAGACAAAGATGATGATCAAAAGTATCATGTACATCAATGGTCAAAATCTACTTATCATGAGTCTTGGAAACTTCCTGAAAATGTAATTGAAGAGCAAATCAATGCTAAGAACAATGATGGAGTTCTAGTCATTACATTACCTAAGAAAGAGGAAGATCCAAAACAAATTGAATCTAGGACAATTGAAATTGAATAGATTTATTAAGGGTTATTAATGGGATGGGATTATTCCCATCCTATTTTTAATTTATATAAATATTATATGGAAAAAGATTATTACAAGATATTAGGTGTAGACAAGAATGCTACAGAAGATCAATTAAAGAAAGCCTTTAGAAAGAAATCTATTGAATGGCATCCAGATAAATGGCAAGATAAGTCAGAATCAGAAAGAAAGAATGCAGAAGAGCAATTTAAGAAAGTTGCTGAAGCATATGAATGCCTTAAAGATCCCGATAAGAGAGCTAAATATGATCAATTTGGAGAGAATTGGGATCAAATGAATCAAAGTGGATTTGGTGGATTTGATATGGACTTTGATATGAGTGACATAATGGGAGATTTCTTTGGTCGTAGAAGAAATAGAAATCAAGGTCCAATTCCAGGTGAATCTGTCCAAATGAATTATGGTATAAACATTAATGATATATTTAATGGTCTTAATAAAGATATTGAGATTGAAGTAAATGCAAGATGTGAACATTGTAATGGTACAGGTGGTGATTCGGAGACATGTTCATATTGTCATGGTACTGGTACAATATCTAATACTCAGCATACGCCATTTGGAATAATAACTCAACAAACAACATGTCCACATTGTCATGGTAGAGGAAGAATCATTAAGAAGAAATGTTCATATTGTAATGGACAAGGAATGATTAAGAAGAAACGTAAAATTCATTTGAATATTAAGCCATTTACACAAAATGGTTATCAAATGAGATTTACTGGAATGGGTTATGAATCTAAAGATCCTAATGGCTTAAATGGTGACTTACTTATTAATGTTGTATATAATATTGATACAAGTAAATATGTCATTCAAGGAAATAATGTTTATGAAAAACTAAAAGTTCCATATTATGATTGTATATTGGGATGTACTAAAAAGGTAAAACTTCCAAATAATAAAGAAAGAGAAATTACAATTAAGCAATTTACAACAAATGGTGATCAAGTATCATTATTTGGAGAAGGATTGAATGGAGGACAATATATATTCATTATTGAACCTGAACTACCAAAACGAACAGTTATAAGTAAGTTCTCTGAAAAGGAAAAGGATTTATTAGAAAAAATAAAGAAATTGCATTCATAAAAGTTTTATTTTTATAAAAAGATAAAAATATTTTGAATATAAAATGACAACTGAAGTATTGAATCAAAAATATGCACAATTGACTGGTATTCGTAAACCAGTTTCTGAAATAATTGAAGCAGCAACAACAGCTGATGAAAAGAAAGCTACATATGATCATTTAATGTGGCATATTAAGAATGGTGTTATTCGTACAGGTGGAAAAAACAAAGAATTAGTTGATGCAGTTATTCCAGCATTGGCAGAAGCACTTCAACAATCATCAACAGCTGAAGTTATTGAAACATATTCTCAAGCTGAAGCAGATACTTATAATTTAGGTCTTCCAGATTCATGGGCAATAGGACGTAAAAAGACACCAACAAAGGAAGAATGTAATACATATAATGAAACAAACTTTACAGGAGATAATGGATATATGACATTAAATGGTCCATGGGCATATGATATACAAGTAATGAATCAAGCAGTTGAAGAAAAACTTTATACAGCAGAATCTGCAGTAACACATAATGCAACACTTACAGGTGCATTACAAGCAGGTACTGAATTAAATGCAGAACAAGCAACAGCATTTAATACAGCTCTTGTAGAAACTGGTAATGAAGGTAAAAAAGCAGGCGATACATTAACTGCAGATGAAGCTGCTTTATATAATGCAACATTAGAAGATGCAGTTAAAGAAGGTGATGTTGAGACAGCCGCAAAACCAGTAGAATATTATTCAGATGGTACAGTAACAAATCATAATCAAGCCATTACTGGGGCATATCATATAAATATTGATTTAGGTACTTATACAGATGAAGAAGTTTATGCACATAATGCTACTCTTCCTGGTGCAGTAAAGGCAGGTGATAATAAACCAACACAAACAAATGATAATCAAGAACAAAACAATCAAGAAGGATAATATATAAATTCTTTAAAATATAAATTAAGGAGAACTTGAATGTTCTCCTTTTTTATTCTATATTATATATTATGAATAAAAAAGAAAATGATCCATTATTGACAAGAGAAGAATTCAGGAAAAAAGTATTATCAAAATATAATGGTAAATGTTGTATTCCTGGATGTAATTGTGATGCAGTGGATGCTCATCATATAATGGATCGTAAACTTTGGAATGATGGTGGATATTATTTGTCAAATGGTGCGGCATTATGTAGTAAGCATCATTTGGATGCAGAATCTGGAAAAATAACACCTAAACAATGTATTGATTATATGGGTATATGTTTAAAAGATATTAGAGTACCAGATAAGATAGCAGAAAAATATTCAAAAAAGATATCTAATTTTAAAGATTTATATATGACCTTTATGTTAGATGCACTTATAAATAAATGGGGAGAATAATATGTTACCTGGATATATAACTTTATATAGAGATGAAGATGGATTGATACATTTATATTTTTTTCAAGGTTTAACAGATGATAATAGGACTTATTATAATAAATTAGATTTGCCTAATGATAAATATAAATATAAAGTCATTGTCAATAATGATAATTCATACGAATATATATTTGAAAATAAGCATATAAAAAGTATGTCATGTAATTTAGTATCTTATAATAATAAAGTATTAAATAAGATTTTGACAATAAAAAAATAGCAGTAATACATGTTACTGCTATTTTCTTTTAATGTTTAAGGTTGTTATATAATAATTTATACAATATTTCCATCAACTATAGTAAGTTTATTAAATGATATTACAATTTCATTTGAATTACTTTCTGAGAAATTAAATCTTCCAACTTTTACATAATTATATACATTATTTCTTGGTGTACTAAATACTAAAATAAGTCTATCTCCTTTATAAAGTAATACATCACCTGCTAATAAGTTCTTTGTTAATGAAGATGCGTCATCATTATCTGTAAATATCTTTTTAGGTAAGGTTATTTCATATCCAAACTTTTCTTTATTCATTTTAAGAGTCATTCTATCAATTGTTTCAAAATAATCTAATAATGAATGTCCACCTTTATTGTCAAATATTTCAAATGTATGTTCCTTAGGTTCATCATCATTGTCATTTGTTATTGGTAAAAGATATTTAATTTCTTGATTGTCAACCTCAATTGTTGTATAATAATAGAAATAAGCCTTTTGTTTTAATGCATTTGGATCTAGTGTATATTGAAATTTAATTGGTTTTGAATTAAATGTATAATTTCCACATTCCATAATTTCATCACCAAATACATCACGTAATTGTAAATATTCTTTTCTAGTTATATTGTTTGTTGAATCACCAACTATTGAAATATTTCCACTAAAATTATTCAAACCAAGATACTTAAATTTCAATAAATCTGATACTTTATAGTTTACAAAATTGATGTCTGTCAAATTAGTATTTGTAATAATACCATCTTTCAACATTGTTATTTCTTTTCCTTCAACTATTGTACTGTCTAATACATCAACCCATTGTTTTATAAATTGTTGTACATTCAATCCAAAACCACCAATATTTTCTAAAGTTACATTTAAAAGATTCTTATTAGGAGTATAATTAAATTCATCTATATCAGTATTCTTAATAGATATTGTATTTATTGTTTCTGGTAATGATATATAAGTAAATACACTATTTGGTTTAGGTATGAAGTTCTTTATATTACTTCCAGCTGCATTAAATACTTTTAAGTTATTTAATTTATAGATTAAGAAATCTTTATTAAGATTATTACAATTAAGTATATTGATTTCTTCTAATGTCTTAATATTTGAAATTCCATAAATTTCTTCTAATGAACTTGTATGATTTTCATTTCCTAAACGTAAATATTTAAGTTTAGAAGGAGATTCAATCATCCAATTTGTCTTAGTATTTTCATAATAGTTTATTTTCTTATCATATTGATTAATTAAGTTGACACTAATTAATTTATCAGATATGTCACTAAGATCAATACCTTTAATATTAGATGGATTTACAATATCAAATTTTTGTAAACTATTCAAATCATTAATATTTTGTATATTAAATTCAATAGTATTTTCTGATTTGACATCATTTCCACAAACTTTATTTGTATTGATATTTACGTTAAAATAGTTTTCATTATCTGGTTCAATTTTTGCAAGAATATCATTTTGTTGTAATGATTGAGTATCAATATCAAATGTAATTATATTATTGAACCAATTATTGTATTTACTATCAAAATTGAAATATGCATAAAGATTCTTACCACCTAATGAATAAGTATTTAAGTTTAATGTCAATACAGTATCAAGCTCAGATATGAAATATGTTTTAAGATCATTATATTCATTTGCAACATTATTTGAATTGTTTTCAAAGAATGAATACATACGATCATTAAAATTATTTATATTAGAAATTGAATATGTATAATATGTAACAAATCCAGTATATGTTTGACCAGTTGGTATATATGTAATTGTACCATCTGCAAGTGTAATTTGTTGCATTATATGTCCTTCATATGCAATATCATAAGATGTTTCTAAATACTCATAGTCAACAAATTGATTACCAAAATCATATACATGTTCACCATCTTCTTCATTTATTGTAAATATTGTTCCAACTGATCTATATGGATATTTCTTATGTGCATATGATATTTCTTTTAATTCAATATTGTTTTTATAATAATTGCGTTTATTGAATCTCATATCATTAACACTTAATAATAATTCAACAAGCTTAGTTGATGGTGTAATATATGTATTATCAAAATTACTATTTAAGTCTTCTTCATATCTATAGTTAAATGTAAGAACATTCTTATCAACTGTAATTTCAACATTATTGTTTTTGAACTTACTCATATAAGATATTGTTGAATTAATAATATCACCAATATTATTATATTTTGTAGGATTTTCTCCAAATATGTTAGAAGGTTTATTTGACCAATATGAATTGTTATCTGATGTATATGATAATGTTCCAAAATAAGATAATTCTGTACCATACTGTCTATTTTCAACCACACTAGCTGCCGCTTCTGCATATTCACCAGAATAGAAAGTAATATTAGGTAACATTGAAACTGTTAATGTCTTTTTGTTCATATTATCATTAATTTATTATATTTATTGTACATTTCTGACTTAAATTAGTTCCATCTATTGTCTTAACAAATATTTCAGTTTCACCTTCTTTTAAAGCTTTAATATTTCCATCAACATCAATAGATGCTATAGTTGGATCTAATGATTCATAAATAAGATTTTGGTTAGTTGTATTATCTGGTAATACTGTTGCTATTAATGAATATGTTTGATCAACTTGTAATGTCAATTCTATGTCAGACAATAATAATTCATTTGTTGGAACAGATATATTAGCATTTATACTTGTTATAATACCTGAATTATCATTAGCCATAGCATAAATCTTAACAGTTCCTTCACTTAATGCACGCACTCTACCACTAGTAACTGTTGCGATTGTTTCATCTGATGTATACCAAATAAGTGATAGGTTATATGCATTATTAGGATAAACTGTTACTGGTATGTTATATTCATTTCCAACATATAAATCAATATTATTGTTACCATTATTAATATCAATAGAAGTTATAAGTACAATTGAACTTACTGCACAAGTTGCACGAACACCAGAACCATCAGCAGCTGTTGCATATATTGTTGTATCACCACCTAATATGTTCTAATAAATCCATTTTGATCAACAGAAACCTTATTAGGATCTTCAGATGTCCAAATGATTTGTTTATTGTCAGCATCATCATTTACGGTAGCTTCTAATTGATATGTTTCACCTAAGTCTAATGATAATGATGTCTCATTAAGTTCAATAGATGTAATAGGTGATCTACCAATAACTGTTAAGTATTGTTTAATATTTGTACCATCTTCAGGAATTATTTCAATATCATAATTACCCTTTTGCGATAAGTAGATTCTTGCATCTTTACCATTTGCTTCTGTTCCTATTGAAACACCTGATGAATTGATTGTAGATGTCCAGACAAGATTCTTATTTGAAGCAGTTTCTGGTAATACTTCAGCCACAATAGTTGTAGAATGACCAACTAATATTTCAAGTGTATTATTCTTGACAACTAATTCATTACTTACATTATCAACAACAACATTAACAATATATTGTTCATCATCATTTGTTATTGTTATGTTAGATACACCAACTTGAGCAAATGTTATTGTATTTAAGTTTCTATTATAAGTTAAGTTATTATTACTTACCGAAATAATAGAACTATCATTTACAATATCAATTCCAAGTAATTCATTAATATCTGAAACATTGAGTCTTGTTCCACGTATACCAAATATACCTTTTCTTGTATTATTTATGTTAATTGAATCAACGGCAGTATCAACAGTAACATCAATACGTGATATGATATTTGTTCCATCTGTTGATTTAGCAAGTATAGTAACATTACCTTCAGAATTTAAAGTAATAAGACCATTTTCATCAACACTAGCAATTTCAGGATCACTAGACTCCCATTCAAGTACAGGATTTGTAGCATTTTCAGGAAGAACTGTTGCAATAATTTGTTGTGTTCTATTCTTAAATGCCTTAATTGATCTTATATCAAATTGTATGTCAATTACAGGTATGACAACATTTATATTTATAGTAGCTAATATTTCTGGATTTTCTTCTGAATATATCTTTATTGTTGTTTCTCCAGGAGTTCCTAATGCCATAATTCTACCATCCTCAAATACTGTAACCATATCTTCATCATATTCAATACCAATAGGAGAATTAAGATAATCAGTTGGTAATATATTAACAGCCTTTGTTATGATTTCATTAATTGGCATATTAAAGTTAGGATTATCAACAGTAATTGATGTTATTGCTTTATGTAATATGATAATTTCCTCTTCCTTAGGATCTTTATCAACTACACCATCATCACCAAGTTCTTGATCACTATATATCAATTGTGATTTAATGTCTTCAGATACTGTTTCAAATTCCAAATCCATCCAAACAGGTATACTTATTTTTGTATATACCCATTCAGATGTACTTTCACCAGTATATTCGTTTATAATAGTTGTAACTAATTTACGTGTAAAGTATGGTATTCCAGGATCATTAAGATAATAATCTTTCCAAATATCAAATGAAGCTGGTGCTTCAACATATTCATTGGTTTCAGAATCAATATAATAATATTTAACATCACCTTCATCTTCATATGTCCAATATTTTACATATGTCTTATAATGGACATTATCATTATATATAATTAATGAGTCTTTATTGTCATTTTTTGTACTAAATTCCAAATCAATGAATACTTGTTCATTAAATCTTAATTGATATTCTTCATCTGTCATATAGACTTCAGAAATTGATTTCAGAAATTCTTCCAAAACCTTTCCTCTATATGCAGACCAGGCAACAGTAGGATCATCTGTAACATCATCATTAGCAATAATAAGTGCATCATTTCCACGTTCACGAATTGTATTTATGTCAAATGATTCACCTTTATCACCTTTAGGTCCTTTTTCACCTTTATCACCTTGTTCACCATCAGAACCATTATAGAAATATAAATATTGATATTCATCGGTATCATAATTAATCTTAACTTGTTGAAGTCTACTATTGACATCATCTGTTGATTCAATACCAATTATTTTCTTACCTTTTAATAATGAAACATCAATTTTATAGTTCTTCTTTTCATGTGCAATAACAGTTTTAGCACCAGCAAGCAAATTACGTAAAAAAGTTAAATCTGATAGTCTTTTTATTTGTTTTATCATATTTGTTTACTTATTAATTTTTCCAGCCATCTGTATTAGACCATGGTTTGTCATTAATCCAATAACCACGTCCATAACAACTTCTAACGTATTGCCAAATCAATTTTGTGCCTTGATAAATTGCTGCAATATGACGATGACCTTTATATATAGTTGTTATTTGTCTATTATCTACGTATAAAGCCATGATTTAATATTTATGTTTTTATTCTTCAAATATAAAATATTTAGTGTCATCATATATTCTACCTTCACTTTCGGCTTGATCAAACTCTTCTTGTGTTTCAAAATATACTTCTTTTAATTCTGACACTTGATTGCCAAGTATGACACCCATTGCAGCACTAAGCATACGATGAGTCAATTCTTCATCAGTAAAGTTAGCACCATCTAATGAATTGACAATAAGACTCTTGATGTCTTCTGATGTTTCATTCCAAAGTACAATACCACTATCACCACGTTCACCTTTATCACCAGTATCACCCTTTTCACCTTTAGCACCAGTCTTACCATTAAAGATATTGAATTGATGTGAAGTTCCATCTGAGATTTCCATTGTTACTACAGATGCTTCACCATCTTTATCATTCTTTGTTTGTGAAATGTTACTGATAATATTACCAATTAATAAACTAGCAGGTATTTTATAAGATTTACCTTTATATGAAACCATTAAAAACTCTTCACCTGAAAGAGAATTTAATTGACTAAAACTAGATATTTTTCTTCCGTTAACTGCCATTGTAATATATTATATAATAATTTTAAACATTAAAACAATAATTAATATTCCATAACCATATATGCGTCTTCTTCCTCATTTGTGAGTACAGATTTATTATCTTCACCCATAATGACTACATAATCACCAAAATTTTCATTGATATAATCGTCAACAAAATCACTTTCATTATTTAAGTAATTCTCTTCATCGGTATAAATTAATATACGTTTTTCTTCCATGATTATAAAATAATTTTTTTAAAATCTTTAATTTATTAAAAATAAATATATATTGAAATTATATTTTAAAAAGTGCTATTTTAATTAATAAAATAATTTTATGTAAATGGAAAATTCAGATTATAATTTTATTGCTTCATATACTGTCATACCAGAATATTCTATTGGTAATTCAACTGAAGAATTAATGGAATCTGATGTTGTAGAAGAAAATCTGGATGAATGGGATATTAATGATTATATGATTAATCTTCCAGAAACAATTGAAAGATATGATGGAACAATATGTGGATTTAGGTTAGAATATTCTGTTGAATGTAAAAAATGGTATGCTTGTTATATGACTTCATGGGGAGATAGAATACAAGAAACAAATATGTATGATACACAAAATGAAGCATTGAAAGAACTTTATTTAAATATAAAAAACTATGTGGAATAATTTAGAGAAAGGACATAAACTATATATTCTTGTCCCATATATATTAATTGATAATACTATATTAATTGATAATAAAATTGAATATCATTATCAAGAAACTAATATTATAAATATTCATGAATATCAGAATTTGACAAATATACGTTTTAAGTATACTGATCAAAATAATAAACGTAGAAGAGTTGAATTAGCAGTAAATAGGACAAAATATACATTTATGTCTGTTTCAGCTAATAAATATACTAGCTTTGCAAGAAATTATGAAATGCAATATGGTGACTTGATAGTTACTTATATTTCTAAAGAATATTTGTTTGCAGTATTTAAAAATTTAAAACAAAATAAGTTTAATCAAATTCATTATGAGATTTTTGAAAAAACTCAATTAGCAAAATATATATCTGAATCAACAATAAAAGAATGATAGAATGGAAAAGCGGTGACATATTCACTACTTCATGTAAGACAATTGTAAATACTGTAAATTGTGAAGGAGTAATGGGTAAAGGACTTGCATTAGAATGTAAGAAACGTTATCCATTTATGTTTAAAACATATCAATACGTTTGTGCTTATGGTTCTAAAGCTGCACAAAATCATCCAGTATTGAAAGAAGGTGGTGACTTATATTTTTATTGGAATCATAAAGTTGAACAAGATGAAGCCTGGCTATCATATGAAAATGAATTAGAAAAAGTACATCCAAGTATTAATGAGGCGTATGACCAACATCATATATTGAATTTTGCCACTAAAGTATTTTGGAGAAATCAATCAAAGTTAGAATGGATAGAACGTGGTCTTTATAATTTTTGTGTTAATGATTATGAGTTTAAAGGTAAAAAATATAAATATTATGAATTAGGACCAAATAATTACAATAAAGCTTTAACATCAATAGCTTGGCCAAAATTAGGTTGTTCAAATGGAGGATTGAAATGGGAAGATGTTAAACCATTAATGATAAAGTATTTAGATCCATTACCATTTATTTGTGAAATTTATGAATAAGAATAATTATGTATAAAAATAATCAAGGATTAGAAATTTATGAACGTCATGAAATAATCAATCAAATAATTAAAGCAAGAAAATATAAGACATATTTAGAAATTGGAACTGATAAAGGCGATACATTTAGTAAAGTAAACATTCAAAATAAAGTATGTTGTGATCCAGTTGATAATGTAAAAAAAGAATATAATTTTAAGATAAATTATTTAATGACATCTGATGAAATGTTTGATCAGTTTGATAGAAATAAGAAATTTGATTTGATATTTTTAGATGGAATGCATGAAGAAAGATATTTGGATAGAGATATCATTAATGCATTAAGACACTTAAATAAAGGAGGACTTATATTATGTCACGATACAATACCAACAAATGTATTATATGCAAGAAAATATCAATTAGGAAATTTGATACAAGGTGGATGGACTGGTAATGTATATAAGTCAATTCTTAAATTACAACAACAAAACATTAAATTCTATACTCTTATAAATGTCATTCATGGTATGACAATTATTGAATATCATGACAATCCTTATGAATTAGTTGTTCCAAATTATTTGTCAACCGAAGATTATTATTATATATTTGCACAAGATACATATAATGAAGAATATAGTATTAATTTTTCATTACAAGGATATTTTGCTATGCATGCAATAGATTATAATAAATTTAAAGAAATTATATTAAATGATATACACTAATGTTAATTTGAATTTGCTTAATTTAGAATCTTATGACTTAAAGAAATTAGATATAAATAATTTTTTAGGATCATCAAATGAATATTATGATTATGTTTTTGACATAATGAAATTTGTAGATGAAATTGTTGATTTTCTATTTAAAAATAACAGATGGGAATTTACATTTCTATATAATAATCTTCTTAATTTTGATGATCCAAATAATGAAAATAGAAAGTCTAAGATTTTTACAATATTATATCTTCTATTTAAAAGACTAAATAGAGAACATCATTGTATAAATAGATTAGGAATTTGTATTGATGATAATTATTATTGTATGAAAATAACTATTGATCTTACAAAAGAATTTAAAAATTATTTATACATATATCAACAACCAGATATACCAAAAGATGTCAGGTGTTCAGGAAGGTCAACAAGAAATGCAAATGATGTCATTCAATATGCTTATAATGTTTGGAAAGAACATACTGGATATACTGTAAATATTGTTGATCATTTTACATATGAAATGATGCAAAATGATCTGTCAATGAGAGGTAGAAGAATTTATGGGAACAATCAACCAAACAAATTATTAGCAGATATTATAAGGGCAAGAATAGATGATGAACTTCCTGAATGTATTTGTAAATTTATTAGAATAACACCAAACTTAGAAATCTATTTTGAATTTCCACATATTGATAAAATTAATTATAATGATATAAGTTAAAAAATATTAATTTTTATTAAATAATTCATATATATTGGAAAAATTATTTAATATTTTATAATTTAAATACTATTTTAAAATATTATTCCCAAATATATATGAATTGGGAATTTGTGGCTAAGGTTGTAAATATTAATTTATGTAAGACAAATCAAGCAAAGGTTGATAAATGGCTTGTAAAATATAGAAAGTCAACAAATTTAGAAAATCCTGATGATTATGATTATTTTGAACAATTATTGAATAATATAATACAAAAGGATGTATATTCACTAAAAGCATGTTCAGAAAAGAATATTGTTGAATTTTATTTGAATTATTTGACTAATGAACATGAACAAAATAATATAGAAATATATAATAATAAATATTGGGATATTGTCAAAAAGAATGTAAGAAAGAAGCTTGCGCAAAAATATACAAGTTCAAAAACATTTAATAATAATATTGATATTTATTTTAATGAAGTAAAAAGTGAATATATAAAAACACCATTTAATGAATCTGACAATCTTGAATTTACAGAAGAAAATTATGATGTTTTTGTAAAGAATAATCTTAAATTAGTTATTGAATGTGCTAAACGTTATCAGAATTTAGGATTATCCTTTGAAGATTTGATTCAGGCAGGTAATATGGGTCTTTTAATGTGTCTTAAGAAATATAAAAAGAATAAGACAAATTTAAGATTTTCAATGCTTAAACTTTTAGAAGAATCTAAATTGACATCATTTAATTATGATCAAAGTGAGAAATTGGTAAGGAATGCATTTGTATATAGTAAGAATTTAGATACTACTATAAACAAATTACCAAAAAATGGATTTAAGAATAAGTTAGATTTTGAAAATTGGATAAAGACAAATATTAAACCAGCATCATTCGCATCCGTTGCATTTATGTGGATTAGAGCATATATTATTATAGAGCTTAATCAAGTATCAAGTCTAATACATGTTCCTCAATCGGCACAAAAGAATGGAACAAATACTGCGAATATTATAAGGTTAGATAGTATAAATCCTCATACTAATGATTGCTATCATGATAATCAGACAAGTAAGATAACTGATGAAGAGTTCTTAATTGAAGATGAGAATATTGAGAACATTGAAAGACAAAATATCTTTAAGGATTTGATTAATAATCTTCTTTATAAGTTGAATAATGTTGAAAGAAGGATAGTCAAGAAACGTTTTGGTATAGGATTACCTTATGAACTATCAATTAATGATATTGCAGAAAATGAAAACTTATCTGTAAATAAAGTAAAGTATATATTGAATAATTCATTAAAAAAAATTGAAAGCAATATATCTAAAAAAGATAAAGAAGTAATACATAATTTATTAGGATGAAAAGTTTAATAACACGTTATTTAGAAATCAATATAGCTAAAAAACAACATTTAGCTTTGGAGTTCAAACCTTATGGATTTGGATATGAAGAACCATTAATAATTCTAAAATTATTCATTATATCTTTTTATATTAGATTGCCATTTTTTATAAAGAAAAAGGATAGTGATATAAGTTATGGTTTTTATTTTTATGACATGGATGAGAAGCATTGGTTACCAGATTGTTTAGTATTAGCATTTGGTAAGCATACTAAATATTATAATATGCCTTGGTATCCTGTGTTATTTGATATTAAATATGACTCAAATGTATCAAAAGGAAATCTTCACATAAAAGATATTGATAAGAATGAAAGAGTATTTAAGAAATCAGCAAGAATATTAACAAGTAATGGTGAAAAAATAAATATCAAATATTATAAAGAAATAAGAACATTAAAATGTAAAGTGTTTGGCAGGTTTATTGAATCAGGAAAAAAAGAGATATATGTACTTAATGTAGATTATGATCAACCTAATAAAGATTTAAGTGAAAGAGGTATAGTTTCAGATATGATGTTCTTAAGTAAAGATGAATCTGTTCAAGAAGCATTCAATAGATATTGTGATAAAAATAAATTAATAGTTATCTAATATGTATATTTTAGTATTTGAAAAAGAAATAATTGGTATTTTTACATCTTCTAAACATATGATAGATATAATAGAAGAAAAAGTAATTGGACAACCAAAAAGTTATATAGAAAAATTCAAATATATGAAATTCATACCAAACCAAACAGATTTAAAACTTTGTAATTTTAAGATTTCAAATGATATTTTATTAGAAGATATAACAATAAAAGAGGAACCTGAATAAAGTTCCTCTTTGACTTTTTTAATAGAATTAACTATATTATAATATGTAAGTAATTGTAATAAATGGTGTTGGTATAACATTTAAATTTTATTATTAATTATATAAAAATATTAATTTAAATAAATATGATTAATGATGATTATATTATAAATAAATGTTTTATTACTGATAAAAATCATAACATAAAAATTAATTCTAAAATATGGAATCATTTAAATGATGAAGAAATTTTATATATAAAAAATAGATTTAATGATTCTGATAACATACATGAAAATTTACAAAGAATTTATTATAAAATAGAAGAAAAAAAGAAATGTCCAATTTGTGGGAAACCTGTTATATGGTTAGGTAAAAAAAATAGATTAATGTTAAATACTTGTTCATTAGAATGTGGATTTAAATTAAGACAATTACATAATGAAGAACATTGGTTAAAATTAGAAAATGTTTCTAATGTTTTTGCAACAAAAAAATGTGTTAAACAAATAAAACAAACTAAATTAAAAAGATATGGTAATGAAAACTATAATAATAATGAACAAACAGTTAAGACATGTTTAAAAAAATATGGTATAAGAAATGGTGGAGGTTCAAAACAGGCATTAGAAAAAATAAAACAAACATGTTTGGAAAAATATGGTGAAACTGCTGCATTTAAAGTACCACAATTTAAAGAAAAAATGAAACAAACATGTTTGGAAAAATATGGTGAAACTGCTGCATCAAAAAATAAAGAAGTAAAAGAAAAAATAAAAAATACATGTTTAATTAAATATAATCATTCATCATATTTACAATCAGAAGAATATAAAACACATAAAGTTGAATATTTAATTAAACGTAGAAATACATTAAAAAAACATAATAAATTAGTAAAATCTAAAGCAGAAGCATTTATTTATAATTTGTTTACACATTATTTTAATAATATTATTTGTCAATATTATTCAAATATATATCCATTTTATTGTGATTTTTATATACCAGAAATAGATACATATATTGAATATCAAGGTTATTATACTCATGGTGGTCATCCATATAATCCTAATGATGAAAATGATCAAAATGAATTAAATAAACTTATTAAATTAAATATTGAACATAAAAAACCTAATCATAATTTATATAATACAAAAATATATACTTGGACAATAAGTGATGTTAATAAAAGAAAAATTGCAAAAGAAAATAATTTAAACTATATTGAATTTTGGAATTATGATGAAGTAAAAAATTGGTTAATAAATAATTATGAAAAAAAGTATTGAAGAAAAATATAAATCAATGGATGAAATATCTCATATTTTGATTCGAAGTGGAATGTATGTTGGATCAACGAAATATGAAGAAAAAGATTGTTTTATATATAATTTACATACAGGAAAATTTGAAATGAAAATTGTTAATTATATTCCTGCTATGTTAAAGGTTGTTGATGAAGTTATTAGTAATTCTGTTGATGAATTTAGACGTAAAGATAATATGGGATTAACTGAACTTTATGTTATAATGAATAAAAATAATGGAGAAATCATTATAAAAGATAATGGTGGTATTCCTATCGTTAAACATAAAGAAGCAGGTATTTATATACCTGAATTTATATTTGGACAACTTCGTACTTCATCTAATTATGATGATACAGAAGATAGAAATGTAATAGGAACAAATGGAATTGGTGTGAAAATTGCAAATATATTTTCATCTGAATTTGAAGTAAAATCTGCAGATGCAAAAAATGAAATATGTATACAATGGAAAAATAATATGAGAGAAATTATTTCTCGAAATATTGTAAAATGTGATAAGAAGAATCATTATACACAAACAAGATTTACTTTAGATTTTTCAAGATTTGACACAAAATTAAAGACTTTTGATGATGACTTTATTAATATTATTCATAAGAGATGTATTGATGCAGCTGCAGCCAATCCTGGTTTGAAAGTCATATTCAATTGTGGTGGAGAAGATATTGAATGGAAATTTAAGAAATTTGATGAATATATTGACTTATATTCTAACTTATTAAATATTTCCGATAAGATTCCTTTTGAAAATGATCTATGTACTGCATGGATATTTCCAGATAGTTCTGTTGATGTTGGATTTGTAAATGGTGCAGAATGTTCAAAAGGAACACATATGCGAGCATTACGTAATGAGATTAATCAAACAATTGTAGAATATATTACTAAAAAGGATAAGATTAAAGATTTGACAACAAGAGGAGTTGACAATAAATATAGTGTGTTTATAAATATCAATATATCAAATCCATCATACGACAGCCAGACAAAAGATACTCTCACAACTCCTATTGATAAATTTTCAAAAGATGAAAAGATTAAATGGGAAGTTAATGAGAAGTTTTTGAATAAGATTATTAAATCAGAAATTGTAGAATTAGTAAGAGATTGGTATAAACAAAAGTCAGCAGCAGAAGATGAAAAGGCACTTCGTAAGATTAATAGAGAGACAAGTAAAGGATTAAATAGACCTGACAAATATATTACATGTTCATCTCGTAAAAAGAATGAAAGACAACTTTGGGTATTTGAAGGCGATAGCGCAAAAAGCTCATTTAGATCTTGTCGTATTCCAGATATTCAAGCTGGATATGTTATGAGAGGTGTACCTCAAAATGTTTATAATATGACTCCAATTCAAATTATGAAGAATGAGGTATTTAATGATCTTGTTACAATTCTTGGTTTGAAATGGGGTAAGGAATTTAATATTGATGATTTGAATTTTGGAAAGATTGTCATATCAACTGATGCTGATGTTGATGGTGATAAAATTGCTAGTTTATTATTATTATTTTTTAATAATTGGCCACAACTTTTTGAGAAGAATATAGTATGTAGAAGTATATCTCCTATTATTATATCAAGAAAAGGAAAAGATTGTAAGAAATTCTACACAATGGATGAGTTCAAAGCCGAAGAGAAAAAACTTAAAGGTTATTCTCATAAATATGCAAAAGGACTTGGTGGTCTTTCAAATCAAGAGTCAAAAGAAATGTATCAAGATCCAAAGTTTTTATATTTTAAAAAGGACGAAGCTGCAGACAGTATGTTCAGAAAATGGTTTGCAAAGGGAGATTCTGAGACTCGTAAACAAATGTTGAATTCATAAATTCAAAATCATTTTTTTTATTTATTTTTAATAAATAAAATTAAATTATTATGAAAGATATAAATACTTATATTAATGAAGCAAAATATAAAAATGTTAGATATTATGATGAAAAAACTAATAAATGGTTAAAAACTAAAGTTGTATTTCCATGTTTTTCTGCATTTTATATTGATATAGAACATAAAGGTGAATCTGAAACTATGTACAGTATAACCGGAAATCGTGATAGTGTTGGTAGAGCATATTTTCAAACAATTGATGAAGTAAAAGAAGCAATAAATGAACATCTTGAATTAAATCCAAAACAACAATGTATTATTGTTAAACAATTGGAAGAAGGTGAAGGAAAAATAGTTATGTTTATAAATTCAAAAGGAAAAGAAATAGATTTAAATGAAGATTAAGTATAAATAATAAAGGAACTAATTAAATAGTTCCTTTTATTTTTCTATATTATTTTAGAATAATTATATTTATATGGAAAAAGTAACAAAAAGAACAATAACAAATTTTTTAAATACTGAATATTTAAATTATGCATTTTCTGTATTAGAGGAGCGCGCCATTCCTTCGGCTATAGATGGATTTAAACCTGGTGCACGAAAAATAATGCATGCAAGTTTATCAGGAACTACAAAAGATGGTAAATTGTATAAATTATTAGCACTATCTGGAGATGCTATGCGAGTATCACTTTACTCGCACGGTGATCAAAGTTTGAATGGCACGATAGTTAATATGTGTAAGTCATTTAATGATAACTTAAATCCATTAGAGTCAGATTCTCAGGTTGGTTCATTAAGAGATCCAGATTCTGCTGGTGCTCCTCGTTATCTTTATGTTAGACATTCAAAATATATGAGTCTCATTTATAAGACTGATTATGACTTGCTAGATTTTGTATTTGAGGAAGGACAATATGTTGAACCTATGACATATCTTCCAATTATTCCTACAATATTATGTAAGAACAATATTGGTGTTGCGGTTGGTTATTCAATGCATAGTCAGGCTTATGATCCAATTGATGTTATAGATGCATGTAAAGATGTATTGAATAGTAGAGCTGATAAGAAAGATAAGATACAAACATTAATCAAACCATATATTAAGGGTATTAAGAAATCTAATTGGAAATATGAAGAAGGCGCATGGTATAATTATGGAGAGTGGAAACTTAATCAATCAAAGGACTTAATGATAGTTACTGACCTTCCAGCTGATGTATCATATGAAGATTTTGAGAAACTTTTAAATAAGTTTAAGGAAGATGATTATATTAAAATGTGGAAAA
>Ga0247609_10002258_pt1 | contig 20768 bp, 32 predicted proteins | sample 172DNAGHGlowgp2_FD_193487 | JGI IMG/M metagenome (GOLD analysis project Ga0247609, IMG submission 193487) | Sheep rumen microbial communities from Palmerston North, Manawatu-Wanganui, New Zealand - 1728 DNA GHGlow gp2 | ecosystem: Host-associated > Mammals > Digestive system > Stomach > Rumen ...
ATGGTCGTCGGCATCATCAAACCCTACTCCGGACGCGTCTTCTTCGAATCCACCTGCGACGCCGACAAACAGAGCCCCATCTTCAACAGCCCAAAAGCCCTGCGCCCAGAAGGCGACAACCCCTGGTCGCTCGAAATCACCGGCATGCCCATGTACCGCCGCGCACAGATGGGTGTCGGCTACCTCGCACAGGAAGCCTCCGTCTTCCGCCAAATGTCTGTCGAGGACAACATCGCATCCATCCTCGAATTCCGCAAAGACCTCACACGCGAACAACAGCGCGAAAAACTAGAATCGCTGATCGACGAATTCCGCCTCAACAAAATCCGCCGCAGCAAAGGCATACAACTCTCGGGCGGCGAACGCCGCCGCACCGAAATCGCACGCGCCCTCGCCAACGACCCCATGTTCCTGCTCCTCGACGAACCCTTCGCCGGCGTCGACCCCATCGCCGTACAGGACATCCAGGACATCGTAGCTCACCTCAAAGACCGCAACATCGGCATCCTCATCACCGACCACAACGTCCGCGAAACCCTCGCCATCACCGACCGCGCCTACCTCCTCTACGAAGGCTCCGTCCTCCACACAGGTACCCCGGAAGAAATGGCCGCCGACCCCGACGTCCGCGAAAAATACCTCGGCCGCGACTTCGAACTACGCCGCGCCCGCACAAAAGAAATCAACTGAACATCCTCAAAAAAAAACACACAACATCATGAACCCCCGCTATTGCGTCATCATGGCCGGCGGCATCGGCAGCCGCTTCTGGCCCCTCAGCAAAAACAACTACCCAAAACAATTCCTCGACATACTCGGAACCGGCAAAAGCTTCATCCGCAGCACATTCGAGCGATTCCTCCCGCTGGTGCCCGCCGAAAACTTCCTCGTCGTCACCAACGCCGCCTACAAACAGCTCGTGCTACAGCACCTGCCCGAACTGAAAGGCCACCAAGTGCTCTGCGAACCCATGCGCCGCAACACCGCACCCTGCATCGCCTACGCCACCTACCACATCCTCTCCCAATGCCCCGAAGCCTCCATCGCCGTCACCCCCGCCGACCACCTCGTCACCAACGAACCGGAATTCCACCGCATCATCACCCAAGGCCTCGACTTCGTCGAAAGCCACAACGACGCCCTCATGACCATCGGCATCAAACCCTCACGCCCGGAAACAGGCTACGGCTACATCGAAGTCGACCAACCCCGCGAAGGCATCGTCCCCGTCGCCAGCTTCAAAGAAAAACCCGACCTCGAAACCGCAAAAACCTTCCTCGCCGCCGGACGCTACTTCTGGAACTCCGGCATCTTCATCTGGAGCAGCCACGCCATCATGAGCGCCTTCCGCCAATACCTCCCCGACCTCGTCGCACTCTTCGACCAAGGCAAAAACCTCTTCGGCACCCCTGACGAACAAGACTTCATCAACCGCCAATTCGAAAAATGCGAAAACATCTCCATCGACTACGGCGTCATGGAACGCAGCCAAAGCCGCTACACCATCGCCGCCGACTTCGGCTGGAGCGACATCGGCACCTGGGGCTCACTCTACACCCACGCACGGCACGACGACAACAGCAACGCCGTCAGCGGCCACGCCATACCCATCGACAGCCAACGCTGCGTCGTCAACATCGAACCCGGCTACGAAGCCATCGTCCAGGGCCTCGACCACTGCCTCGTCGCCCTCCGCGACCACTCCCTCCTCGTCTGCCGCCTCGACGACGAACAGCAGATCAAACACTGGGTCGAAAAACTATAGCCCCCTCCCCTCCCAAAAAACAGCCAAACCATCCTAACCCACTCATTATCATGCCGCTGGTCACAGCGGCATTTCTTTTTTCCGCACATTGTGCGCAACCTCCTGTATCCCAGAACATTCTCCAATCCCCCTCCAACCCCTCTCCATCCCCCCTCCATCCCTTGTCCAAAAAAAGCAGGAGAGGGGATGGTGGAGGGTTGGAGGGGGAAATTGTAGGCGCATGGAAATCAAGCTGTTGCGGCATCACCACACTGCACAAGAAAAGGGCGCCATATCGCAGATATGGTGCCCTTGATTATTGTAACCCTTTTGCTGGATGAGCGAACTTTATTCAGCCTTGGGAGCTTCCTGGGCGGGAGCTTCGGTGGCGGGAGCCTCAGCCACGGGAGCCTCGGCTTTCTTGGCGCGGCTACGACGGGTGCTTTTGGCCTTCTTGGTGGTGGCGGCGGCGAGCATGTTCTCGTTGTAGTCGACAAGTTCGATGATGCACATCTCGGAGTTGTCGCCATGACGGATGCCGGTCTTGAGGATACGGGTGTATCCGCCGGGACGGTTGGCGATTTTCTGCGACACCTCGCGGAAGAGTTCGTTGACGGCCTCTTTGCTGTGGAGGTAGCTGAAAACCATGCGGCGATTGTGGGTGGTGTCTTCCTTCGAACGATTGATGATCGGTTCTACATAAACTCTGAGGGCTTTGGCTTTGGCAACGGTGGTCTCGATGCGCTTGTGCATGATGAGCGAGGTGGCCATGTTGGAAAGCATAGCTACGCGATGTGCGTGGGTTCTTGACAAGTGATTAACTTTGCAACCGTGTCTCATATTCTTATCTTATTCTTTATCTAATTTATACTTTGAGATATTCATACCGAATTCAAGGTTCTTTGAGGCAACCAGGTTTTCGAGTTCGGTAAGGGATTTTTTGCCGAAGTTGCGGAATTTCAGCAAGTCGGCCTTGTTGAAGGCGACCAGTTCACCGAGGGTGTCGACTTCAGCGGCTTTGAGGCAGTTGAGTGCCCGGACGGAGAGGTCGAGGTCGATGAGTTTGGTCTTGAGCAACTGACGGATGTGGGCGGTGGACTCGTCGAATTCTTCCTGGACCGGCTTGGTTTCGACATCGAGCGTGATGCGTTCGTCGGAGAACAGCATGAAGTGCTGGATGAGGATGGTGGCAGCTTCCTTGAGGGCATCTTTCGGATGGATGGATCCATCGGTTTCGATGTCAAAGGTGAGCTTTTCGTAGTCGGTGCGCTGTTCGACACGATAGTCGTCGACTGCGTACATCACGTTTTTGATGGGTGTGTGGATCGAGTCGATGGCGATGACTCCGATGGGGTCGGTCGACTTCTTGTTCTCGTCGGCAGGGACATAGCCACGGCCCTTGTCGATGGACAGGGTGATATGGAGCACGGTGTCGGGTTCCATGTGGCAGATCTCCAATTCGGGGTTGAGGACCTGGAAGGCGTTGAGGTTGCTGTTGAGGTCGCCGGCTTTGAAGACTGTCTGGTTGGTGACGGTGAAAGAGATCTTCTCGTGGTCCGTGTCCTCCAGTTGGCGGCGGAAGCGGATCTGTTTGAGTCGGAGTATGATGTCGGTCATGTCTTCCACGACGCCCGGGAGGGACGAGAATTCGTGGTCGACGCCATCAATCTGGACTGAAGTAATAGCATAGCCTTCGAGCGAAGAGAGAAGGACACGCCGCAAAGCGTTGCCGATGGTCGTGCCATAGCCGGGCTCGAGGGGTCGGAATTCGAACGTCCCGCGGAAGTCATCAGCTTCGAGCATAACCACCTTGTCGGGTTTCTGGAATGATAATATTGCCATGTTTTATCCTTTCTTTCTTGGTTTGGTTGAAGCCCGCGCCCTGCCGGCACGGACCGCTGTGCTATGTATTACTTGGAATAGAGGTCAACGATGAGCTGCTCGTTGATGGTCTCGGGGATGTCGGAACGCTGGGGGAAGCTGACGAATTTTCCGCTCATGCTGGCGTTATCCCATTCGAGCCAGGGATAGTTGTTGGCACGCGATGCGAGCGAATCAACGATGACTTCGAGCGATTTGCTGCGTTCGCGGATGGAGATGACATCGCCTTCATGGAGAGAATATGAGGGGATGTTGACAACGTTTCCGTTGACAGCGATATGACGGTGGGAAACCAGCTGGCGAGCCTGAGCGCGGCTGCGGGCGATGCCGAGGCGGTAGACGACGTTGTCGAGACGAGCCTCGATCAGTTTCATAAGTTCCTCACCGGTGATGCCGCCGCGACGTGAAGCCTCGGCATAGAGTTTGCGGAACTGGCGCTCGAGGATGCCGTAGGTGTATTTGGCTTTCTGTTTTTCCTGAAGCTGGATTCCGTACTCGGAGGTCTTGCTGCGACGACGGTTCTGGCCATGCATGCCAGGTGCATAGGGTTTCTTGTCGAAACTTTTGTCCGGGCCATAGATAGGCTCGTGGAATTTTCTTGCTATTTTGGTTTTAGGACCTGTGTATCTTGCCATTGTTTAAGTTTTTTAGATTAATAATTACACGCGACGACGTTTGGGGGGACGGCAACCGTTGTGGGGCAGCGGGGTGATGTCGGTGATTTCGGTCACTTCGATGCCGCAGGTGTTAATTGCGCGGATGGCTGATTCACGTCCCGAACCAGGTCCTTTAACAAAAACCTTAACTTTTCTTAGGCCCAAATCATAAGCAACTTTACCGCAATCTTCCGCAGCCATCTGAGCGGCGTACGGAGTGTTTTTCTTCGATCCGCGGAAGCCCATTTTTCCAGCAGACGACCAAGAAATCACTTGACCGGCATTGTTCGTCAACGAGATGATGACATTGTTGAAGGATGCAAAGATGCATGCTCTTCCTTGAGGTTCAACTTTTACGACTCTCTTTTTGGTCGGTTTTGAAGTTTTTGCCATAATTGTTTTTTACTTGCTTGATTTTACTTTCTGTTTACCGCCGCTTCTGCGTCAAATCTGGTCCGCGACGGGCGCTACATGCTTTTTACTTGGTAGCTTTCTTCTTGTTAGCGATAGTCTTTTTCTTACCCTTGCGAGTGCGGGCGTTGTTTTTGGTGCTCTGACCACGGAGGGGCAGACCGAGACGGTGACGGATACCGCGATAGCATCCGATGTCCATCAGTCGTTTGATGTTCATCTGGACTTCCGAGCGGAGGGCGCCTTCGACTTTATATTCGTCGTTGATGATGTTACGGAGAGTGTTCTGTTCATCATCGGTCCAGTCCTGCACTTTCTTGCCTTCGTCGATGCCGGCTTTGGCCAGGATCTCTTTGGCAGTGCTACGTCCGATTCCATAGATATAGGTCAAGCCTATCTCTCCTCTTTTGTTCTTGGGTAAGTCAATACCTGCAATACGTGCCATAAATAATTCTTATTCTGTTTGTTTTAAATTATCCTTGTCTTTGTTTGAATTTAGGATTTTTCTTGTTGATGACATAAACCACCCCGTGGCGGCGCACCACTTTGCATTCGGGCGATCTTTTCTTTACTGAGACTCTTACTTTCATTGTTGTAATTATTAATCTGTTTTCTGTTTTCTGTTGGCCTTTGACAATCTTTATTTATGGCGATAAGTGATACGGCCTTTGGAGAGGTCGTATGGCGACATTTCGATCTGCACCTTGTCTCCTGGAAGGATTTTGATGTAGTGCATGCGCATTTTTCCGGAGATGTGGGCAATGATCTGATGTCCGTTTTCCAATTCGACGCGGAACATCGCGTTGCCAAGCGATTCGATGACGGTGCCATCTAATTGTATGGATGCTTGCTTTGCCATTCTTATCGTTATAAATTAATTGTTGTTTTCAATGTAGTCGAAGCTCGAAAGTATCTCGGGGCCTTCGGCGGTGACGGCGATGGTGTGCTCGAAGTGTGCGGCAGGTTTGCCGTCTTTGGTGCGGCATGTCCAACCGTCCTGCTGGGAGAACTTGACGTTCTTGGATCCCATGCAGACCATGGGTTCGATGGCGATCACCATGCCTTCTTTAAGGAGGGGGCCAGTGCCGGGGACGCCGTAGTTGGGGATGTTCGGCGACTCGTGCATCTTGAATCCGACGCCATGGCCGCAGAGTTCACGGACTACGGAGTAGCCGTTTTTCTCGCAATGCATCTGGATAGCATGTCCGATATCGCCTATCCGGTTCCCTGGCTTCGCCTTGTCGATGCCAATATAGAGGGCTTCGCGCGTGACTTTCATCAGGCGGAGCACTTCGGGCTTCATTTCGCCGACGGGGAAGGTGTAGGCCGAATCCCCCACATATCCGTTGAGTTCTATCACACAATCAACCGATACGTTGTCGCCTTCTTTGATGAAGAGGTCGCCGGGGATGCCATGTACAACGACATCGTTGACCGAGATACAGAGTGCGGCAGGGAAGCCTTCGTATCCCTTGCAAAGAGGGATACCTCCATTGTCGCGAATGAACTGCTCGCCTATTGAGTCAAGATAGGCGGTGGTTACGCCTGGGCGGATATGACGGCCCACCTCGGCGAGAGTTTTCCCGACGAGGAGGGCAGCGTCACGTATGAGCTCTATCTCTTCTTTTGTCTTGAGCAGAATCATTTCCGATTTGTCTGTTAGGCCTGAATAGACATTGATGTACGACCCTTGATGCGACCAGTCTTGGTCAATCCATCATAATGACGCATCAAAAGATGGCTTTCGATCTGTTGCAGGGTGTCAAGGATGACGCCTACAAGGATGAGCAGCGAGGTGCCGCCATAGAACTGGGCAAACTGAGTGTTGACTCCGAAGAGGCGCACGATGGCGGGAAGGATGGCCACGATGGCGAGGAATATCGATCCCGGCAGGGTGATCTTGGAGAGGATGCCTTCAAGATACTCGGCAGTCTTTTTACCAGGTTTCACACCGGGTATGAATCCACCGTTTTTCTTCATGTCGTCGGCCATCTGGTTAGGGTTGATGGCGATGGCTGTATAGAAGTAGGTGAAGAGAATGACGAGGATGGCGAAGACGAGGTTATACCAGAAGCTGTTGTAGTCGGCGAAGGCCATGGCGAACTTGGAGCTCGCGTTGCCGGAGAATCCCATAAAGGTGATGGGGAGGAACATGATGGCCTGGGCGAAGATGATGGGCATGACGCCAGCGGCATTCACCTTGATGGGGATATACTGACGCACTCCGCCATACTGCTTGTTGCCGACGATGCGTTTGGCATACTGCACAGGAATGCGTCGTGTGCCTTGTACAAGAAGAATCACCAGAAGGATAACCGCCAGAAGGACAACCAATTCGAAGAGGAACATCACCAGTCCACCGCCTTCAGTCAGTCGAGAAGCGAATTCGGCCGAGAGTGCGAAGGGGAGACGGGCAATGATTCCGATCATGATGAGGAGGGAGATGCCATTGCCGACGCCTTTGTCGGTAATGCGTTCACCCAGCCACATGACGAAAAGGGTTCCGCAGATGAGGATGATAATGCTACTCACCCAGAAGAAGGGCGAGGGGGCACTGCCATCAAACGGATAAATGGCTGTGGAAGAGGCACCGAGTTGATACATCATGTTGGTGATGTAGGCCGGAGCCTGCATAGCGGTGACGATTACTGTTAACCAACGGGTGATTTGATTCATCTTTCTTCGGCCACTTTCACCTTCTCTCTGCATTTTCTGGAAATAGGGGACCACCATCACCAACAATTGGATGACAATCGAGGCGGTGATGTAGGGCATGATTCCGAGGGCAAAAATGGAGGCATTGGAGAAGGCTCCGCCCGAGAACATGTTGAGCAGGCCCATCAGTCCCTCCGATCCCTGCTTCTGCAACCCTTGCAGCTGGGAAGGGTCAACACCCGGCAGTACGACATAAGATCCGATACGGTAGATCAACACCAATCCGAGGGTGTAGAGTATCCGCTTGCGCAGATCTTCGATTGACCAGATGTTTTTAAGTGTCTGTATAAATCGCTTCATCGTTAAAGTAAGTATGTATTATTCAATGACTGTTGCAACACCACCTTTATCTTCAATGGCTTTTTTGGCAGCTGCCGAAAAAGCGTGGGCTGTGACGTTAACGGTCTTGGACAGTTCGCCGCGGCCAAGGATCTTGATGCGGTCCTTGCCGGAGATAAGGCCGTTCTGTTTCAGCACGTCGATATTGAAATCGGTGATATTCTTTGTTTCGGCCAAGTTGTTGAGGGTGTCGATATTGATGCCGACATATTCAACTCGGTTGAGGTTCTTGAAACCAAATTTGGGAACACGACGATAGAGGGGCATCTGACCACCTTCAAATCCGACTTTCTGATGGTATCCGGAACGAGCTTTGGCACCTTTGTTACCACGAGTAGAAGTGCCACCTTTACCGGAACCTGCACCACGACCGATGCGTTTCGAATGTTTGATGGATCCTTCTGCTGGTTTTAGACTATTTAAGTTCATTATCTTTTCCCTTTCTGTTTTTTTTTAGATTTCTTCGACGGCAAGGAGATGCTTGACGCTGTTAATCATACCCATAATCTGAGGGGTCGCGACCACTTCACGAGTGTGGTTGATACGACGGAGACCAAGAGCCTCCATTGTGCGTTTCTGTCTTGCAGGACGGCCGATAATGCTTCTGACCTGCTTGATTCTGAGTTTCTTTTCTGCCATTTCTTAATCTCCTATTTTAGCCATTAAACACTTTATCGAGAGAGATGCCGCGCAACTGAGAGACCATATAGGGGTCTTTCATCTGAAGCAGAGCATTGATGGTGGCCTTGACCACACTGTGGGGATTCGAAGAGCCTTTGCATTTGGCCAACACGTCTTTCACACCGACGCTCTCGAGAACGGCACGCATAGCACCACCGGCGATAACTCCAGTACCAGGGGCAGCAGGCTTCAAGAAGACTTTGGCTCCGCTGTACTTGCCACACTGCTCATGAGGAATGGTTCCCTTTAGAACAGGAATACGGATAAGGTTCTTCTTGGCATCGTCAATACCCTTCTGAACAGCGGCCTGCACTTCCTTGGCTTTGCCCAAACCGTATCCAACGACTCCATTTTCATTTCCGATAACAACGATGGCAGCGAAGGTAAAAGTTCTACCGCCTTTGGTTACTTTCGTTACTCGGTTGATTGCAACGAGACGATCTTTGAATTCTATCTCGCTCGATTTTACTCTGTTTACGTTAACTTCTGCCATGACTTGTTAGAATTTTAAACCACCTTCTCTTGCTCCATCGGCCAAACTCTTGACGCGGCCGTGATAGAGGTAACCGTTACGATCAAAAACGACTGTGCTGATGCCTGCAGCAAGAGTACGTTCTGCGATTGCCTTTCCAACCTTAGTGGCTATTTCACTCTTTGTACCATTCTTCTCGAAGCCCTTCTCTTTAGAAGAAGCTGCGGTTATGGTGACACCTTTTACATCGTCAATCACCTGGGCATATATTTCCTTATTGCTTCTGAACACCGACAGGCGGGGCATTTCAGCGGTTCCGCTGACATTGTGACGAATGTGGAACTTAATCTTTGTTCTTCTTATATCTTTTTTTGTTGCCATAATAATATTATTGGGCTTTTAAGAGTTTTCTCTCTTATTATCTATTATTTAGCCGCAGCTTTACCAGCCTTCTTGCGGACTTCTTCACCCTGGAATCGAATACCCTTGCCTTTGTAGGGTTCAGGCTTGCGGAGCGAACGGATTTTGGCAGCTGCCTGTCCGAGGATCTGCTTGTCGCAGCTGGTCATGGTGATAATCGGGTTCTTTCCTTTCTCGGTAACAGTCTCGACTTTGATTTCGGGAGCCAGCTCAAAGAAAATCTTGTGGGAGTACCCCAGGTCCATCTCGATAACGTTTCCGGTGGCTTGAACCTTGTAACCGACACCGATCACTTCCTGGACAGTCTTGAAACCTTCACTGACACCTTTGACCATGTTGTTGGCGAGAGCACGATACAATCCATGCATGGCCTTTGTCTCCTTCTCATCATTGGGACGGTTGAAGTACAGAACGCCATCTTCTACTTTCATCTCCATGAGGGGATTCACCTTCTGAGTGAGCTCTCCAAGAGGACCCTTCACGGTCAACACATTATCATCAGAAATCTTAACATCAACACCTTTGGGAAGGTGGATAGGCATTTTACCAATTCTTGACATAATTAATTCCTCCTCTCTTGATTAGCTGATGTAACATAAAACTTCACCGCCGACATTGAGCGTGCGTGCCTCTTTATCAGTCATCAGGCCTTTGGATGTGGAAACAATGGCAATACCGAGACCATTGAGCACACGGGGCATTTCATCTACAGAAACATACTTACGAAGACCGGGGCTCGAGATGCGCTTGAGCTCGGCAATGGCCGACTGCTTCGTGACAGGATGATACTTCAAGGCAATTTTGATGCTCTGGTTGTGCTTGCCTTCGTTTTCAAATTTATAGTTCAAAATATAACCTTTCTCAAAGAGAATCTTGGTAATCTCTTTCTTGAGTTTTGAACCGGGAATTTCGACCATACGATGTTTTGCTGCAATAGCATTTCTCATACGGGTCAGGTAATCAGCTATAGGATCTGTAACCATTATTTTTGATTTTAAGTTTTGTAGTATTGGTGTTATGCCAACTTGCAAAGCTACCAATATGTATTATTCTGTTTATTAACTATCTACTACCAACTGGCCTTTTTGACACCGGGAATAAGTCCGGCAACTGCCATTTCGCGGAAATTAATACGGGAGATGCCGAATTGACGCATGTAGCCTTTCGGACGTCCAGTCAACTGACAACGGTTGTGCTGACGGATAGGACATGCATTCTTCGGGAGTTTCTGAAGGGCTATCACAGCTTTCTCAACCTCTTCAGGCTCACCGGTACGGACAATCTCTTTCAACGCAGCGCGTTTGGCAGCGTATTTGGCAACCATTTTGGCTCTTTTACGCTCTCTTGCTTTTATCGATTCTTTAGCCATTATAATTATTTTTGTTGATTCTTGAAAGGAAGGCCGAACTCTTTCAAAAGCGACATGGCCTCTTTGTCGGTCTTGGCTGAAGTCACAAACGTGATATCCATACCCTGGATACGATCGATTTTGTCGATATCAATTTCGGGGAAGATAATCTGCTCCGAAATACCGAAAGTGTAGTTTCCCTTTCCATCGAAACCCTTATCGTTGATGCCGCGGAAATCCCTGATTCGGGGGATCGAAGCCGTGACAAGGCGCTCGAGGAACTCATACATTCTCTCACCTCTAAGCGTAACACGGACACCTATCGGCATACCACGACGCAACTTGAAGTTCGAAATGTCTTTACGGGACTTAGTAGCCACAGCTTTCTGGCCAGTAATGGCAGTCATCTCCTCAATTCCTTTGTCAATGACTTTCTTGTCAGCGATGGCAGCCTTACCCAGACCCTGGTTAAGGGTGATCTTCAACAGACGAGGGCACTGCATAACAGTCTTATAGTTGTACTCCTTCATCAGGGCACTGACTATCTCCTCCTTATACTTGGTCTTCAATGTCGGAATATACGTCATTACTTGATCTCCTCCCCAGTTTTTTTAGAATAACGAACTAACTTGCCAGTCTTCTCATCAACACGACGGCCCACCTTGGTGGGTGTCTTGCCGACAACTACCATCAGATTTGAAAGATGAATCGGGGCTTCCTGCTCGACAATACCGCCCTGGGTGTTGCGTGCATTGGGCTTCGTGTGTTTCTTGTTCACGTTGACACCTTCAACGATGGCACAATTCTTTTCAGGATAAACTTTCAGGACCTTAGCGACCTTCCCTTTGTCGTCGCCGGCGATAACCTGGACCATATCCCCTTTTTTAACGTGCAATTTCATTGATCTCTTCTTTACTTTTTATATTTTACAATACTTCGGGCGCTAATGAAACAATCTTCATGAACTGCTTCTCACGCAACTCGCGTCCCACCGGTCCGAAGATACGGGTGCCGCGAAGCTCGTCGGCAGCGGTAAGCAACACACAAGCATTGTCGTCGAAACGGATGTAAGAGCCATCATTGCGACGAATTTCTTTCTTGGTGCGCACCACAACAGCCTTGGACACGCTACCCTTTTTCACGTTGCCGGACGGAATCGCATCCTTGATGGCCACAACGATGGTATCACCTATCGAAGCATAACGCTTCTTGGTGCCACCGAGAACCCGGATACATAGCGCACTCTTCGCTCCGCTATTGTCGGCAACAGTCATTCTGGTTTCTTGTTGTATCATTTCGTTCTGTTTTTTTTATAGTATTACTTAGCCTTCTCGACGATCTCAACCAAACGCCAGCACTTGTTCTTACTGAGCGGGCGCGTCTCCATGATACGCACGACATCGCCCATGGCAGCTTCGTTCTTCTCGTCGTGAGCCATGAACTTGGACGACTTCTTGACGAACTTTCCGTACTTGGGGTGTTTCACCTTGCGCTCGACAAGAATCACTATGGACTTGTCCATCTTATCGCTGACTACAACTCCGATTCTTTCTTTTCTTAAATTTCTTTCCATCTTAGAATTGGATTTTACTTATAATTGCCTTATCATTTATTCTCGGCGATCTCTCGCGCGCGGAGCTCGGTAAGATAGCGGGCAATATTTTTTCTACTTTCTTTGATTTTGTTGGGATTTTCGAGCGGGGAAACCGAATGGCTCAACTGCATCTTAAGATACTGGGCGCGTTCCGTCTCCAGCTTTTCCTTCAACTCGGCTGTTGAGAGCTCCTTCAAAACAATTTCATTCTTCATGACTATGGTGCTTCTAATTATTCTTCAATATAGTCTCGTTTGACGACAAACTTCGTCGAGATGGGCAATTTCTGGGCAGCCAGACGCAAAGCTTCCTTAGCGACATCCATAGGAACACCCTCACACTCAAAAAGAATGGTTCCCGGCATCACTCGAGCCACGAAATATTCGGGAGCACCCTTACCCTTACCCATACGCACCTCATTAGGCTTCTTCGTGATGGGCTTGTCCGGGAATATACGGATCCAAATCTGTCCTTCACGCTTCATGTGACGCGTCACAGCCTGACGGGCAGCTTCAATCTGGCGACCGGTAATGAAACAAGTTTCAAGCGATTTAATACCAAAAGTACCAAAAGCCAATTCATGACCACGGAAAGCATTTCCTTTAATTTTACCTTTTTGCTGCTTTCTATATCTTGTTTTCTTGGGTTGTAACATCTCTTCTTTTTCTTATTGTTTAGCAAATCACTAAACTATAGTTATTTACTATTGTTATTTCTTCCGTTTGACATACGGCGGCGGGGAGCACCTCCCTCAGGGCGACGCGAACCGGCAAACCCAGGCCTGTGATCCTTCTGCTGACCGCCAACAGTCGACGGAACCAACTCCGGACGTCCATAGATGACTCCACGGCAAATCCACACCTTGATACCGATGCGGCCATAAGTGGTATGAGCCTCGGCATTGGCATAGTCAATATCCGCACGCAAAGTATGAAGCGGAGTGCGCCCCTCCTTGAAATGCTCACTGCGGGCAATCTCGGCTCCACCAATACGGCCACTGATAGACACCTTGATACCCTCAGCACCCGTGCGCATCGTGGACGTGATGGCATTCTTGATGGCACGACGATACTGGATGCGGCCCTCGATCTGCTTTGCAATATTCTGGGCAACCAGCACAGCATCCATCTCAGGACGCTTCACCTCGCTGATATTGATCTGAACATCTTTTCCGGTAAGCTTCTTCAGCTCCTCGCGAAGCTTGTCAACCTCTGAACCGGCACGGCCGATAATCAAACCCGGACGAGCAGAATTGATCGTAACGGTAAGCATCTTCAGCGTGCGCTCGATGAAAATCTTCGATATTCCGGCCTTCGCCAGGCGGGCATTGAGATATTTGCGGATCTTATCGTCCTCAACAAGCTTCTGCTCAAAACGGCGGCCTCCAAACCAATTGGAATCCCATCCGCGGATAATTCCTAATCTGTTTCCAATAGGGTTAGTTTTTTGTCCCATTGTCGTTTCTTCTGATTAATTTACTTATTTGTTTCTTCTGATTCTGCTTTTGCAACAGGTGCATCCTCCAAACGGCTGCCCAACACCATCGTAATATGGTTGCTGCGCTTGCGGATACGATATCCACGTCCCTGAGGAGCTGTACGCATACGCTTCATCGTGCGGCCTTCGTCCACCATAATCTGCTTCACATACAGTTGTGCATCTTCCATACGGGCTCCCTCATTCTTGGCCTGCCAATTGGCAATGGCCGACAAAAGAAGCTTGCGTAACTTGGGGGCAGACTCTCTCGGGCTATACTGGAGAATACCCAAAGCCTTCTCCACATCAACGCCTCTCACCATATCAGCCACCAGGCGGGTCTTCTGCGGCGAGGTGGGATTGTTCATCAACTTGGCAAAATAGAGGGTCTTGTTAGCCTCTTTGCGTGCTTCTGCACTATTATGTTTTCTTCGTCCCATGTTCTTTTCTTATTTACTTTTTACCTTTATCTTTAGATCCAGCATGGCCACGGAACGTGCGAGTAGGCGCAAATTCACCCAACTTGTGTCCGACCATATTCTCGGTAACGTACACGGGAATGAACTTATTTCCGTTATGCACAGCAATAGTCTGACCCACAAAATCAGGCGAAATCATAGAAGCTCTCGACCAAGTCTTTATCGTAACCTTCTTGTTCGACTGCTGTGCCTCTATTACTCTTTTCTCCAATTTATGGAAAATATACGGACCTTTCTTTAATGAACGACTCATTTTATTTTCTATTTACTGAGTTACTTCTTTCTTCTTTCTACAATATACTTCGTCGACTGCTTCTTGGGAGCACGTGTCTTGTAACCCTTGGCAGGAATACCCTTGCGCGAACGGGGATGACCACCAGTCTGACGGCCTTCACCACCACCCATCGGGTGATCCACAGGATTCATCACAACACCGCGGTTACGCGGACGACGGCCCAACCAGCGCGAACGGCCAGCCTTACCGCCAACCTCAAGGTTATGCTCCGGATTGCTGACAATGCCCACAGTGGCTCTGCAAGCCTGCAGGATCATACGCATCTCTCCGCTGGGCATCTTGATAATAGCATACTTGTCGTCGCGAGACATCAACTGGGCATAGGCTCCAGCCGAACGCACCATCTTGGCGCCCTGGCCAGGACGAAGCTCAATATTGTGGATAAGCGTACCAAAAGGTATCTCCGAAAGCAAAAGCGTATTGCCAATCTCAGGAGCGGCACCGGCACCCGACATCACAGTCTGGCCAACCTTCAGGCCCTGCGGGCACAGAATATAGCTCTTCTCGCCATCGGCATAAGTCACCAAGGCAATACGCGAGCTGCGGTTGGGATCGTACTCGATCGTCTTCACCACTGCGGGGATGCCATCCTTGTTGCGCTTGAAGTCAACAAAGCGATACAGTTTCTTGTGACCACCGCCGATATAACGCATGGTCATCTTACCCTGATTGTTGCGACCGCCAGATTTGCGTTTGCCGTACACCAGGCTCTTCTCCGGCTTCGATGCGGTAATGTCATCATTCGTGACGACAAGCTTGTGACGCTGACCGGGAGTTGTAGGTTTAATCTTCTTTAAAGCCATTTTTGTTAATTCTTTTTGTCCTTTATCAGTGGACCAACTATATTATTACTTGTCTTTTAGATATTTGCATAGAAATCGATGCTGTCTCCAGCTGCCAAAGTCACAATCGCCTTCTTGTAGGCATTGGTTCTTCCTGTGAGGAAACCAGCCTTCGTATAGCGCGACTTCAGCTTTCCGGAATAGTTCATCGTATTCACATCCACAACCTTCACATTATAGAACTCCTCAACGGCGTTCTTAATCTGAATCTTATTGGCGCGTTTGTCAACAATGAAACCATAACGGTTCTGAGCAGGAGCAACATTGATACCTTTATGACGCTGTATGCGAGTCTGAATAGGATTTGCGGCAGCCTCGGTAAGGCGGCTCATCTTCTCACTAATCAGAGGTTTGACTATAATATTCATCATTGTTAAACTTTCTTAAAATGTTATTCTCTCACTCTTACTTGGTGGACAAAACGCGGTTAATTTCGTCCAAACAACCCTCACTTAACACGATATTGGTTGCATTAACAATGTCGTAAGTATTTAATTGCGACACGTTTACAACCTTCACGTTCTTAAGGTTTCTGGCTGACAAAGATACGAAATTATTTTGATTCTCCATGACAAAAAGTGACTTTTTGTCATTCAGGCTCAAGTTATTGAGCACCTCGAGCATCTTCTTCGTCTTCGGCTCGGCAAACGTAAAGTTCTCCACCACCGTCATCGCATTCTCTCCAACCTTGTAGCTGAGAGCACTGCGACGAGCCAATCTCTTCACTTTGATATTCAGCTTGAAACGATAATCGCGAGGTTTCGGACCAAAAATACGGCCACCACCCACAAACACAGGGCTCTTGATATCGCCCGAACGCGCTCCGCCGGTACCCTTCTGGCGTTTCAGCTTACGCGTGCTGTGGGCTATCTCCGAACGCTCCTTGCTCTTGTGCGTTCCTTGACGGTTGTCGGCCAAAAACTGCTTGCAATCCAGATATATCGCATGATCATTCGGCTCTATGCCGAAAATGGATTCATCAAGATTGACGGCCCGACCCGTTTCACTTCCATTAATGCTATAGACCTTTAACTCCATCTTTCAAGTTTTAAAATTGAACCTTTGGGCCCGGGAACAGAGCCTTTTACTAACAACAGATTCTTCTCTGCGATGATCTTCACAACCTGCAGATTCTGAATCTTCACGCGATGGTTACCCTTCTGGCCGGCCATACGCATACCCTTGAAAATACGCGAAGGATACGACGATGCTCCGATCGAACCGGGTGCACGCAGACGGTCATGCTGGCCGTGCGTCTTGTCGCCAACTCCGCCAAAACCATGGCGAGTGACAACACCCTGGAAGCCTTTACCCTTGGAAGTTCCTACCACATCCACAAACTCGCCCTCAGAGAAAACATCCACCGTAAGGACTTCTCCATATTTCTTCTTATGGCCTTCCTCAAAACGCGAAAACTCTGCCACATACTGCTTCGGCGTAGTATTGGCCTTCGCAAAATGACCTCTCATGGGTTTGTTGGTGCGGCTCTCTTTCTTTTCGCCGAAAGCAAGCTGGATGGCATCGTAACCATCCTTCTCCACCGTTCTCACCTGCGTCACAACACAGGGACCAGCCTCAATCACTGTGCACGGAATCTGCTTTCCGTTGGCATCAAAAAGACTGGTCATTCCAATTTTCTTTCCGATTAATCCTGACATTTCTTAGATTGGATTACTTTAATTTGTTAGACACTTCAGCTTATCCTTACGACATTGGCTGATTTAAGTTCACACTTTGATTTCCACCTCCACACCGCTCGGGAGCTCAAGCTTCATCAATGCATCAATCGTCTTCGAACGGTCGTTGATCTCGATGTCCATCAGGCGCTTGTACGTGCTAAGCTCGAACTGCTCACGCGACTTCTTGTTCACAAACGTGGAACGGTTCACGGTAAAAATCTTCTTGTTGGTAGGCAGCGGGATCGGTCCGTTCACCACTGCGCCAGTCATCTTCACGGTCTTGACAATCTTCTCCGCCGACTTGTCGACAAGATTGTGATCGTAAGATTTCAGCTTGATTCTGATTCTTTGACTCATATTTTTTATTGATTAATTATTTTTATTCTTCAATATGCTTTCTTCCTGCACCTTCGACACCTCCGCATAATGCGAAAACTCCATCGTCGAATTGGCTCGCCCTGACGTGATCGTACGCAACGCCGTCACATAACCGAACATCTGCTCCAGCGGCACCTTGGCATGGATAGCCTGCACTCCCACCTTGGCCGTAATGTTCTCCAACATGCCACGGCGGCGGTTCAGGTCTCCAGTCACATCGCCAACATAAGCGTCCGGCGTCAGCACCTCAAGCTTCATGATCGGCTCAAGCAACACAGGGTTGGCCTTGCGGCACGCCGCCTTGAAACCGATCTTGGCGCACAGCTCAAACGAAAGCTGGTCCGAATCCACCGGATGGAACGACCCGTCTATCACCCTCACCTTCATGCTGTCCATCGGATAACCGGCCAACACGCCATTCTGCATAGCCTCCTTGAAGCCCTTCTCTATCGCAGGAATATATTCTTTCGGGATATTGCCACCCTTCACCTCATTCTCGAACTGCAGTCCCACAACACCCTCGTCGGCAGGGCCGATCTCAAACAGCACATCGGCAAACTTACCCTTGCCGCCCGTCTGCTTCTTGTACACCTCATGGTGCTGCACCGTCGTCGTGATGGCCTCCTTATACGCCACCTCCGGACGCCCCTGGTTCACATCAACATTGAACTCCCGGCGCAAACGGTCAAGGATAATGTCAAGATGCAACTCGCCCATGCCGCTGATCACCGTCTGGCCCGAAACCTCGTCGGTCTTCACTCGGAACGTCGGATCCTCCTCCACAAGCTTCATCAACGCATTCGTCATCTTGTCCATATCCGCCTGCGTATGAGGCTCCACGGCAATCGAAATCACCGGCTCCGGAAACTTCATCGACTCCAGGATAATCGGATGATGCTCGTCACAAAGCGTATGGCCTGTCTTGATATCCTTGAATCCGACAGCAGCTCCAATGTCGCCCGCCTCAATGCGGTCAAGCGGATTCTGCTTGTTCGAATGCATCTGCATGATGCGCGAGATACGCTCCTTCTTGCCCGTATTGGCATTGTACACATACGAACCGCTCTCGAGACTGCCGCTGTAAACACGGAAGAAGCACAAACGGCCCACATAAGGATCCGTCGCAATCTTGAACGCCAGCGCCGAGAAAGGAGCCTTCACACTCACCTCGCGAGTGTCCTCCTTGCCGGTCTTCGGGTTCACTCCCTTCACCTCCGGCTTGTCAAGCGGACTCGGAAGGAAAGCAGCCACAGCATCGAGCAATGTCTGGACACCCTTGTTCTTGAAAGCGGAACCACACATCACCGGCACAATCTTCCGGGCCAGCGTGGCCTTTCGGATCTCGGCAATGATCTCCTCGGCAGTAATCGAATCCGGATCGTCGAAAAACTTCATCATCAACTCCTCGTTCTCCTCTGCCACTCCCTCAATCAGGCGCTGGCGGTACTCGCTGACCGTATCCTTCAGGTCATCGGGCATCGGAACCTCATAGAACTTCGTCCCGTTGGAACTCTCGTCCCAAATCAAAGCCTTGTTCGTAATCAGATTCACCACTCCCTTGAACAGATCCTCCTGCCCGATAGGAATCTCCAGCGGTATGGGATTCGCTCCCAAACGCTCCTTGATCTGATTCACCACCGAGAAGAAATCCGCTCCCGCACGGTCCATCTTGTTGATGAACGCTATGCGCGGCACCTCATACTTGTCAGCCTGACGCCACACAGTCTCAGACTGCGGCTCCACACCACCCACAGCACAGAAAATCGCTATCGCACCATCCAACACCCGCAGCGAACGCTCCACCTCAACGGTGAAATCCACGTGACCCGGTGTGTCAATGATATTGTACTTGTACCGATTCTCATTCCAGTCCCAATACACAGTCGTGGCAGCAGAAGTGATCGTGATGCCTCGCTCCTGCTCCTGCACCATCCAGTCCATAGTCGCCGAACCTTCGTGGGTCTCACCCAGCTTATAGTTCTTGCCGGTATAGAACAGGATGCGCTCCGTCGTCGTGGTCTTGCCCGCGTCGATGTGAGCCATTATGCCAATATTTCTCGTGTACTTTAAATCGGACATGCTGTTGGTCGTGTATCCCTTTACTTATATTATATTAAAGACAATCTTGCTCTCACGCAGATCACACTCTGAAATGCGAGAACGCCTTGTTGGCATCGGCCATACGGTGGATATCCTCCTTACGCTTGAAGGCGGCACCCTCTTCCTTATAGGCAGCCTGAATCTCGGCAGCCAGCTTCAGAGCCATCGTCTTCTCACTGCGCTTGCGCGAGAATCCGATCAGGTTCTTCATACCGATGCTCTGCTTGCGCTCAGCACGGATCTCAGTAGGAATCTGGAAAGTGGCTCCACCGATACGGCGGCTGCGCACCTCCACAGAAGGCGTCACATTGGCCAAAGCCTTCTTCCAAACCTCCAGACCATCCTCTTTCGTACGGTCTGCAACCACATCAATTGCCTCGTAGAAAATACGATAGGCGATAGTCTTCTTGCCACCCATCATCAGATTGTTGACAAACTTGGTCACCAATATGTCGTTATATTTGGGATCCGGAAGGATTATGCGTTTCTTGGGTTTAGCTTTTCTCATTGCTAATCTTCTTTAAACAATTGTTTTTTTACTCTAAATCTTATAAACTGAATTACTTGCCTGCCTGTTTCGGACGCTTGGCACCATACTTCGAACGACGCTGGCGACGACCGTCAACTCCGCTCGTGTCAAGAGCTCCACGGATGATATGATAACGCACACCCGGAAGGTCCTTCACACGGCCTCCACGGATCATCACAATCGAGTGCTCCTGCAAATTGTGACCCTCACCCGGAATATAGGCATTCACTTCCTTGCCGTTGGTCAAACGCACACGGGCCACCTTACGCATGGCCGAATTAGGTTTTTTGGGGGTGGTGGTGTACACACGGGTGCAAACTCCACGACGCTGCGGGCAGCTGTCGAGAGCCGGAGACTTACTTTGGTACTCCATCTGCTGACGTCCTTTGCGAACTAATTGTTGAATTGTTGGCATTTCTTTCTTAATTGTTATTATTTTTATCGTTGATTTTCAATGTAATCTATGGACACAATGAGCCCATAATTGGACTGCAAAAATACTACTATTTTCCAAACCCACAAAACATCTCCCCCACTCATCTATGTTAAATAAAGTTAAAATTCTCCGGAGCACCTGTAAATCAGCAAAAAACAAAATGCATTTTTTCACCCCATAGGCCGCCCGGACACGACTTTTCAACAGGAAAAAACAGCCTCAAAATTGCGGTTTTCAACAGGTTTTCCACACCCGTGGACGCCGCAAAAACACCCCCTCCGTAACTCCCTCTC
>Ga0247609_10002259_pt1 | contig 20765 bp, 20 predicted proteins | sample 172DNAGHGlowgp2_FD_193487 | JGI IMG/M metagenome (GOLD analysis project Ga0247609, IMG submission 193487) | Sheep rumen microbial communities from Palmerston North, Manawatu-Wanganui, New Zealand - 1728 DNA GHGlow gp2 | ecosystem: Host-associated > Mammals > Digestive system > Stomach > Rumen ...
TTTTAGTTCTATAAAACTTTTCATTGTATCCTTCTTTCTAAATGTGAAATACATTTCATATTAAGTATATTCTTTATTTTTAAAATAGTCAACGAAAAATATGAATATTGTTTCATATTTTTGGAATTTGTGTTATACTCTATTTACGAGGTGAACTTCTATGGTTGATAATATTAGAGAACCAAAACAACAAAGAGCTATAGAAAAGAAAGAAAAAATTATTGAAGCTGGTTTTAATCTTATATGTAAGGATGGCTATTACAATACTAATACTGCAGAAATTGCAAAAATTGCTGGTGTTTCTACAGGTATTGTATATCAATACTTTAAAGATAAATATGATATATTAATCGAAGGATTAGAAAAATATGGTGATGATATCTTCTTTCCTATGTTAAAAACAAAAGATGTTACTTTTGATAAAAAAGATTTTGATAAATTACTTAGACAGATGATTAAACATTATATAAGTAATCATAAAGTATCTAATGTTGCTCATGAAGAAATAATGTCAATGGTGCATTCTGATAAAAGAGTTGCAGAATACTATTATAAAAGAGAACTAGAAATGACAAATGCATTAAAAGACATCTTAATTGATAATAATTTCAAAAATGAAGACTTATATGAAAAAGTTCACATAATGATGGGGCTTATTGATAATCTATGTCACGAAATCATCTATCATAAGCACGATGATATGAATTATGATGTTATGACTAATCTTGTAGTTGAAAGTATAAAGAATCTATTTAGAAATGATTTAGTTTAATTACTAAATCATTTTTTATTTAACTATATAAATCGTAATGAAGTTTCCATTCAATATATTCTTGATCTGATATTTCACCATTTATTCTTCTTTCTCTCATTTCTCCCCATTCTTCTAATCCTCTTATAATATCTTCGTTATAGTATGTTTTTTTCATCGCATCTATATCTATAACAAACTTGCTATAAGGACATAGTTCTTCTTCCCACATGTGATAATATATTACTTCATTTGGATCTACAAAATTATATCTTCTTATTGCATAATTACTTACATCAAATAGTTCTGCTAAATCATAAAGTCTTTCTGCTTGTGGTTCTCTAGCATTTCTTTCATATTTATCTATGCTATCTGTTGGCTTTTCACCTCCTAACTCTAAAAATTCTGCTACATTTGGCTTAGACATGTATCTTAGCTCCCTTACAAATTTTAGTCTTGCTCCTTGACTAAGGTTCTCCAATTCAGGTTTAAAAAAATAATTTTTCATAAATTTACCTCCTATCTTATTTTTTTATTCCACAAAAAAACTAGTACTTAATACTAGTCAATCCCTTTTTATTCTTTTTAATTTTGCTCTCCATATTTGGACTACAAGAAAAGCCACCAGAGTTTTATTGTCACTATACTATGCCATTTAGAAGCACCTCCAATCTTATTTTTTTATATTTTTAGATCTATTTTTAAATTTTTCTCAAACCCTTTTAAATACAACAAAAAAAGACTATTTCTAGTCTTTTCATTTTATTACTTTGGTACGTTTAAACGTCCTATTTTTGATTCGCCTTAATTGCAGCTTGTGCAGCAGCAAGTCTTGCAATTGGTACTCTAAATGGTGAACATGATACATAAGTTAAACCTATACTATGGCAAAATTCTACACTAGATGGATCTCCTCCATGTTCTCCACATATACCAAGTTTAATATTTGGTCTAGTTGTTTTTCCTAATTCTGCTGCCATTTTAACTAATACTCCTACACCTTTTTGATCTAGTTTTGCAAATGGATCTTGTTCATATATTTTATTTTCATAATAAGAACCTAAGAATTTTCCTGCATCATCTCTTGAAAAACCAAATGTCATTTGTGTTAAATCATTAGTACCAAATGAGAAGAATTCTGCTTCTTTTGCAATTTCATCTGCAGTTATTGCTGCTCTTGGTATTTCGATCATAGTACCAATATGATATTCCATATCTGAATTTTTTTCTTTTTTAACTTGTTCAGCTGTTTCTATTACAATATCTTTAACAAATTTTAATTCTTTAACTTCTCCAACAAGTGGAATCATAATTTCAGGAACAATATTGTATCCATCTTCTTCTTTAACTTCAATTGCTGCTTCCATTAAAGCTCTTGTTTGCATTCTTGCAATTTCAGGATATGTTACTGCTAAACGACATCCCCTATGACCCATCATTGGATTAAATTCATGTAATTCAGCACATTTTTGTTTTAATTTTTCAACTGTAACATTCATATCTTTAGCAAGAGCTATCATATCAGATTCTTCTTTAGGTAAAAATTCATGAAGAGGTGGATCTAAATAACGAACTGTCATTGGTCTTTCCTGTAATTCTTTATACATTGCTTTGAAGTCACCTTTTTGATATGGAATTAATTCTTCAAGTGCTTTTTCTCTTTCTTCAACTGTGTCTGATAAAATCATTTTTCTCATAGAGAAAATTCTCTTTTCATCGAAGAACATATGCTCAGTACGACAAAGACCAATACCTTCAGCACCAAGTTCAATAGCTTTTTTAGTATCTCTTGGAGTATCAGCATTAGTTCTAACTCCTAAAGTTCTATATTTATCAGCCCACTCCATAACTCTTCCAAATTCACCTGCTATAGTGGCATCAACCGTTTTGATCTCTCCATCATATATATTTCCAGTAGTTCCATCAATAGAAATAACATCGCCTTCTTTAAATACTTTTCCACCAAGTTCAAATTTCTTATTCGCTTCATCCATTTTAATGTCACCACATCCAGATACACAACAAGAACCCATTCCACGTGCTACAACTGCAGCGTGTGATGTCATTCCTCCACGAACTGTAAGAATTCCTTCTGCTGCTTTCATACCAGTGATATCTTCCGGAGAAGTTTCAAGTCTAACTAAAACTACTTTTTTCTTATTTTCTTTCCATTTTTCAGCATCTTCTGCAGTAAATACAATTTGTCCACATGCAGCACCTGGAGATGCTCCTAATCCTTTTCCAATTGGTTTTGCTTCTTTTAATGCTTTAGCATCAAATTGTGGATGTAAAAGTGTATCTAAGTTTCTAGGATCAATCATAAGTACTGCTTCTTCAGGAGTACGCATTCCTTCATCAACTAAATCACAAGCAATTTTTAATGCCGCTGCTGCAGTTCTTTTACCATTTCTAGTTTGTAACATGAAAAGTTTTCCATGTTCTACAGTAAATTCCATATCTTGCATATCTTTATAATGTTCTTCTAAAGTTTTACAAACACTTACAAATTGTTTAAATGCTTCTGGGAATTTTTCTTCCATTTCTGCAATTTTCATTGGTGTACGTACACCAGCAACTACATCTTCACCTTGTGCATTTGTTAAAAATTCACCAAATAGTCCTTTTTCACCTGTAGCTGGATCTCTTGTAAATGCAACACCAGTTCCACAATCATCTCCCATATTTCCAAATGCCATTGATTGAACATTAACAGCAGTTCCCCATGAATATGGAATGTCATTATCTCTTCTATAAACATTTGCTCTAGGATTATCCCAAGATCTAAATACTGCTTTAATAGCTCCCATTAATTGTTCTTTTGGATCATCTGGGAAATCAGTTCCTATTTTATTTTTATATTCTTCTTTAAATTCTCTTGCTAATTCTTTTAAATCTTCTGCAGTTAATTCTACATCTAATTTAACATTTTTCTTATTCTTCATCTTGTCTATTAATTCTTCAAAGTATTTTTTCCCAACTTCCATAACTACATCAGAATACATTTGAATGAATCTTCTATAACAATCCCATGCCCATCTTGGATTATTACTCTTCTTTGATAAAACTTCAACAACTTCTTCATTTAATCCTAAATTAAGAATTGTATCCATCATACCAGGCATACTTGCTCTAGCACCACTTCTTACTGAAACAAGTAATGGATTTTCAATATCTCCAAATTTCTTTCCTGTATCTTTTTCTAATTTTACAATGTACTCTTCTATTTGACTTTGGATTTCATCATTAATTTCTTTTCCATCTTCATAATATTTAGTACATGCTTCAGTTGTTATAGTGAATCCTTGAGGTACAGGTAAACCAATGCTTGTCATTTCAGCTAAGTTTGCGCCTTTACCACCAAGTAAATTTCTCATATCTTTATTACCTTCACTAAACATGTAAACATATTTCATATATTTTCCTCCTTCATTTACTGACTTTTTTATTTTAACATAATTATTTTTTTGTGAATAGTTTTTATTATAAATTTGTCACTTTTTTCACTTAAAAAGCAAGTTAATTGTTAACTTACTTTTAATTATTTAATTATTTTAATAATATTGTTTCCACAATCATTTGTACAATATCTAATAAAACTCTTTACATAGTATATATCATTGTTTTTATCAATTACCCAAAAATCTACTGGATAACTATCTTCTCCACCAATACCTTCATATGCAAATACCCCAATCGCATCATTTATTGTATTAAATATAAATTTCTTTTTAAATTTTTCTTCGCCTTGATAAAAAGTTGCATACAATACAGCCTTATTGTCTTCAATTTTTAACTCATATTTTTCATCATTATATTCATCAAGAAGTATATATTTCTTTTTTTCATTTATTCCGCTCATTATTTCTTCAATATCTAATTCATCACATACTTCACAATCTTTTGTACTATCTATATATTCTTGAACATAAAGAGAATAATTCATATTTTTTACAGATAAATCAATATATACTTTTTCAAAACCATCATCATATTCATTTGTTATATCATTCTTATCATTATCAATTTTCTCTTTTTCATTTTCTTCTTGCTTAGGTTCTTCTTTATTTATAACTTTATCATATACAATCCATCCACCAAGACCTAAAACTATTAAACTAAATACTACTATTAATATTAATAATCCTTTACTATTTTTATTTTCATTATTTTCCATATTCTTTTTCCTTCTTTCTTACAATAAAAGTATAACATTACCCCCACGATGTCAATATTTTTGTTGATAACTTTTTTATTTTCTTTACACTATTTTGTGTAAATAAAAGTTAAGATATTACTTTTATCTTGACCTTTCATTTGATTCTAATAATTTAAAATTATCAATATGTTTAATAGTATTTATTGCCTCTAACAATTCATTAGATTTTTTTCCCCGCTATTGTATATTATATTAATAATTTCATAAATGTTTGTTAAATTATACTTAATTCCTTCTTCTAAAATTATTTTTTGACTTTTTAAATATTCAATTTCAATTTTTTTTGTTATTTCATTATTTTTAGTAAAAGACAATCTTTGAATAAAAATATACCCACTAATACTAACATGCTCACCATTTAATATTCTATAATATGTTCTTACGACAGTTGCTAAATAAGATGGCATATTAACTATTTGTAAAGACATATTATTTTTAATAAATTCATATATTCGGTTTTTATATTTTTTTGCTTTCTTTAATTTTATTCCTTCATATGTGTTTAACAATATTGAATCTATTTCTTTACTCAATCTGATTTCAATATTTTTGGTCATACTAATCGTCTTTTGATAATTGTATTCTACCACTTAACAATACAAAAATCAATTTTTATGAAGTTCATAAACAATATCGCTCTTGTTGCTTACATTGTCAGAATGTGTAACAATTATTACACATTTATTTTCTTCATGTGCAAGTTTAATAAATATATCAAGTATTTCATTTTCAGTTTCTTTATCTAAGTTACCTGTAGGTTCATCAGCTAAAATTATTTCAGGATTATAAGATAAACTTCTAGCAATTGCAACTCTTTGTTGTTCTCCTCCTGATAATTTTAAAACTCTTCTGTTTTTATAACTTTCTTTTAAACCAACTCTTTTCATAAGTTCTAATGCTTTTTCTTTTTTATTTTTTACTTTTACTTTACTTATATCCATAGAAAGAATTATATTTTCAATGGCTGTTAAATGTGGAAGTAAATTATAACTTTGAAAAACTATTCCAATATTTGTGTTTCTATATGAATCTTTATCTATTTTTTTAAGATCTTTATCTTTATAATAAATACTTCCTTCATATTTATTTTCAAGCCCACTTATTAATGATAACAATGTTGTTTTTCCACTACCACTTTTACCTTTAATTGAATATACTTTTCCTTTTTCAAAAGTGTAATTTATATTTTTAAATACATAGTCATCTTTTTCTGCATCTTTATATCTATAACTTACATCTTTTACAATTAATACTTTTTCATTCATATTTAGCTTCTCTCCTTTAATATAGTAAGTGGTGAAAATCTTGATATAGCTATCATTGTTGCAAGACTACTTAGTAGTGTTAAAGATACTCCTATTCCTAAAAGTTCTAATAATATTTTAAAATCTACAACTGCATCTATACTTTTTACTTCACTTACATTAGCTATTCCAAAATTATATTTTTCTGCATTATCATCTATTTTATTTTCAATGTCTTCTTTACTATCACTTTCTAACGTTTCTTTTTCTTCATTTGTTTCTTCTTGTTTTTCTTCAGTATTGTCTAATGTATCTTCTTTAATTCTATTTCTTCCTCTTCCAAAATTATTACTAATATCTTCATATTTAGAATTTGCATTTTCTATTTCATTTGAAAGTAACATATTAGAAACAGGCACACTTAGTAGTGATCCACATGATGCTCCAATTAAAAGTGAAATAATACAAACAATTAATAATTCACTAATAAATTGCATAGATACTTTATTTTTTTTCATTCCTATTGTTCTTAAAACACCTATTTCATACTTTCTTTCACGTATATTAATCATATTTATAACAACTAATACTATTCCTCCAATAGCAAGTGTAATTATCAAAAATGTAGTTGCAAATATTTTAACATTATTTACTACTTCAGTAGCACTTTCAATTTCACTTAAATTGTTTGTAACTTTATAGTATTCACTTAGTCCTTTTTCTTTTACTTCATTTGCAAATAATTCAACACTTTCTTTATCTTTAATAATAAATGTTGGTGTTATTGTTGCTTCTAAATTACTATTTTTTTCAAGAATTGATTTAATAAAATTAACATTAGTTATTATATTATTAGCAGAATTTGTAAACATAGTATTCATAGATGATGAAGAATCAGAAGTTTCTTTATAAATTCCAGTTATTATAAGTTCATAAGTATTAGTATTTGTTTTAGGATCAACTATAGTAATAGTATCACCTACACTTAGATTATTTAAAGTTGCAAGTTCTTCACTTATTACACAGTTATTACTATTAAAATCATCACTTACTTCTCCACTTGTTATTGTGTATTTACCATTTATAAAATCTGTCATATCTTCATAACTATTATAACCAATTAATGTAAAAGCTCCATCTTGCGCACGTTCATTAAATATTTTTTGAATTTGAGTTGTTGTTGTTTTTTTAGTAGTTGTTGTTGTACTTCTACTTCCAGAATTACCACCCGGAAAATTTGGCGGTGTTTTTCCATTACTTGGAAATCTTCTTGTTTGTGTTTTTCTTGTCGTTTCAGTCTTTGTAGTAGTTGTTTCTTTAACTAAACTATCAGTTGCTTCTGTTAAATCTTTAGCATCAACTCCTAGAGAATAAGTATAATAATAATTACTTACATATTCACTATTCCCATAATTATTAATTTCTTCTTCACTAACTGCTTTAATTTCATTAAATGCATTAATCATTTCTTCCTGGGTTTTATTTCCATCTCTTAAATAATCCATTAAACTTTCTCTATTCATTTCAATAGTCGATGTAATTGGATTTTTTTCTTCATAAGATTTAACTATATTATTAGCACTACTTCTAATTGCTAATGTAATTGTACAAGAGATAGCTATTACAATTAAAATAATACCAATTAAAATATTTCTTCCTTTATTCCTTTTAATACTTGTTATTGCATTTTTTAATATATACATATTCATCACCTTTCAAATTAATTCTATTCATAAAATATGAATTAAAATTGAATAAAATGTAAAAAGAACGTGAAAAAAAAGACTAATAAATAGTCTATTCATTTAAATTCTTCTCAGTAATATGCAATACTTTTTCTAAATAACATTTTCCACAAAGTGATTCATATGTTACTTTGTTTTCTCCGTCAATTGCAACTTGATCACCAGTAGCAGTAAACTCTCCGTTAATAATTCTTCCATTAAATTTTGCTCTTTTACCACATCTACATATTGTATAGAGTTCTTCCATAGTATCAGCAACTTCAAATAATCTTAAACTTCCTGGAAACGCCATTGTTTTAAAATCACTTCTAAGTCCATAACATATAACAGATACATCTTTAAGTTTAGTAAACATAAATAATTCATCAACTTGATCTCTAGTTAAAAATTGTGATTCATCTACTAAAATACAAACTATATCTTTTGGTATTTTATTTAAATAATTAATTAATTTTTCATCTTTTTCTATTAAATGATCAACTTTTCTTTTAAGACCAATTCTAGTAACAATAGTATCTTCACCTTTAGTATCGATTTTAGGCTTTAATATTAATACTTTCATTCCTCTTTCTTCATAATTATGTGCTACTTGAAGCAATAATGTTGTTTTTCCACTGTTCATAGCTCCATATCTAAAATATAATTTACTCATTTTTATCCCTCCTTGGAAAATATTTATAATATACTTCTTTTAGTCTTTCATTTGTGACATGTGTATATATTTCAGTTGCTTTTAAACTACTATGACCTAAAAGTTCTTGAACAACTTTAATATCACATCCATTATTTAGCATATCAGTTGCAAATGTATGTCTAAGCACATGCGGTGTTACATGAACTTTAACTGATAATTTATCCATTATTTTATCTATTATATATCTAACTCCTCTATCAGTGAGTTTACCACCCTTACTATTTGCAAATAAATAATCACTATTTCTAATATGTACATCTAAATACTCTTTTAATACTTCTTCAGCATATTCACCATAATATACAATTCTTTCCTTATTACCTTTTCCATTAACAACTATTCTTCTATTATTAAAATCTATATCACTTACTTTAATATTAACAAGTTCTGAAACTCTAACTCCAGTTGCATATAACATTTCAATTATTAATCTATCTCTAATATTATCTTTACTATTATTAGATTCACTTATTATTTCAAGCAAATCATTATAATAAATAAATTTAGGTAATTTTTTTTCAAGTTTAGGTAAAGTTACTTTTGCAAGGGGATAATCTTTTTTATTCATAAAACCTTTTTTATATAAAAATTTATAAAATGATTTTAATGAACTTATTTTTCTTCTTATTGATGATGATTTTTCTTTTTGTAAATTCAAATATTCAATATAATCTTTTATATCTTCATAATTAACTTTATCTAAATCTTTTTTAACAAAAATATAAAAGTAATATAAATCATTAATATATGAAAGCAATGTTTTTTCTGAATAATTCTTGCTTACAATATATTTTATAAATTCATTTATTAAATATATTTTTTTAAATTCTTCCTTACTCATAATTAAATTATAACACACTTAAAAGGGACTTTATAGTCCCAAATCTATATTAAACACCAATCGGTGACATTATGGATTATATGTTTTTATTACATTTATAATATATGTATATTTTATTATTTTAGAAGTGTTAATTTTAGAAGGCATTTATATTTATTATTAATTTATGTTAACAGAGTTGTTATATAAAGATAAACTTTTTATTTGTTTATCTATTATATATTATGAAACAATTAATTAAATAAATAGTTTATTTGAACTATTAATAATATTTTTTATAATAATTCTTGTTCAAATATTTCTTCATAGTCCTTTGCTAGTTCCTTATTAAATTTCTTTGCATATCTTGATAATTTGTAATCTTTTATCATTTCTATTTTACCCCTGCCACTATTTATTGGGGTGGTGACTTCAACACCCCAAAGATTTTTGTTAGGGAAACTATTATTTGATGATATAATTGCTCTATCTATAACTTTATTAAAGTTTCTCCAATCTTTATATTCAAGAACTTTTTGTAATTCTCTAGCTAACCAATATTCATTGCCAAATTCATCTATGTGTTTTATATTTTCAAATACTTTTTCAGTATACTCTTTTATTTCATTCATTCTACCTACTCCTTTCTATGGATTACATGTCTCAATTTTTAATTTATTATTTTTAATTTTAAACATAACACTACCATCTATATCTGTTCTATATATTTTTGAATTACCTAAATTATCTAATACTTCTTTATTTGGATGTCCATACCTATTATTATTACCTACACTAATAATTGAATATTTAGGTTTAATTTTATCTATAAATTGTTTACTACTACTTGTATTACTTCCATGATGACCTACTTTAAAAATATCTATATCAGATAATTTATATTTACTTAATATTTCATTCTCTGTTGTAATACTAGCATCTCCCATAAACAATAAATTATAATTATCAATTTTTGTATATATTACACTACTATTATCATTTTCATTATTAAAGTCTTTTGTATTTAAAAAGTAGACTTTATTATTATCTATATCTAATTTATCAATACATTTTGAATAATCTATATTATTTTCAATTAATTTATTTATTATTTTCTTTTCCAATTCATTATAAAAACCACAATTAAATATTACATTTTTTACTTTAAAATTATTTATAAGTTCTAATGCATATCCTGAATGATCTTCATCTCCATGGCTTAATAATAAATAATCTATTTTCTTAATTCCAATGCTTTTAAAAAATAAAATTATATTTGATGTCATTAAATTAAATTCTTTATTTCTTACTTTCCATTTTTCAACCTTATAATTTATTTTGCCTCCTGTATCTATAAGTATTGTTTTATTATTTTGAGTTTTAATTAAAGCACTATCTCCTTGACCCACATCTATAAAATAAACATAATTATTTTTATCAAAATTAAGCACATTATATAAAAGAATAATATAAACAATAAATATAAAATAAAATATTCTTTTTCTATACTTTATTAATAAAATAAATATTATGTAATAAATAATTATTTCAAATAAATTCATTTTACTAAATATTAAATTTATATTTAAAAAATTACTGCTTATTTTAGAAATAAATTCCATAATGCTTGTAAATATATTTAATAAAAAAGACAACTTATTAAATATTAAAGTGATTATTGACATAGGAAAAACTATATAAGATACAAATGGTATAAAAAATATGTTATTTATAAAACCTATTATATTTATCTCATAAGACAAATTAATAATAATTGGTAAACTAGATAACAAAGATAATATACTTATAGTTATAATTGATAATATTTTATTTTTAATACTATTTTTTTCATTAAATAAAAGTATAAAAAATGTAATAGTAAAAGATAAAATAAAACCAGTATCATAAATATAAAATGGATTAATAAATATTAATATAATAAATGTTAAATAAAGTAAATTTTTAGGTTTAATATAAAAATAATAAACATTATTTAAAGCACTTAATATAAAAAATATAGTTGCTCTTAAAATAGATGGTGTAAATGACGCGATAAAAGAAAAAAACATTAAAAATATACTTGTTATTAGATAAGATTTTTTTTCACTAAATTTTAATTTTTTAAATAATACAAGTAATATAGATGAAAACATACTAACATGTAAACCGGATAGTGCAAATAAATGAGTTATTCCATTTATTTTATAATTATTATATACATCATTATCTATATAATTAGACTTTCCAAGTATAAAAGCATATAAATATTCATTATTATTTATACTAGATATTCTATTTATTATAAAATTTTTTAGTTTATAAAATATATTATTATTTTTTCTAATTATTTTAAAACTGTCTATATTTAAAATATAATTTATTCTTTTATAATAAAGATATTTTTTATAATTAAATGTACCTGGTATAGTATTATTATTTGGAATATTTAATTTACCCTTTAAATATATTTCATCGTTTATATTTAATTTTAAATTATTTTTTTCATTTTCACTTTTAAAATAATATACACTTGTTAAATTATTAAATTCTATATTTAATTTATCTCCATCTATTTTATAGTTTTTAACTTTTAAAATAAATTCATTATCATTTATTTTAAATATATCATTAATTCTATAAGTATTAACATATAAAAACACATAAATAATAGTTAGTAGTAATAATAAATAATATAATTTATTGGAGAGTAATATTTTTCTTAATTTTATCATATATAGTTTGACTTATACCATTTACTAATGTAATATCTTCTATTTTTGTGAAATTTCCATTATTAGTTCTATATTCAATAATAGATTTTGCTTTAGATTCACCTATTCCGCTTAAAGACATTAATTCTTCTAAACTTGCAGTGTTAATATTAATAAGTCCATTTGTAGATGCAATAGTTTCTTCTTTAATACAAGCATCATTTTTTACTTCTTCACAAACACATGGTGTTTCCACATAAATTGTATTTGTCTTTTGTGCTTTTTTTATTTCATCATTTGAATATATTACTATTACATCACCATCTTTTAATTCTTTTGATAAATTAATAAATCTAGTATTAGCATTTTTACTAAGTCCACCTGACTCTTTAATCGCATCAATTACTCTAGAACCTTTTAACATTTTATAAACATTTGGCTTTTTAATAGAACCTTTAATATCAATATAAATGTACTCTTCTTTAACAATTTCTTCTTTCTCATCATGTTGATTTTCAATATTAAAACTTAATTCATTTTTAGAATTGATATTATTTATTTTAGTATCAATAATATAATTCATAAAGATAAATTCCGCTACGAAAAGAAACAAAATAAAAATTATTAATATTAATTTAAGCTTATTATTTTGAATATATTTTTTTACTTTTTCTAAAATGTTTTTCATTAATTTTTCTCCTTTCAATATTTTTTTATTTATTGTATGTATTTATCCCTCTATAATTTATATACAAGAAAAATAATCAAAAACACTTCTTTTTTTAGAAAAAAAATTCTAAAGTTTAACTTTAGAATAATTTTATTTTAAAAATCCATTTATTATTGTTTTCTCAGCTTCTTTTTTTGAAAGACCTAGAGTCATTAATTTAATTAATTGTTCAGAAGCAATTTTACCAATTGTTGCTTCATGAATAAGTCTTGCATCTATATGGTTTGCAGTTATTTTTGGATCTGATGTAACACTTGCTTTATCTTTAATAATTGCATCACATTCAACATGAGCAAAACATTCATTATTACCAATAACATTAGATACAAATTCTTGGTGAGAATCTTCAGTAGCAACACTTCTTGAAGTAACTTTAGCACTAGAATTTTTACCATTTAATGTTACTTCAAATATAGTTTTAGCACTCTGACTTTCATGAGTCATTATTTTTTCATTTATGATTAATTTTGCATTTTCCAAAAGTTGTGCTTTTGTAGTTCTAATTGTACTTGATACTCCTTCTATTTGAGCGGTATCCATTTCAAGTGTTGCATTTTTACCTAAATATACTTCTGTTACAGGATCAAGTATTCTTTTGCCATCTCCATCACCTTCTCCATAATGTTTTTCAATATATTTAACAAATGCACCTTCTTCAATAAAAAATCTATGTATTCCATTATGAGAACTATCTTTATGAGCATCATTGTGTATTCCACATCCAGCATTTATTGTAACAATTGCGTTTTTACCAATATAGAAATCATTATATACTTTATCTGAAAAACCACTTTTAGTAATTAATACTGGTATGTGAACATATCCATTTAAAGTTCCTTCTTTTACATGAATATCAATTCCATCTTTATCTTTTTTAGATTCAATTGTTATACTTTCACTTGAACTTCTTTCAACGCTTTTACCATCTTTTCTAATGTTGAAAGCAGCACCTTTTTTTATTTCTTCATTAATTATTTCAAGTATATGCTTATCTAAATTATTCAAGGCTTTCACCTCCAACTTTTGAACAAGCTGAAACTACCATCATGTCATTTAAATCATCTGTAGATTTTAGTTCTTTTAACTTACCTGAATCTAATAGAATAATTTTATCAGCAATTTTTATAATTCTTTCTTGATGAGATATTATTATAGTTTTCCCATTATTTTTATCTCTTAATTTTTTAAATATTTTTATTAAATTATTAAAACTCCATAAATCTATTCCAGCTTCAGGTTCATCAAAAATAGTTACATTAGAATTTCTAACAGACACACTAGCTATTTCAATTCTTTTAAGTTCTCCACCTGATAGTGAATTATCTATTTGTCTATTTATATATTCACGTGCACAAAGTCCAACTTCTGAAAGTACATCGCACGCTTCTTCCTTACCCATTTGCTTTCCAGCAGATAAATTTATTAAATCGTGAACTGTTAATCCTTTAAATTTGACTGGTTGTTGAAATGAAAATGATATACCTTCTTTTGCTCTTTTATCAATACTCCATGCTGTTATATCTTCACCATTATAAAGAATTTTACCACTTGTTGGTTTGATTATTCCCATTATTATTTTAGCAAGAGTTGATTTACCACTACCATTTGGTCCAGTTATGACAGTAAAATTACTATCAAATTTTATATTTATATTATCAAGTATCTTTTTATTATCAACTTCATAAGATACATTAATAAGTTCTATCATAATTACTCCTTTCAAAAAATATTATAACACTAAATATTGAAAAAATATATTTAAATGTGTTATACTTTATTTACGCAAGAGTGGCGGAACTGGTAGACGCAGCAGACTCAAAATCTGCCGATAGCAATATCTTGAGGGTTCGATTCCCTTCTCTTGCACCAAAGGCAAAAATCGTCGAAATTTTGACGTTTATACATGAAACTCAATTGAAATATGAGTTTTTTTGTTTAACTAGCATTTATCTAGGCTACTACATAAATAAAAAATTTACTCCCTGGCACTTTTCAAAAAAGAGATATTTTGGGAGCAATTTTCATTAGTATTTAAAACAAAAAATACAAAAATATTAATTCTATGGAGCATTTTGCAAGTGCAAAATAAGATTGGTGTCACACAAACACTAGAATTTATTTATAAATTTTAGTGTTGTGATACCATCATCTTATCCTGATAGAAAAAGTAAAAAAACATGCCCTCTGAGGGAGCATATTTATAAAAATCAATAAATATATTAAATTTTATTTCCTTCCATACTTTTTTATAATTAACTTTTTAGCACTTACTTGGTCTGAGCTTAATGCTTCTTTAACATATTCAGCTTGTATTTTATAAAACACATCTAAATTTGCAAAGCTTTTTCCGTTTGGAGGATATATAATATTATCAATATTTTCAAATATAAATTTTTTTCTATTATTTCCATTTTCTATAGAATCGGATGGGCCAAAAGAATAGCCAGGTTGTTGAAAATTCCAATATAAATCTACATAATCGCTTATTTTTTTTCCGGTTCTAGCACTATAAATGGGTTCTTGTGATTCATAAAAACAATATATTGGATAAAGGTCTTTTTCTAGTGCTTTTTCAGTCCATTTAATTTTTGACATATAGTTTTTTAAAAAAATATATAATGAATTGTCACTATCTTTAATTCTTTTTCTTTCTTTCCAACTATCATATTCTCTATTTATTATTTTAATGAAATCTTCCGTCATTATTATAAATCACTTCCTTTTATTTTAATATTATATATAATATTTTAATTTATATTGACTAGTAACTATTTAAAAATTATAGTTTTTAACCTTAAGTTATGTTTTTAAATTTACTTCTTTAATACTTTAACATAAACTTCTTCAAAAAAATCATCTAACGAATTAGGATAATCATCATCACAAAACTCGATAGTTTCTTTTATAATTTCAATTCTTTTTATATAATCTTTTTTTATTTTATTACTTTCAATTGCATATTCAGGTACATTAACTATACTTTTTAAATTAAAGGGACTTAAATACTGGCCATATCCCAAATTATTATCTAAAATCTCATCTAGTATATCATATGTGCATACATAATTTCCAGCAAATGCATTCCCAAATAAAACATTATCCTTATCTTTATAAAAATGCATATAATACTTATCAGCCTCATATTTGTGGGTATTCATACCTTTTTCTTTCTGATATTCTATAAGATCAGCACCAAAAGATCCAACTTCAGAAAAATTATTTTTAAGTATTAAATTTACTTCTTTATTAGTACATATCCTATATAATAACATTTTTTCTTCTCCTATTTAATTGTAAGAAACTATTGCTTATTATTCGACTTTGGTTTCTTTACATTATCATTACATTGTCAATCAAATTTGATTATATTAATTTTTCAATTTTTTTATTATCACCAAACGTTTACCTCTTTAAAGTTCTAGCAAAATTTTTAGTATTTATTTCATCTAATAGAAATAGTAAATCAAATTTAGAAATATTTTGTTCAATAGATGATAATTGTTGCTTTAATGGTATTATGTTGGTAGGATATGGAACATCAAAATATAAAATTTCTATATCATAATTCTCATCTTCATCATCTTCATATTCTGTGACAAAGCCTGTAAAGATTTCTCTATATTTAGTTACACCCTTTTCAGTAAATTTTTCAAATATGTATTTTTGAGTTGTTGTTTTTACCATAGGGCTATCATGTGATGTTACTTCACTTGATATATATTTTAAATTCGATATTACTAGGTCATCTGAATTATAGCTATCTTTCATTTGATAAACGTTTTTTTCTTTCCAAACATATTTAAATTTCTCCCTCGTTACTGATTATTCTAACACATTTTTTTAATGATTTCAACTTACTATTGTTTGTTGAAATAAATTTTGGTTAAATATATATAAAATTAAATTTAGTAAAATTAATGCGATATGGAGAAACTGAGAGCTTTTGTTAAAATTAATAAGTTTTGAGATATTCCTACAAAAGGAGTGAATTTAGTATCAGGAGGTAGTAGAATTGGAAGATAAATTAAAAGGAAAAAATTAAATGCAACCATAAGAGATTTAGATTAAAAAATCCCACAATTAGAGAAAACCTTAACAGATATGAAAGCAAAAACAAAATATAATGTTGAGTGCGCTACAATTAATGAGTCTAAATCAGCAAGCCATATTTCTAATACTTATCGTGATTTATCCGTATATATGCAAAGTTATGTTAACGAAGAACCAATAGAAGTAAAAGTATTAAGTTTAACAAGAAAATAATAATCATAAAAATATAGCTAAATGTGTTGCTATATTTTTTAGTTTTTGATAAACTAATTTTAGTGAGTGATATTTATATCATTCGTACTTGTGAAAAGTTGTAGATATCTATGACACTCGCACCAATATTTATTTGAACTTTTAATAGTTCTTTTTTTATTTTTTAAAATTTCCAAAAATTAACAAATATTTGTTTGCTTTTTTATTTAAAATAGTGTTATAATATTTTTGGTGATATTTATGACATTAAATGAAAAACTAATAATACTATCTGATGCTGCTAAATATGATGCTTCTTGTTCATCAAGCGGAAGCACTAGAAAAAATACAAGTGATGGTATAGGTAATGCAGCATCAAGTGGAATATGTCACTCTTTTGCAAGTGATGGAAGATGTATTTCATTATTAAAAATATTAATGACTAATTCTTGTATATTTGATTGTAAATATTGCATAAATAGAAAAAGTAACAATATTAAAAGAGCAATATTTACTCCTGAAGAAATATGTACAATAACAATTAACTTTTATAAAAGAAATTATATTGAAGGATTATTTTTAAGTTCTGGTATTATTAAAAGCCCTGACTATACAATGGAAAAGATCATTGAAACAATATATTTACTTAGAAACAAATATAAATTTAATGGATATATACATGCAAAAGCAATACCAGGTTCCTCAGATTATCTAGTTAAAAAACTTGGAAGTTTAGTTGATAGAATGAGTGCTAATATTGAACTTCCTACTGAAAATGGTCTTAAGTTACTTGCGCCAAATAAAGATGAAAATAAAATCAGTAAAATAATGAAAACAATAAAAGATAATAGAAATAGTAAATTTACTCCTGCAGGTTCAAGTACGCAAATGATTATTGGAGCTACAAATGAAAATGATTTAGATATTCTTTCTAAAAGCGAAAACTTATATAAAACATATGACTTAAAAAGAGTATTTTATTCTGCATATATTCCAGTAAATAAAGACAAATTATTGCCCACAATAAAGATGCCTCCCCTAACTCGTGAGCATAGACTTTATCAAGCGGATTGGTTACTTAGATTTTATAATTATAAAGTAAATGATTTACTTGATAAAAATAATCCTAACTTTAATTTATTAATAGATCCAAAAGCAGATTGGGCACTTAGACATATGGATAAATATCCAATTGAAATAAATACAGCATCATATTATGATCTACTTAAGGTACCAGGAATTGGTCCTAAAAATGCTAAAAAAATAATCTCAGCAAGAAAAACTTTTAAAATAGAATTTAATGATTTAAAGAAAATGAATATAAGTATTAAAAGAGCCAAATACTTTATTACATGTAATCATAAATATTTTATTGATAGAAAAAATTTTAAGAAAGAGTTTATTATTAACAACTTATTATTAGAAGATTCAGTAATTGAAAATAATAATAAACAATTAAGTTTATTTAATGAATAATATATACTTATATGATGGCTCTTTTGATAATTTAATTACATTAATATTTAACTTAATAAATAAAAATATTAAACCAGATAATATAAAAAGTGAATATGAAATAGAATATAACTTAATAGATAAATTTTTATATTTAAATGAAATGAATGAATATAAAAATAATCTTTCTGATTATCTAATGTCAATCATTTATAGAGTTTATTTGTCAAATGATGAAAGACGTGAATTAATAATATATTACTTTATTAAAAATTCATTAATATATAAAGATAAAATACTTAATCATAGATATTTAAATTGTGTATTGCATACCATTAGGATTTGTAAAAATGTAAATGAAGAAGCACATAAATTAAAAGGTTTTTTAAGATTTAAAGAAATGAATAATAATGTTTTATATGCCGAAATGTCGCCTAAAAATAATGTTATATTTATACTTGCAGAACATTTTAAAAGAAGACTTAAAAATGAATATTTTTTAATTAAAGATATGAACAGAAATATTTATGCTTTTTATGATAAAAATAAAATATTATATCTTAATGATGATAATATAAAAGAACTTAAATTAAATCTATCAGATAACGAAATGGAAATGGAAAAATTATGGAAAGATTTTTTTGAAACAATTGGTATTAAGATAAGAAAAAATTATAAAACTCAAAGAAACTTTATGCCAAAAAGATATTGGAAATATATGATTGAAATGGAGGATAAATTATGAAAGAAATAATAAATGGAAGCGAATTACATGAAAAAATAATTGAAGCAGTAAATATGATTTGTGATGCAGTATCATCTACACTAGGTCCATGCGGAAATAATGTACTTATAAATACTGATGATAAAAGTCCATATATTACTAATGATGGAGTATCTATCGCACAGGCTATTGAAAGTAATGATAAAATTATTAATACAATTTTAGAAATAATAAAAGAAGCATCACTCAAAACAAATGAAGAAGTTGGTGATGGAACAACAACTACCCTAGTTTTACTTAAAAGTATTATTAATGATGGAATAAAAGAAATAAGGAATGGAAAAAATGCATTTATTCTTGCAAGTGAACTTAATAAAGCATTAGAAAAAACTATAAAATTACTAGAAACTTTTAAAGTTAAACCCTCTAAAACTAATATGTTAGAAATAGCTAGAACATCAGCAAATGATAAAGAAATTGGAAATATTGTTTATGAAGTATTTAATAAATTAAAAAATAAAAATTCAATTAAAATTACAGAAAATAATTCTTATAAAACATATTATGAAATTAAAAAAGGATACATTTTAGATATAGATAATATTCCAAATATATATTTTACAAAATCAAAAGAAATTAAAATAAACAATGCATATATATTTATAATTCGTGGATACTTAAATGACTTAGAACAAATAAGTGATATTATTAATGAAAGTATTGAAAGAAATAAAAATATTATTTTATTAGTTGAAGATTATAATGAAATAATAAATGAACAAATAATACTTTATAAAGTAAAAGATAATAAAAATATATATTTATTTAAAACACCTGATTATGGTCTTAGAAAAATTGATATTGAAGAAGATATTTCAATACTTACAAATGCAACTATTAAAAATATAGATTATGAAAACATAAGTTTTAATGATTTTGGTACATGTGATATAGTTATTAATAAAGAAAATATTATTATAGTTAATGAAAACAATAATATAAAAAATAGAGTTAAAGAGTTAAAAAAATTATTAAAAAAAGATATATCAGATTATGATAAAGATTTTATTTTAAATAGAATTTCATATCTAACAAAAGGTATTGCTTATATATATGTTGGTGGAAATAATAAAACAGAAATTAAAGAAAAAATAATGAGATTTGAAGATTCTATTAATTCAATAAGTCATGCATATAATGGTATAGTTTATGGTGAAGGAATTACATATTTAAAATTAAGTAATAAATTAGATAAAACTATTCAAGCAGAAAAAATAATTAAAAATGCACTCAATAAACCATTTCAAAAAATTTTTGAAAATGCTGGACTTAACTACTTGGACATTAAAGAAAAAATAATTAATAATAATTATAATAAAATATATAATTTCGAAGCAAATACTTTAGAAAATATAATTAATACTAATATAATA
>Ga0247609_10002261_pt1 | contig 20754 bp, 20 predicted proteins | sample 172DNAGHGlowgp2_FD_193487 | JGI IMG/M metagenome (GOLD analysis project Ga0247609, IMG submission 193487) | Sheep rumen microbial communities from Palmerston North, Manawatu-Wanganui, New Zealand - 1728 DNA GHGlow gp2 | ecosystem: Host-associated > Mammals > Digestive system > Stomach > Rumen ...
GGGGGGGGGGGGGGGGGGGTGGTTGGGGGGGGGGGGGGGGGGGGTGGGGGGGGTGTGGTGGGGGGGGGGCGGTTTGTGCCGTGGCGGCACGGGGAGGGGGTTATCAGCAGCGGAGATATGAAAAAGTATGAAAAAAATCGCTGTAAGTGGCCGAAGTATATAGAATTATTCGTATCTTTGCAGTGTCGACGCGTCGATAGCATGAAGGCTATCAGTGCTGAAAGGCAGAAGGTTGCGGCTCCGCTCCTGCGATAGGAGTGTCCGTGGTCCAGAGGCGAAAACACTGGCAACCCCATTTTTAGTTCGCGCATGTGCGCGAATAAGGTGGAGATATTGCCATGACCGAAGAGGGCCTTTCCGGCACGGGGCCAGACAGGAGCGAGCGACGGCGTCGACGCCGGCCAGCGACAGGGGAACGATGAACTGGTATGCTATGAAGGTGTACTACAACCGTGTGCAGCCGCTGCTGCACGAGGTCGAAGCCGACGGGGTGGAATACTTCGCCCCGACGGATGTCATCACGTCACTCCTCTTCGTGCGAGCCACGGAGGACTGGGTGACGCGCTTTGCCGCCGAGCGGTGGCGGCAGGTGTGGCTCTACCGTCGCATGGACGACCGCCGTCCGTCGGTGGTGTCCGACCGCGAGATGGAGGTGTTCCGGTTTGTGGTCAGCGCTGGGCGTGAGGGGCTGGAGTTGCTGGGCGACGACAAGCCGGAGTACCACCAGGGCGACCGCGTGGTGGTCACCGGGGGCCCGTTCAAAGGTGCCGAAGGGCATATCAAACGCATAAAGAAGGACCGCCGGCTGGTGGTGACGATAAGCGGAGTGGTGGCTGTGGCGACCACTTATATCCACCCCAGCCTGCTGCGCAAGGTTGAGACGGGGGCCGGCCCCGGCTGCGAAGCGTGAGCGCGGGGCGGTGCACGATGCAGAAGAAAACAGACGGATATGAAACGCGGATTGTTCCGGTTGCAATATGAGCTCGACAGCGCAACCCCCTATACCGAGGTGGGGAGCGACAAAGGGGCCAAGCTCGACGCGCGCGAAGTGATGGACGGCGAGGTGAGGGCTATACTGGAGGAGGTGTACCGTCTCGACTACAAGGACATGATGAAGTGGCTTGCAGGTCATCACGACAGCGAGTCGGTGGTGGTGGTGCCGCTGACCACCCGTACCCCCGAGGCCATGGCCTACCGTCTGGAGGGGCGCCGGCCGAAGATAATCTTCGTGTCGCGTCCGCTGCATACCATAGAGCGACTGGACGACTTCCTCTACGCCGCCAGCCGAGCCCTGCCGACGGGGGCTTATGTGTGGTTCCATACCATGACGTCGGTCCTGCGGCGACGGCTCGTGAAGTCGCGCTACCCGTGGGTGGTGGCGCAGGCGGTGGTGGGGTTCCAATACCTGTGGGACCGCGTATGCCCCAAGCTGAACTTGACACGCAAGTTCTACTACGCCGTCACCGGTGGCAAGAGCCGCGACATGTCGCGTGTAGAGACCCTCGGACGTCTGTACCGTGCCGGATTTGAGGTGCTCGACGAGCAGTTCCGCAACGGCGAGTTCGTGATGGTGTGCCGCAAGGCGAAGGCGCCGGTCGACGACGAACCGCCCACCGGCTCGCCGATCATACACCTGAGTCGCATAGGCCGTGACGGGAAGAAGATAGTGGTCCACAAGTTCCGGACGATGTACTCCTACTCGGAGTATATCCAGGATTATATCTACCACTACCAGAGCTTGGAGCGGGGTGGCAAGTTCAAGGACGACTACCGTATCAACTTTTGGGGCAAGATACTGAGACGCACGTGGCTCGACGAGTTGCCGATGGTGTGGAACATGCTGCGGGGCGAGATGAAACTGGTGGGAGTCCGGCCGTTGAGCAGCCAGTATTTCAACCTTTACACACCCGAGATGCAGGCTCTGCGCACGCGTACCAAGCCCGGACTGCTGCCGCCATTCTACTACGAGGAGCGCACGCCGCAGACCCTTGACGAGATACAAGCCAGCGAGCGCCGCTACCTGGAGGCCTACCTTCAAGCGCCCTTCAAGACCGACTGGAAGTACTTTTGGGGTATCGTAGGCAACATCGTTTTCAGAAGAAAACATTCGGCATAAAGAGCCACGCATGGGCAACAATCATTAGCCGTAGGCATAAACATACTGGTTCAAAACCAATAACAATCAATCCGCGCCCCGCAGGGGCGACACATTGTTCAATGACAACAGACAACAATACCGATAACACCTGGACTACTGTTATCCAGCCTAAGGAAAAACTGTTACATGTTGACCTGAAGGAGCTGTGGAACTATCGCGACCTGTGCATGCTTTTTGTCAGGCGCAACATCACCACGCAATTCAAGCAGACGATACTTGGGCCGTTGTGGTACATCATACAGCCCACCATGACGGTTATCATGTACATGGTGGTTTTCGGCGGCATAGCCAAGATACCCACCGACGGGCTGCCTCAGCCGCTATTCTACCTAAGTGGTATCTGTCTATGGCAGTACTTCAATGACTGTCTTTCCAAGACTTCGTCGACCTTCACCGCCAATGCGGGTATTTTTGGTAAAGTCTATTTCCCGCGGATGGTAGTTCCCATCTCGACGGTCGTCAGCAACTTGCTGAGGTTCGGCATACAGTTCGGTCTCTTCTTGGTGGTCTATGCCATATACCAGATATGGATCATTCCTGGTGAGATACACACCAACTGGTATGCTTTGCTGCTGCCTGTGCTGGTGTTGATGCTGGCGGGCTTGGCATTGGGTTTTGGCATCCTTTTCTCAAGTATGACCACCAAGTACCGTGACATGACGCTGCTGTTGGACTATTTCGTGCGACTGTGGATGTATGCTACACCTGTCATATATCCGCTCAGTACCATTACCAACGAGAAGTTGCGTATGGTTATGAGTCTTAACCCTTTGACTGGTATTGTGGAGGCCTTCAAGTACGGAATGCTTGGTGAGGGACAGTTCAACTGGTGGATGCTTGGTTATAGTTTTGCCTTCATGGTGGTGCTGCTGGCGGTAGGCATCGTGGTTTTCAACCGGGTGCAGCGTACATTCATGGATACGGTGTGAGGTGTTATAGGTTATAGATGAGAGAGAGGCAACTGGTATACAACTTTTTGAGGGCAGCACTGACAGGAGAGAAGCCCGACATGGGACATGTGGAGACCAGTGAGTGGTGGAGCCTCTTCCGGTTGTTGCAGAGGAACCATGTGTTGGCTTTGTGCTACGACGCGGCAGTCATATCTGGGGTACCGCGCGAAGTGCTCCTGCCTTGGCTTGCCGAACGGCAGAAGGCCATGGAGTGGCACCGCTACCAGAAGCAGGTACAGCAGGAGATTGTCTCGCTCATGGAGCAGCACGGCATCAAGACCTTGGTGCTCAAGGGCACCCACCTCTCGCAATACTACCCCCAGCCCGAACTGCGCGAGTTCGGCGACCTGGACCTCTACTTCTACGACCAGCACGACGAGGCCGACCGCGTGGCCAAAGAGAAGCTGGGCGCGGAGGTGAGAAACGACTCGCACCACCACAGCAAATACAACTACCGCGGCGTGACGGTGGAGAGCCACTACGATTTCGTCAACACGCACTTTCCCCGCAGCAACCGCCGCTACGAGGCCCTGCTCAAAAAGCATGCCCCCTCCCCCACTTTCGAGGTACTTTTCCTCCTCCGCCACATGGCCTGCCATTTCGCCGCCAGCCGCATCACGCTGCGCGACGTGGCGGACTGGACGCTCACCTGCCGGGCGCTGGCCGACAAAGTCGACTGGCAGCTAGTGAAGAAAGCCATCGAAGACTTCGGCATGACCGACTTCGTCGCCGCCCTCAACACAATCGTTGAAAACCGCTTAGGCACTCAGTCACCCAGCCACTCATCCATTCAGTCACTCATGGAGCACGACATCGTCTACGGCAGTGTGGACGACGGCGATGCCGACGGCCCCAGCCGCCTGGGGTGGAAGCTGCACCGATGGCATGCCCTCGCCTGGAAACGCAAAATGGTCTACAACGACAGCGCCCTCAGTCTCTACCTCACCGCCCTCACCGCCCATTCCATGAAACCCCATAGCATACTGCACAAACAATGAATATGAAGAAAGCACTTATAACCGGCATCACCGGACAGGACGGCAGCTATCTTGCCGAGTTCCTCATCGAGAAAGGATACGAAGTACACGGCGTGTTGCGCCGCAGCAGCTCGTTCAACACAGGCCGCATCGAGCACCTCTACCTCGACGAGTGGGTACGCGACATGAAGAAAAAGCGCCTCGTTGAGCTCCACTGGGGCGATATGACCGACAGTTCGTCGCTCATCCGCATCATCAGCGAAATACGTCCTGACGAGATATACAACCTGGCGGCACAGAGCCATGTGAAGGTGAGCTTCGACGTGCCGGAGTTCACCGCCGAGGCCGATGCCGTGGGTGTGCTTCGCCTGCTGGAAGCAGTGCGCATCGCGGGTCTGGCCTCCTCTTGCAGAATATACCAAGCCTCCACATCGGAACTGTACGGCAAGGTGCAGGAAGTGCCGCAGAAAGAGACGACATCCTTCTATCCCCGCTCGCCCTACGGCGTGGCCAAGCAATACGGCTTCTGGATGATGAAGAACTACCGCGAGAGCTACGGCATGTACTGCTGCAATGGCATCCTCTTCAACCACGAGAGCGAGCGTCGCGGCGAGACCTTCGTCACCCGCAAGATTACACTTGCTGCTGCCCGCATCGCACAGGGATTCCAGGACAAGCTCTACCTCGGCAACCTCAATGCCTTGCGCGACTGGGGTTACGCCAAAGACTATGTCGAGTGCATGTGGCTTATGCTCCAGCAGGAGCAGCCCGACGACTATGTCGTCGCCACCGGCCAGTACCACAGCGTCCGCGAGTTCTGCACCCTGGCATTCAAAGGGGTCGGCATCGAACTACGCTGGGAAGGCGAAGGCGTGAACGAGAAAGGCGTGGACGTGAAGAGCGGCAAGGTACTCGTCGAGGTTGACCCCAAATACTTCCGTCCCGCGGAAGTCGAGCAGTTGCTGGGCGACCCGACGAAAGCCAAGACCGTCCTCGGCTGGAATCCAAACAAAACCAGCTTCGAGGACCTCGTCAAGATTATGGTTCAGCACGACATGAAGAAAGTCCGACACCTGTATCACACAGACGCCTCATTTTAATGGTCACACAGAAACCACAGAAATCACAGAAAAAAGCCTACGGCTTATAACAATTAATGATATAACATACGAAATCAGAGGCGCAATATACGATGTGTACAAAGAACTAGGTCCCGGGCTTTTAGAAAGTGTTTACGAAGAGGCTTTGTGTTTTGAACTGGAACAAAAAGGATTGAAAGTTAAAAGACAGTTACACGTACCAATCGAATACAAAGGCACTCAACTGAAAACAGAACTTAGACTTGATATATTGGTTGAAGGGCAAGTAATCGTTGAACTAAAATCTGTTGAAGAAATGAAAAAAGTGTTTGGTAAACAGCTGCTCACATATCTACGATTGATGGACAAAAGAGTAGGCCTACTTGTAAACTTCAACACAGACAACATACTCTCGTCAATAACACGCGTAGCGAATTAATTTCTGTGATTTCCGTGATTTCTGTGTGACGGATAAAATCAATGTGAAATGAATAATGACAGCAAGATATATGTGGCGGGACACCGGGGAATGGTGGGTAGCGCCATCGTCCGCGAACTGCAGCGCCAAGGATACAACAATATCGTCACCCGCACCCACGCCGAGCTGGACCTGACACGCCAGGAGGCTGTGGAAGCCTTCTTCGCAGCAGAGAAACCCGAATACGTGTTCCTCGCCGCCGCCAAGGTGGGTGGCATAGCAGCCAACAACGCCGCTCCGGCCGACTTCATGTATATGAACATGACGTTGGAGATGAACGTCATCCATGCCGCCTGGAAGAACGGCGTGAAGAAACTGGAGTTCCTCGGCAGCAGCTGCATCTACCCCCGTCTGGCACCGCAGCCGATGAAGGAAGACTGCCTGCTGACCTCGGCCCTCGAGCCCACCAACGAGGCCTATGCGCTGGCCAAGATCAGCGGTCTGAAATACTGCGAGTACCTCAATCGTCAGTACAGTACCGACTACATCAGCGTCATGCCCACCAACCTCTATGGTCCCAACGACAACTACCACCCCGAGCACAGCCATGTGCTGCCGGCCATGATACGCCGTTTCCACGAAGCCAAGGAGCAGGGGCTGCCGGAGGTCGTCTGCTGGGGCGACGGCAGCGCGCTGCGCGAGTTCCTCTATGTCGACGACCTGGCGGAGCTCTGCGTCTTCCTGATGAACCACTACTCCGGCAACGAGACCGTCAACGCCGGCACCGGCAAAGAGCTCACCATCCGCGAGCTGGCCGAAACCGTAGCCGAGGTAGTGGGCTACAAAGGTACCATCCGCTGGGATGCCTCCCGACCCAATGGTACCCCCCGCAAGCTCCTCGACGTCAGCAAGGCCACCCGGCTGGGGTGGACCTACAAAACAGAACTGAAAGACGGCATCCGTATGGCCTACGAAGACTTCAAACAAAGCCTCTCAACGTCCCTCTAGGTTTTACTCCCCTTTTACTCAAACACTACTCAAACTTTACCTGACTCCATGATAACCCTAGGGCAACGCCATAGATACTCCAAGATACATAGCCAACAGTAATGCAATATGGCAACTGCAATAGAATTTAACAACATCAGCAAAATATACCGCCTGGGCCTGGTGAGCACCGGCACCTTGGCGCATGACATGAAACGCTGGTGGACCATGAATGTCCGAGGGAAGGAAGACCCCTACCTCACCATCGGCGAAACCAACGACCGCAGCACCAAAGGCGACAGCGAATACGTCTGGGCGCTGAAGGACATCGACTTCAAAGTTGAGCAGGGCGATGTGGTAGGCATCATCGGCAAGAACGGTGCCGGCAAGAGCACCCTGCTGAAAATCCTCTCCAAGGTCACCGCCCCTACCACCGGCACCATCTGTGCCCGCGGACGTATCGGCTCACTGCTCGAAGTCGGCACCGGCTTCCACCCCGAGATGACCGGCCGCGAGAACATCTACATGAACGGCGCCATCCTGGGCATGACGAAACATGAAATCAGCAAGAAGCTGGACGAAATCATCGACTTCAGCGGCTGCGAACGTTATATCGACACCCCTGTGAAACGCTACTCCAGCGGCATGATGGTGCGCCTCGGCTTCGCCGTCGCCGCCCACCTCGACCCCGAGATCCTCGTCGTAGACGAAGTCCTTGCCGTCGGTGACGCCGAATTCCAGAAGAAAGCCATCGGCAAGATGCAAGACGTCAGCAAAGGCGAAGGCAGAACGGTATTATTTGTGAGTCATAATATGGCAGCAGTAAGAAACTTGTGCAAAACCGGCATCGTACTTAAAGACGGCAAATGTGATTTCCAAGGTACTGCTGATACTTGTGTAAACTATTATTTAGGAGGAATGATAAAAAACAATGCCATTCCCATTTCTGACAGAATAGACCGCGATGGCAATGGCAAGTATAGAATCTCCAGGCTACTTATTAAGGGAATGTCTGACGATTTTTCTCTCTTCGATGACATTCCTTTATCAATTGAAGTTGGGTTATCAATTAACCGAATGGTAATAAATCCACGAATTGGAATTAGTATTAACACTCTACAGGACGATTGTATTTTATGGCTAGATTCTAATTCTGTATTAGGAATTCCCTCAACATTGTTTTCAGATACAACTCTAAAAATAGAAATTACCAAAGATTTTGCCTTGTCAGAAGGGGAATATTTTATTAACATTGTTTGCTATGAATTCGGCAACGTCATAGCTGATTATTTGCAACATGCTGTCGAATTTAAAATACTTAAACGTTCTTTCTGTCAAACCGGTAATTATCCTACCGGGAAAAGCTATTGTCTTGTAAATCAAAGATGGTCATTCCGATAAATCTTGATATGCCTATTTTAAATACCGTAACATTTGCACCCGATTCAGTAATCGATCCCTTTGGCCGAGTTTTTTTCTATAACGACCAAGTGTACCGTGCAATTAACAATGATTCAGAAAAAATATGCATGGAACTATTGAATTCCGACTTGTTCAAGGAACTTGTCGAACTTCATTATATTCCTAAAACATGGATAGATAATGATATTAAAATAGAAGGGAGTCCTTTGATTTTACATCATGAAAAATGCACTATAATAAAACCTTACGAATGGACATTTGAAGCATATAAAGATGCTTCTATTTTCATACTGAAGCTCAATAAAAAATGCAATGAATATGGGTATGAACTTAAAGATGCCCATCCTTTTAATGTTACTTTCCATAAAGGGGAACCTCTGTGGTTTGACATCGGAAGTATTACTAAGAAAGAATTCAACAATGATTGGATTGCCAAAAATGAATTTATCGAAACTTGTCTTATTCCTCTAATGTTGTGGAGAGATAACGACTACTATTTACTCCGGGCAATTCTAGAAAGCGACGATATTTATTATCAGAGGAATTTCCCCTATCAGAGCGCACTAAATAATCCATATTTATTCAAAAAAATATCACACTTAGAACAACATTATCTAATACATGGGAAATGGTCCATAAAAACAAGTCGACATTTCCCATCCACAATATTTAGAGCTTTAGATAGGATTGTGGCAATACTAAAAAAGAAAGATAAAAATTATCATTTTTTTAAAGAGAAGATCTTCTATCGAATCCCAACAATAGAGGAACTCCTACGGATAACTTGTAAAAGAGACAAAACAGAATGGGAGGATTATTGCCCATCATTAAATATAGCTGATATTGAGAAAGAGTTCCCTCGCTTTAAAATAATAAACGACATTATTTCAGAAAAATGTTCTGACGCCAGATCAATACTAGATATAGCTGGCAATAGTGGGCAACTTGCAGTTTATTTAAATTTAATTAAAAAATATGAAACAACATTTGTAGTTGACAATGATGAACATGCATTGACAAAAGGTTATTCTTTTTTTAAGAAAAACCATATACCAATAAATACGGTATGGACTAATTGTATATTCATGCCTAATTTCCCTTTGGATTCAAAACGGCTTAAATCTGATATCGTTTTTGCTTTAGCCATAACTCATCATTTAATTCTTAGACAGCATATCCCTCTCCAACTCATTTTTGAAAGAATAAAAAAATTATCAAATAAGTATGTTGTTATTGAATTTATGCCATTGGGATTATGGGACGGCAATAGTTCTCCGGAAACCCCTCAATGGTACACTATAGAATGGTTTCATAACCTATTTTTGAATCACTTTGATTTACTACATATACAAGAAACTGAAACAAATAGAGTTCTTTTTTTAGGCACTATTAAACAATGATGTTATTTTGAAATATATTTCAGTACCTTTTTCAAATAACTTATAAGTCATGCTAGAATATATCAAAAAAAAAGAAGAAATACTCGGCATCATTATTCACGCCAATTATCATAAAGAAGGAATATCCTTTTTTACGCCCGATGAATTCTCTCAACAATTAGGATATATGAATCGGCCCAAAGACTACGTCATCCCCCCTCATGTGCATAATCTTGTTGAAAGGAAAGTAGATTTGACCCAAGAAGTTCTTGTGGTTCGCACCGGGAAAGTACGTGTCGATTTTTATGGCGATGACCAAAAATATTTAGAAAGCCGTATATTACAAACAGGAGATATAATTCTTCTCGCTCATGGTGGCCACGGATTCAAAATGCTCGAACCCACAGAGATGGTAGAAGTTAAACAAGGTCCCTATTGTGGCGAACAAGACAAGACTCGCTTTGAGGCAATAGATGACAACTTAGTAAAAATAAAGTAATGAATTTCAACATTTACAGCAAATACTACGACCTACTATACAAGGACAAAGATTATCAACACGAGGCGGATTTCGTCTTTGATACGTTATCCTCCCATAGCTCTAATATTCACGACGTTCTTGAGTTGGGCTGTGGTAGTGGTAACCACGCTGTTTGGCTAATCAGGAAAGGATGGAATATCACCGGCATTGAGCAATCGGAAAGCATGGTGGAATGTGTAAAGGCAAAAAACATCAAGAATTTCAACCCCATTGTGGGTGATATATCAAACTTTAATCTTGACAAACACTTTGATGCTGTCATATCATTGTTCCATGTCATCAGCTATCTGAATACCAATGACTCGGTGCTCAACTGTTTCCGATGTGCAAACCAGCATCTTAATAATGGTGGCATTTTCTTTTTCGATGTATGGTTCACCCCAGGAGTTTACTCATTGAAACCAGAAACACGAATCAAACGGATTGAAGATGACGATGTGGCGGTAACGAGGCTTGCAGAGTCTGTAATGCACCACGACACCAATGTTGTAGATGTACACTACCAAATGATGGTAAACAAAAAAGACACCAATGAATGGTCAACATTCAGCGAACTTCACCCTATGAGACATTTCTCAATGCCAGAAATTGATATGATTGCTCACACCACTGGCTTTGAGGTAATAAATGCTGAAGAGTTTGGAACTCATCGGAAACCATCAAATGACACATGGGCCATCTGTTTCACCCTAAAGAAAACTACCGATGTCTGACAACCGTTTCATTCCTGTCTGCGAGCCAACGCTTCTCGGCAATGAACTAAAGTATGTCACCGATGCCGTACAGACGGGTTGGATTTCTTCGGCAGGAAAATATGTAACTGAATTTGAGCAGAGATTTGCAGCATATTGTGGCTGTAAATACGGAGTTGCCGTGTGTAACGGAACAGTGGCATTACATCTTGCCCTAGTCGCATTAGGAATTGGCAAAGGCGATGAGGTTATCATTCCTGACTTTACCATGATTGCCACTGCCTTCGCCGTATGTTATACTGGGGCGACTCCAGTCTTTGTCGATGCCGATCCTGATACTTGGAATATCGATACGACAAAAATTGAAGAAAAGATAACTCCTCGTACCAAAGCTATCATCCCCGTGCATCTATTCGGACTAATGTGCGATATGGATGCCATCAATGCCATTGCAAAAAAACACAATCTAAAAGTACTGGAGGATGCAGCCGAGGCTCATGGTGCGGAATACAAGTGTCGTCGAGCCGGTTCTTGTTCCGATTTAGCGGCCTTCAGTTTCTTTGCCAACAAAAATATCACTACTGGTGAAGGCGGTATGGTGGTAACCAACGACGAAGAGTTGTACAACAAGTTACGCTACCACAAGAACATGTGCTTCCCCTTGGATGGCCCTCGCAACTATCTCCATAATGACATCGGTTTCAACTACCGTATGAGCAACGTGGTAGCTGCCATCGGATTGGCCCAAGTTGAAAAGGCTGATGAGTACCGACAGATGCGGATTAACAACAATAAAATCTATCGAGAACTATTAACTAATGTATCAGGTATCCAATTTCAGCCCATAATGAAAGACTATCTTAATGTCTCCTGGATGAACACAATCCTTGTAGATGCCAAAAGATATGGTCACACAAAAGAGGAACTCCGAGAATACCTGAGAAATAATAATATCGACACTCGTTTACTTTTTGAAGGAATGCACCGACAGCCTTCGTTAAAGAAATATGGCTGTGATTGTAATAAAATGTACCCAATAACAGAAAAACTGACAGCACAAGGCTTTTACTTACCCTCTGCAAGCAACCTACCACAAAAGGATATCTCATTTATCTGCCAACTAATCAAAACATTTGCAAAATGAAGATAGGCATCTGGCTTAATCCCGATTATTCACCAACCGAAGGTGGTGGCTTTTCTTACTACGACCGCTTAATAAAAGGTATTGACAAATATACCTTTTCAGAAGAATTGGAAATATGCTTCATCACTACAAGCCAAAACCACATAGAGTTAAAACATCCGGTAATTTCTCTTTTCTTCTCCTACAATGTATCTGGTTGTGAAAAACTGAAATGCCATATACCACTTTTACGTGGCAGAACCAGAAAGAGAATTGCCACCCAAACAGACCGAGAACGCAAGTTTTCTTATACACAAACACTAAAAAAGAATGATGTAAGAATTATCTTCTATCCAACACCATATATGTGTGAACTTCCCGACTTCCCATTCGTCACAACACATTGGGACATCGGACACCGGAGCACATTCATTTTCCCAGAAGTCGCAGAAGGAACCATATTCTACGACAGAGAAAATTACTATAATAATATACTACCCAAAGCATTACTCATATTAACAGAATCAAATTCAGGAAGGCAAGAACTCATCAATTATACACATCTCAACCCAAACCGAATAAAAGTGGTTCCCCTATTTGCCGGAGATAGCGCCTCTGTTGAGCCTGACTCAAAACGACAGCAAACTATTCTGCAACAATTAAAGTTGGAAGAAAAGAAATATTTCTATTATCCCGCGCAGTTCTGGGCTCATAAAAACCACTATACCCTACTTAAGGCCTTTTCCCTTTTAAAAAACAAATATTCGGATTACAAATTAGTCTTCTCTGGATCCGACCAAGGAAACCTAAATTATATTAAGCAAGTCGTAGATACCCTATGCTTGAATGACAACGTAGTATTTGCCGGCTTTATAAGCATTGAAGCAGTAAATACTCTTTACCATAATACCGTAGCAATGGTGATGCCCACTTTAATGGGGCCAACGAATATGCCCTTGCTGGAAGCGATGGAACTCGGCTGCCCTGTTATATGCTCTGACCTTCCTGGTCATCGCGAAGAATTGGGCGATGCTGCCATTTATATCAACCCGTCAAGCGAGGAAGATATCTCTCAGGCGATGGAAACAATGATAAAACAACGAGAAGATTACGTCAAGAAGATAAACGAGCAACGCGAAAAGTCCGTTTTCCGTCTCGAGAATGCTCTTGAAGCCATCAACACTCACTTACTCGATGCTGTGTCTATCCGCGAATGTTGGGAATAATATATGAGATGCTTCGGTACAAGCACATACCAGCAAGCTACCAACACCGGCACAAGTTCTATACTTCGACCGTCGATGCACCGTATTTCGACCATAAGGAATGGTTGAAATATGGTCGATGTATGGTCGATATATGGTTGAAATATCGGAGTAAACAGGGCGGCAACACCTGCCAGACAGGGGGCTGCGGCCAACAAACCACACACAAGAACCTATGGCAACCGACAAGATTAAAGGTCTGACAATCACCGGGCGGCTGAAAGAAAGCGGGATTACAATTTATTTCCGCAACGGGAGGACTGTGGCACGGACGGCGACAAGCATGCAACCCAAACGGCGCACCCGCAAGCAGTTTATCGCCCGACAGCAGATGCTTCACAGCACCCGGCTGTGGGCATTCCTGAAATACGCCGGCACTCCGATGTTTCCGGCCCAGCCGACGGCCTACGCCCGTTTCCTGCATCTGATGCACCGCACGGAAGTGGTCTTCCTGCCTCAACGAGGACCATTGTATGGCGCGACATTGTTGCTGCCCGAGATGCCGGTGAGCGAAGGGGTGATGCCCACCGTGAAGCAATACCTCTGTGAGGTGGACGGCAACGCGGCACTGGTGACCAACCTGACCCGCGACAGCCTCCGCAGAGGCGACAAACTGATACTCTACACGCTGACACAGGACCTCAGGAGCTCGCCGAGGGTGCTCATCACCCGGCGCGAGGTGATGCCCGACGAGATGACTGAAACAGCCGACGGCCTGGCCCTGACGGGCGACGGGTACGGCGACGATATGAAAGGCTGGGCGCTGGTGCACATGCACGGCGACCGTTGCTCGAGCCAGACAGCCGTCACCCGCTGCACCTATTACAAACAATTCACCACCGAGGAGGCCCTGCAGGAAGCCGCCGCCAGCTACGGGGGCCTGACAAAAGACCCCTGGCCGCCAAGTCCTACGGACTAACGGCAGGACAAACCCAACAACCGTTTCAACGATGAAACTATCCATAATCACCGTCAACCTCAACAATCGCGACGGCTTGCAGAAGACCATCGACAGCGTTGTCTCACAAACGTTCAAGGACTTTGAATGGATTGTCATCGATGGAGGCAGCACCGACGGTAGTAAAGAGCTGATTGAGCATTATGCCGCCCACTTTGCCTACTGGGTCAGCGAACCCGACAAAGGCATCTACAACGCCATGAACAAAGGAATTAAGGTGGCCAAGGGAGAGTATCTGCAGTTTTTGAATAGCGGAGATTATTTATACAACAAGGCGACTCTGGAGAAGTGCATGATGTCACATGACAACGCAGACATCATCTACGGTAATTTATATTTTACCGATTCGGGCACATCTCAACTACTAACCTACCCAGACAAACTGACACTTAGATTCTTTCTTAATGAGACACTATGTCATAATGCAACCTTTATAAAAAGAGACATTCTTCAACAGGTATATTATAATGAGCACAACAAGTTAGTATCTGATTGGGAGTTTTATTTATCACAGGCAATTAAAAACAAAACATTCTCCCATATCAACGAGCCCGTCATCTACTATGACATGCACGGCATTAGTTCAAGTAACCAACAAAAATTAGAGGAAGAACGCCAACAAGTAATTGCAAAAACCTATCCTCAGATGTTACTTGAAGATTATAGATACATGCATCAATTAGAGGTACAGCTAAATAACATCCAAGTCAAACAAGTCATAATCTACCAAAACAAAAAAAGGCTCTATCACAAATTAATTACATCATGCCTGATGTTGATCAATTTTCTTGATAAATATTTCGGAAAAAACAAAAAGTGAACGAAATGATATCTATCATTGTCCCTTTATACAATTCCATTGCATATCTTCCCGCATGTATTGAAAGCATTTTAAATCAAACTATTGATGATTGGGAACTAATACTTGTTGACGATGGAAGTACTGATGGTTCAGGACTTATGTGTGACGCCTATGCCAAGCAAGACCCGAGAATACATTCTTTCCATCAACCCAATTGTGGAGCAAGTGCCGCGCGGAATGCTGGGTTAAAGTACGCGCAGGGAGTGGTGGTATCATTTGTTGACAGCGACGACTGGGTGGAACCTGAATATGCAGAAACCATACTAAAAAGCATGGATTCTGTCGAAGAACTAATCTTCCCCATAAGGACAATCTATCCTGATGGAACACACCAACAATCACCACTTCCCATAGGTGTTTATCAGGGGAGAAATGAAATAGAGGAAGTAATTGCTATAATGCACTCTAATAAAGACGAGGACACATTTGGATGGACAGCAAACAAAGCTCATCGTAAATTCATATTAACACATTCTCAAATACGCTTCCCGGAAAACCTCAACTATTATGAAGATGAAGTATTTGCTTTACGGTATTACAAACAAATAAAGTCTCTTAGGATTATTGACAAGCCTCTTTATAATTACCGATATTCCGAACAAGGTTTGACAAACAGAAAACACTCTGCTGAATGTTATGAAACCGCTGCCAAACTTTTGTTTGAAAACCTGCAGGGATATAAACACCCGGAATTAATCAAGGGCTTTTGTCAGCAAATCCATGATTTCCATATCCAAGCAGAGGCGCAAGAAAACTCCAAAAAAGAAAAAGTTCAGAGAATGCTTTCTTCACGCAATTTTTTTCGTCAGCAGAAAGCGCTTAAATTCTCTGATTTGAGTCATAAGCGTCAATTATACTATCATCTACCCCAAATACTCTCAAAGAAAATCTATTTAATGTTTAATTAAACAATGTCTCATTATGATTTTCTCGTAGTCGGCTCAGGTCTTTATGGAGCCACATTCGCACACTTGGCGAAACAAGCTGGGAAAAGTGTTCTCGTGATTGACAAACGCCCCCATCTGGGCGGGAATATTTATTGTGAGAACATTGACGGCATCAATGTACACAAATATGGCGCCCACATTTTCCATACCAACAACAAAGAGGTGTGGGACTTTGTAAACTCCTTCGTAGACTTCAATCGCTATACCAATTCCCCCATCGCAAATTTCAAAGGGAGATTGTTCAATCTTCCCTTCAACATGAACACCTTCCACCAGATGTGGAATATCAACACACCTGAAGAAGCGCAACATATAATAGAACAGCAACGGGACGAAATTCGCCGTCGTCTGAGCAACGAAGGCATCGCCGCACCGCGCAATCTTGAGGAGCAAGCGCTAATGCTTGTCGGAACAGACATATACAAAACCCTCATCAAAGGCTACACCGAGAAACAATGGGGGAGAAAATGTACAGAACTGCCTGCATTTATTATTAAACGGCTACCTGTACGCTTCGTGTTTGACAACAACTATTTCAACGACCGCTATCAAGGAATCCCAATTGGTGGGTACAACAAACTGATCGAAGGTCTTTTGGCCGGTGTTGAAGCAATTACAAACACAGACTTCTTCGACAATCGCAGCCATTGGGAGAACCTGGCTGACAAAATCATTTATACAGGACAGATAGACGAATTTTTCAACTATCAACTTGGCCACCTTGAATACCGGTCGGTACGGTTCGAGCAAGAGTCCCTCAACATTCCAAACTATCAAGGCAATGCCGTTGTGAACTACACCGATGCCGGCGTTGCCTATACGCGGATTATCGAGCACAAACATTTCGAAATGTTTGGAGACGACGTTGCCAGATGTCCTCATACTGTAATATCCAAAGAGTACAGTACCGAATGGCATCCCGGCATCGAGCCCTACTACCCCATCAATAACGAACGCAACAACCGTCTCAATGAAGAATACAAAGCCCTTGCAGCCCAAAGGCCCGATGTCCTTCTCGGAGGACGGTTGGCAGAATATCGCTACTATGATATGGCTCCAACCATAGAGCAAGCCATGTCCGCTTATAAAACATTGTCAAAACAATAAATATGATAAACATAGATGTCGTTATAGTCACTTACAACAGGCTTTCCAAACTCAAGAAAACTCTTGAATGCTACCAAAACCAAACCATTCATTTCCGGAATCTTATAGTTGTGAACAACCATAGTTCCGACGGGACCGAAGAGTATCTGAAGGAATGGGAAAAGACTGACACTCCTTTCAATAAGATTATCATTCACACCAACGATAATCTTGGAGGTGCCGGCGGATTTTATGTCGGCGAGAAAAAAGCCGTTTCCCTGCAACCCGATTGGATTTTCATCGCCGACGACGATGCCTATCCCGAGCCCGATCTGATGGAAAAATTCCTCCTTTTCTCCGAACAACATCCCATCGACAAATATTCTGCCATTTGCGCTGCCGTACTTACCCCGGATGGCAACATCGACATTTCACATCGTAGCCACTATACCATAACGCCCAACAATCATTTTATCTGGGATGCTTCAACCCTCGAAGAGTATCAGAAACCTTTCTTCAAAATCGACTTCCTCTCGTATGTCGGCCCATTCCTTAATGTTTGTGCTCTCAAAGAAGTCGGTTTAATCAACCCCAAATTCTTTATCTACAACGACGACTCTGAACACAGTCTACGACTACAACACTACGGCGATATCATCTGCGTACCGGATATCAGAATAACCCACGACATAAAAAAAGTGGGTCAGGTGAAAGAACAAGTAACCGACAGTACCATTGCCGCCACATGGGGAGACTACTATAGCAACCGCAATGAGATGGTCATGATGAAAAAACACTTCCCCAAAGTGGCAAGAAAACGGTTCAAATCCGCTCTCAAACGTCACATAAAAGGGAAAGACAAAACGCCATACGAGAAACTCGTATGGATTGCCATCCGAGATGCTTGGCTACATCGTATGGGCATACATCCTATCTACAAGCCCGGTTGGTCTATAAAGAATAACTAACGTCATGCTTCCCACTGTTACCATAGTTTTACCCTGCTATAACGGCGCTGGTTTTCTTGCACAGTCCATCGACAGCGTCATCGCTCAGACTTTCACCGACTGGGAACTCATCATTGTCAACGACTGCTCCAAGGACAACTCATTGGATATCATGCAGCAGTACGCTGAAAAAGACAGCCGTATCCGGATCTTCAACAATGAGACCAACCTCAAACTGCCCGGAGCGCTGAACCGCGGTTTCCGCGAAGCCAAAGGCAAATACCTCACATGGACCTCCCACGACAACCGCATGGCCCCCACCATGCTCGAGGAGTTCGTGGCCTATCTGGATGCCAACCCCGACAAAGGCCTCGTCACCGCCTGCTATGCTGCTTTCAGCCTAGCTACGGGCGAACATCTCTACGAAGTCCACCACCCCGACCCACAGCTGCACCTACCGCTCTACAACTGCGTATGCTACGCCTTCATGTACCGACGCGAGGTGCTGGAGACCGTGGGCGACTACGACACCACCCTTTTCCTCGTCGAGGACTACGACTACTGGGTGCGCATCTGGCTCAAGTACCCCATCGGCAAGATATACAAGGTGCTCTACTATACTGGGGTTGGAGACGACACGCTGACCCTTTCGCACAAGAAAGAGATCGCAGAAAAGCTACTGGAGATGCGTTTGCGTTATTTCTCAGACTTTGACAAAGCATTGATTGGACATCCTGACCTGCAACGCCGCCTCTATAATAGCATTGCAGACAATATGGATGGTTGGCCACGACTGCGATTCACGTACCAAAGAGGTATTAAATACTGCGTCTTTTACTGGCTTTACTACCGTTCTAAGAAAACTGCAAAAAAAATAAAAAATTATTTTGGAAAAGACAATAGTAAATAGGTATTATTGGGCGGACATTCTTCGGATTGGTGCTATTTTCGCTGTTATCATCCAGCACCTCTCTCCTGCATTATACAACACTTATTATATAGAGAGTAATATTCTTGTTAGTATTACAGATTGGTGTGTCCCGATATTTGTGATGCTTTCAGGGATGTTCACACTAGCTCCAGAAAAAGATTTACCAAACAAGAAACTAATTCATAAGATACTACACCTTACTATTGCATTATGTCTATGGAGTATTGTATACGGTATTTTTTATTATACCATTCAACACGATGGTTCATATACTGTGATGAGTATCATTGGCCCTATCGTATGGAAAAGATTTCCTTGGTACCACCTTTGGTTTCTTTACATGATAATAGGGCTTTATATTTTGACACCGCTGCTTCGTTCATGGATCAAGAATGCTTCAAACAACAACATTAAATACTTCCTATTGCTTTGCTTTCTATTTAATACAATCACATATATTAATCATTTTCTACCCGCCAAAATCCACCACTTGCTACCATCAATATCCGCATTTGTTGGGTATTATGTTCTTGGGTATTATCTCTCAAAAGTCACAATCAAACGTACCTCTCGCTATATCCTTTACGCTCTATCTGCTATCAGTTGCTTTTTTATCATTTTTACCAATCAAATGACGGGAGAATATCCTCACTCCTATGATATTAACAGCAGTCCCCTTGTGGCTATAATGAGTATGGGCGTGTTTGTTGGGGTGATGAATTTACCCACCTCGCTTAAATGCAACTCTATGTTATTATCTGCTTTATCTAGTCTGACTCTGGGAATATACCTTGTTCACGACATGTTTATACAGTATATACGAGTCCCTTTCATTATAGATTCCGCATGGGGGACAACTATCCTTAATGCTGCTGTAATATTTATTCTTAGTGCGATAGTCGCATTCTTACTACAAAAAATCCCTATAGTTGGAAAATATATAACATAATATGCCACGCCTAACGGTACTCATGCCGACATATAATGTAGCCCCCTGGGTCGAGGAAGCCATCCACAGCGTCCTCCGTCAGTCCTACCGCGACTTCGAGCTACTGGTAGTCGACGACGCCTCGACGGACAACACACTGGACGTGGTGCGCACCATCGACGACCCCCGCATCCGCATCGCATCCTTCCCCAACAATGTGGGCCTCTCCGAGAACCTCAACCGTGGCCTCGACATCATCGAAACCGAGCTGGTGGCTCGTATGGACGGCGACGACATCGCAGAACCCGACTGGCTGGAGACAGGCGTCCATGTGCTAGATACAATGCCAGATATAGGCATCTGCAGCTTCGGATTCCAGTTCTTCGGCACCAAGACCTCGTTGGTACGCTTCCCCGAGCACCACGAGGACTCCAAAGCCCAGATGCTCTTCGGATGCACGGTTATCGTGCCGGTGCTTCGTAAATCCATATTCACCGACAACCGCCTGCGCTACAGCACCGAGGCCTTCCCAGCCGAGGACTACATGATGTGGGCCAACGTCTACCGTGTCACGCAGGTCTACAACGTCCAGCGCACCCTCTTCCACTACCGCACCCACGCCACCCAGATCTCCACCTCGCGACGCGAAGCCCAGATTGTGAAAAGCAACGAGGTGCGCCTCAAGATGCTCCAATGGCTCAACCCCGACTTCACAGACGAAGAAAAGCAGTTCTTCCTCGATGTCTTCGTCCCATGCAAAATCGATTCCAGGAAAGACATCGCCACCCTCAAGGCCTTCGCCCAACTGATCATCGACCGCAACACTCCCGGCAACTACTCCGACGATGCCCTGCACCGCAAGTTCAAATCCCATATCGCCTATGGTACCTTGGACTATGTGGAACACAGATACTTCCCCTCTCAGTACACACCCCTCGCCCTCATCCGACTCCTCGCCAGCGGCCTCTACCCCACCCTGCCAAAGAAAAACCGCCGCAAACTGATAGCCAAATGCCTGCTGCTCAAAAGAAAATGAAACAAATCTCAATCAGAATAAAAAGAATAGAAAAGAATATCTCTAACCGAATCACCAGAATGGCCTGA
>Ga0247609_10002262_pt1 | contig 20749 bp, 15 predicted proteins | sample 172DNAGHGlowgp2_FD_193487 | JGI IMG/M metagenome (GOLD analysis project Ga0247609, IMG submission 193487) | Sheep rumen microbial communities from Palmerston North, Manawatu-Wanganui, New Zealand - 1728 DNA GHGlow gp2 | ecosystem: Host-associated > Mammals > Digestive system > Stomach > Rumen ...
CGCCGTACTTGGGACCATACTTCTGTTCGATTCCCTTGCGATACTCGTTGATTTTTGCAAGGTATGCAGGAACGATTGCTTCTCCACTCTTGTAGTAATTGTCTCCAATCTCGCCCGCTGCCTTACGCACGGTGTCCCTGATTGCAGCAAGTGCTTCCCTGCTGTTGTCCTTCGAAACACCTGGGGTTATCGTAGGCATGCCATCAGCTTCGCTTTCAAGGCATATCTTCCGCAGTTCGATGACGGTCTGCTTTGCCGTCGGGCTGATGTTCAACAGGTTAATCTGTGATTCAAACAAATTCATTGTGAAATCTCCTAATTAGCCTCAACCGTATTGAGGGCTATCATTGTTTCGCTAAAATTGGTCTTTACACCGAACATTCCCTTGTCTCCCTTGTCATAGAGGGCAAAATAGAATGAATAGATGGTTTCCTTGTTCGGGTTGATAACGTCCGATACGAACGTCTTGTACTTGCTTGCCGTATGGTACGTGAAGTATAGCCTGCCGTTCATCATTCCCCAGTCGAACCACACTTCGCCCTCTGGAATTACCGTTCCGTCGGAAAGGGTCGTTTCATCGTTGCTGAGGTACTGGAAGATGGTATCACCTGGGGTGTCCTCTACAAACTGGATGGTCGCCTTGAATGTATATGACGACTCGATGTCGCCTTTGGCGTTGTCACCAAACCAGTTGAGAATCTTGCTCCAATCAACGTAGTCTTCGACGGCATATCCGCCTTCGACTTCCTGCCCGTTGCCAGGGGCTATGTTCGGAATGAACTTTCTTGTATCGTCATTGACGGCAACAAAGTCACGTCCGAAGCCGCTCAGGTCACTTTCGTGCGGCGTATCGTAATCGAAGTTGAAACGGAGTAGGTCGAACGACGGAACTTCTGCAGGTCTCGTAATGTCGTCCGTAACCGATTCGCAATAGGTGTAAATCGGGATGCCATTTTTGTCAAAATCCTTTGGTAGTACGTAGTAGTCGGGCGATGTTTCATTGTCTGTCTGTGGGTTATCGACTGTTTTGGGGTCATCATAAGGAACCCCAGGAGTCTCCGAGTTGTACTCGTCAACCCCGCAAAGTTTCAAACCTTCGTGGTAGGTTGTCGTAGTGAAACGGTCAAATAGCAGGAGTTGTTTTAGTGACACGTCCTCGTAGTATTTGGAACCGTCGGCATCCTCTTTTTGCATCAGTGTTGTAGACAGAGTATGCAAGATTGAGTAACCCTCCCTGATAGTCGGGCACACGGTTTCCCACAGCTTTTTCTTCTGCTGGATAATGTCGCTCGGGTAGACAAGGAGTTGTTCCCTGTGGATGAGGTCTTCGTCGATATGGAAGTTCATCTCGGCGTACTTAATCATCTCTGGTGTTTCATACGGTCTGTGGTAAACACCGTAGCAAGTAATCGGGTAAGTAACCTTGTAAACCTGTTGTTGTGCATCGGAGTCGGTAACTTCATCATTAAGTTCTGTCGTATTACTATTGACGACCACGATAACTGGTCGAGGTATCTCTGGTGCGAAATCCCATTCCTTGATTACGATGGTCCTGTACTCGTTGAAGTAGGGCTCGATGTTCTCCTTTATCTGGAAAATATCGGAAATGTTGTCCGCCTGAAACTGCAACTCGAAGTTGAATGTGTACGGAGTCGGCTGGATGTCCCTAATCCATCGGTCAGCTGACCTGCAGAAAATCTCTCTCGCATAGGTCGGCTGTGGCCTGTTGGTTGCATCAGGGGCGTTGCTTACGAAACGGATAGCCCCTATCGGGTAGGCTACGGTCTGCTGCTTGTACTGAGTAGACGACCAGAAGTTCGTAAAGTTGGCGTTGTTGTGGGTGATGATTGGAATTTTTGCACTCCTAGAGTAGTCAACACGATTCATGTCATCATACTTGTTGACATACATGTTATTGAACATGTCGATAAGTCCAATAAGGATTTTCTCAATTGTGCGAACGTAGTAAAATGGTCTCATAAAGCATCACCTAATCATCGAATAGTTTATAACCTGGGCAGCCAGAATCCGACTTTATAAACTATTTCTGAATACTCACGGATGTTTCATGACCAAAGAAGACCAATTCCGTCAGGCCATATCGAAGCTTGGCCTCCCCAAAGTACAGCTAGAAGCGATTTGCGACCTCCACTCTACCGTTTACGAAGCGATTGACTGGAAAGGAATGTACGACAAGTTGTCTCATCTGGACAACTATCCTAGGGTTAAGAACGCAATCAAGGTAGGTGCTGCCGCTCTTGCTGGTGTTGGCCCTATCGGCGGTGTGTACAACACGATTAACGGGGTTCCTGACGCTGATGACAAGGTCATTGAACAAAAGTATGAAAACCTTCCTGAAAGAGACACTTCTTTTGTCGAGCCCATTCCTGTCAATACATCTACTGTACAGGCGGTTGATAATGATGCTGACGGCAAGCAGCGTGATACGGTGGAATTGAACAAGGGTGGAAAAGATAGGACTAAAATCAGGGATAGCTTTAGCGTGAAATTCCCTGACGCATCCGCAACGTCCTCACCCGATATCGCAATGCGGAAGTTCATTGAAGCGAACCTTTCAGAATATTTCAAGAACAGGACTACACCTAAACAGCAAGCAGCTCACATCGACCGAGTCCTTAGTGCTGTCAAGAATACAGCTAAGGTTACTGCCAGTCGGGGTATCGGCGAGGCTGAACTGATTGCCCTTATCTGTGTAGAGAGCATGTTTAACGACAAGCCACAGACTTCATCCTATAAGGGGATTGCACAGCTAGGAAAGGATGCTATAAAAGACGCAAGGTCTCATGCAGGGGAGTTCGGGTTGGGTTCCGCACCAATGAGAGATGCGGAGATTGTTGAAGATGCAATCAACATGGCGGCAAGTTACCTGCTGTACATCATGTACGATAGTGCTCGTAGCAACAAGGTCAATATGGTGAAGGGTCAGGAAGACGATGATAAGTTCCATGGCGACATGAGGTTTGTCTTCGCATGCTACAACGGTGGCATCGGACAGTTCCCGAACCAGTTCGACCACAACAAAGATGTGAGCATCCCTCAACTGTATCGAAAAGTACTTCGTGGCGAGATGACTCCTAATCAGGCGGTTGCAGTTAAGGGCAGCATGAAGGAGGCTCTGACCTACCCGAGCAAGATAATCAAGGTACTTGATTACCTGAAAAGTATCGGTGTCCACACGAATTTCGATTCCAATGGTTATATTTATAGCAAGGCGAAGAGGTGAGTCTATTGAATTACTTGGCTATCTATTACGGTATCATCAGGAAGGCACAGAAACGGGAATATGTAATAGGGGAGCTATGCGAAAAACATCACATAACCCCAGTTTCGTGCGGCGGTAGCAACAAAAAGACCAATAAAGTAGAACTTACACTTAAAGAACATCATATCTGTCATCTTCTAATGCTTCGGGCTGGCATCTGCACGTCGTATTATTTTTCCAGACTTTCGTCAAAACAATATATTTTTATGAAAGAACAGGAAAAGACAAAGTATGAACGCAGCAAGCACAAACAGAAAACCCGAAGACGTTACAAGGCTCGCCAAGTATCTCTTGTTTAAATACGCACCTATTACGCATGCGGTTCTCGGATATGCCGAGTTCGTCTTTGATGATGTTAACACGGTGGCAAGCGCCGTAGAGAACGGCAAGCTCTATGTTAAGATTAACCCTGATTTCGTATCTACGCTCGAACCTCAGGAACTTGCAGTGATTTTCTATATCGAGGCCGTCCGAATCGGTCTCGGCCATGTGACCACCCGTCTATACAGCAACAAGCAGATATCCTTAATGGCATCTGACCTGATTGCACTAAGAATGGGTCTGTGTTCCGATATTGGCGTGAATAACACTGCTTACGGCAAGATTCTCGCCAAAGTATCACAAATGGAAACCAATGTAAACAGGCTGTATTTCAGCAAGTTCTACAAGGAATACGATTACAGGAATGCAAGTATCGAAATCCTGTATAATTTGCTTACCGAGGGCCAGAATGGTGGTCAAAATAACGACGGCGAGAAGAAGGATGACTCCAGTAAAAAGAACCCGTCTGGCGGAATGTCTACCTACCTGAATGATGAAACTAGGGCCAACGAGTGGACTGCCGAAAGCAGCATAAACGAAGCGGTTGAACAGGCGGCTGTTAACGGAGGCGGAAGCTGGGGAACGGCTGATGCCAACGGTGTGATTAGCATGCTGTCGAAAGCGGAAAAGAAGGTACAGGGTCGTACAATAATCAGAAAGTTCGTGTCCCAGTCTGTTGAATGCGGGTGGCGTGAATGTAGGTTCAAGAGGAACCGTCGTTTCGATTTGATGTACCCCGGTCATATTGCCGAGTACAAGTCGAAACTGCTTGTTGCTGGCGATGTCAGCCGTTCGATGCCTACAAGTGCAGTTTCTAGGATAATTTCACTGATTTTGGCCGTTGGAAAGGATGTCGATATTGATTATTGCTGGTGGAATACCAAATGCACCAAGCCCGTCCATTTAACCCCTATGATGAAAAAGAAGAAGCAATTTGCCGTTTCCACTGGCGGTGGAACCGACTGCAACTGTGTTTTCCGAATGCTGGACACCTGCCGAACTAGATATAACGGCATAGTTATCGTAAGCGACATGGATTTCTATCCCGAGCTTAAACTATGCAAAAAGTACAGGGTTGGCAAGATACTGTGGGTTAAGACCTGTTCAGACAGGGACCCTCCCAAACAGTATGCCCGAAAAGTCGTAGACTTGAACGAATTGGAACAGTAAATTCCGAATATGTTTTTTGTGCGTGGTTATAAACTATTTTTGATTGAATTTATCGGCTAGACTATGACACTGGAACGACTGACGAAAGAAATTGACGTATTGACCTATAACGCAAGAAGCGTCCTGAACGCATTGATTAGGTCTGTACTCAGATATGGTACATCAAACGGATACACTGTTACAAAGAGTTCCGTCGAACTGACGCTGACCCGAAACGACATTTATCTCCTTTATAGGCTGTATAATGAATGGGCTGGCCTCGGTTTTGAAAAGGACACCTTTGAAACCGCATGCAACAATGTTCGTGAAAAGTTCATGCCTGCTGCGAACGCCAACCCGCTCCTTGTCGCCGATGCCGATAGCGACGAGCTGCTTCATGCGGTGGTAACCCACTCGAAGATTCTGTATCTGAATTCCAGCAACAAGAAGGAAGATAACCAGTATTGGATTGAGCGGATTATCAACGCAGCCGATAAAACCGTCATCCTGAATTCATCTCCAATTCCTCTCAACCTGAGAACCCCTGTGTTCGACGAGAACATGGAGGTGGACAAGTATTCCCAGTATGAGACGTACTTGCTTCCGATGGGCTACTACATGTCCCTTATCCTCGGTTCTGCTGGTGATGAGGTTGACCATGTTGCTGGTGGAAGAAACTGGTGGTTTGATGTCGATAATGAGTTCAAGGTAAGCGCTCCAAATATCGTTCTCGGTGGAGATGACGGCACTGACAGGTATACTTACAGGTGTGCCGACGAGCCTTCTAGCGGAGGTGTTTACACATCTTATGGTTACAGCCTTGCCTATGGCTATAATACGAAACTGCGTGGTACTCACGATACGGTTGGCGGTTGCTCTACCTACGTTTTTGGTAATGATTCCCACGGAATATCCCGTAACTCAATGATACAGGCAAAGTATGCAGGTATCTACGCTGGTTTGAATAACCAAGTTCATGGAAATAACGGAATGACAGCAGGAGGCGAAGACCTCGTTGTTCTCGGTAGTCATGGATTTGCTGCAAACCGTTTCAATACGGTTGGATTCCCTGGCATGCTGTTCAAGGTTCCGAACCTTACGAAAATCGATGAGAGCTGCGAAGTTGTTACCAACGTTTGTGAACCAGAAACTGCAAGGACTCTTACAAAGTACAATCCGACCAACATTCTTGATATCTACATCAACCAGAATGAGTTGACTCCCATCTCTTTGTCCAATTTCAAGGTTGGCGACCAAGTTATCATTTATGACCAGACCATTGACGGAAAGAACTATCTGAACTGGTTCGGTGTCGAACTCCGCCATCAGTTAACAAGCATTACTGGAATAGAAGACCATGGTTCATACACAAGGTTCATCCTTAAAGACAACATCAAGTACAGTGAAATAGGTGTCGATGGTGGTCGTGTCGCAAGGTACAGTTCTGACGATTACACGAGCTATACTTACGAGTATTCTGGTACGTCAGCTGCAAAGACCCGTAGGTTCTTCGGTGCAAACTCTACTGCGTTGAACTACCTGACGATAGCTGCTGGTTTCAACCAGACTGTCGCAGGATGTGCAAACTTCCCGATGGTCCGTCCGAACTTCATTGTGGGTACTGGTTACATCCCAGAAGGTGACGAAATCCAGAGCCAGTACGTCGGTGTTGGCGTGTTCGGCAGTGATGCTGACGGATATATTCACAGTAAGGTATATCGTCGTAATGCGTTCATGGTTGCCCGTGATTATATTCATGCCGAAACGAATGCATACATCATGATGGGTATGGTCAATGACCAGCATCAGACTGACATTAGTCACTGGGTTTCTACGACCGACAACAAGGAGCACCGTGAACTTTATCTTGAAGTAACTGAAGGTTCTCTTGAAGTTGCATGCAACGACCCGAACGACGAGACGCTTGACACGGATGACTATAAGCAATACCATACGAGCCATATCGGCCTAAGCAATAACAGGATGGTTATTGGTAGGTTTACTGACCGTTCGAAGGATGCCGACAAGAGCTGCCTTGCTGCAATAAATTTCTATGACAAGAACTGGTTTGAAGACCATGGCGATGTGAACAACAGGAATATGCCTCGTAACACCGCACTCGAACTCTTGGGTGAAAACGCTATCCGTGAATTGAAGACAAACTTCAATATCACGAACGGTCTCGTGACTAAGGACGGTTATATCTGCACTAGCCGATATGCCCCAGAAGGAAGCTATGCCGTATGGAAGGATAACGTCGTTGCTAACGGTTTGTACGCAGATTCTGAATACATTGCAATAAGCAGTGCTAATACGCTGTCGTTGTATTCAGCAAACATGGTTCACCTTGCCTCCAAGAGTAAGGTATATGTTGCTGGCCCTAGGTTGGAAATTTCACCGTCCACATCAACCATTGGAACACTTGCTTTGACAGGCAATGGAAAGAGCCACTGCCATGACTGGGTTTGCGGTTGTGCAACTGTTGATAACAAGAAAGAACCTGACTTCGCCCGTGTGATGTACGCTGGCTTCTTGATTGCAACGGCAAATGACGTGCATTATGGATGTGCGAACTTCATCTTGCCTGAACGTGACGGAACGTGCTGGGGCATTGATGAATTTGCTGCTGGTGGTTCCGTATCGGCCCACATCTTCTCGTCTGTTGGCGGTGACAACAAGAGTCCTGACTACGATGCTTCGTGCAAGAATGAATCGGTCAAGTTGATATTGCCTGGACCTGGCCCTGTTGACCACATCCACCCTGTAATGATGCGTTACAGGGAAGCCGAGGTTAATGCTGACGGCCAGACGACCAAACCTGAAATCATGCAGGTTGACAAACTTGCCCTCATGGATGATATCGTCATAAGGCGTACAATGCAATGCGCCTTTAATGACGGCACTACTACGATAGATACCACTAGATGGGTGAAGATAGCGAATTTTACCGTTCCAGCCCCTGTGAATGGAATCCAGTGCTATGTAGCTGGCTCATTTAGTGTGATGGCGTCTGGTAGTAAAGGATGTGCTAAACGTGAAGTTCACTTTAACGCAGTTGGATTGCTCAATGCAGGTGGCTCTGTGAATATAAGCGGACATTCCATTGACTCAACTGGCCGTATCACAGGCGCTCAAAATGCGTGCGGTAAAGTAAAGGCTGTACCTACCAACCAGCCTTCGCTAACAACGCCTGCATTGTACGAAATATGGATGGAAGTCTATAATTTGGATTTCATTAGCATATACCCATCAAGTTTTACCGAAGGTCAGGGTACAATAAAATGGACAAACGGCATTCTTAATGTAAACGCAATTACAGATGCAAACTTGGTTAGAAGACAGGAACCAACAGGCACTGCAATAGTAGGAGCTTAATAATCGACTGGAGTTTTTATGGCACAGAGCTTTTCAAACGCATTTCCTATTGAATCTATCGGGCGTGACATCGCTAGGAACAACTACAATTACGAATCTATTTTCAATGCCTTGATGGAATGGAACAATTCGGAAAAGGATTACCTCACGGTACGCCTGATGAAGAACAGTGCACCGTATTTCCATACATGGACGATTCCTACCAAGAAGGCCCAGTCCAAGACGGCAAGCATATCTTTGGTAACTCCTGTTGCGTCAAAGGCGTTTGACCTTGATGGCGAGTACGGAATGGTTGCCGCTACTGATGCGACCGATGAAGGAAAGGATGACGTGGTGATTCGACTCAATGTTGTCAACAATGGAGGAACCCGTTGGAGGGCGTTCATTGATACATTCGTCTTTGACAGCAAAGAAGCTGCTGAAACTCTCCCGTATGCAATTTACCGCAATCCCGAAACGGAAGGGTACAGCCTATATGTGGTTGACTCGGCCAAGACTTCAACGGAAGATGCACAGACATCTCTCATGATTTCCGAATACAGTTCGGCAACGACCAAGCAAAAAAATCACGTTGTAATCAATGATGGTTCAGTCTATGTGGTAACTACGGGTGATGGTACAGAGCCGCTTTATCTTACAGACCTAGGAACATCAAAGGCTGTATATCTCGGTTCTGTATGGGAATCTGGAAAGTCATACAACAAGGGAGACCTTGTTGCTCGGAAAGACGAAAGCGAAAATTACCACCTGTTTGTAAACCTTGCCGATGACAATGCCAACCTTAGCGACCCTGCCGATTACTTGGGTACTCTGGTTGATGGCAGCTATGTTGATTATGTTGGCGAGGACCAGCTGTGGAAGGAAATCGTCCTTCTCCCGATAAGCAACGAGTTTAGCGTATCATCGGTAGTCAGGATGAAACCAGACAATGACTTTATGGGCATTGTGCTGCAGAATGTAGGCTCGGATTATGCTGATATTGGAGTCAATATCGGTGTAGAAGGAAATGCCAAGTACAAGATGCCTGACAGCACGTATGCTCGCAGGGTAGGTGTGTTCAATACGTCGAACTATTCAATGTTCCCGTATTCGACCGCTGATGCTTGGGTTGAGGGAAATACTTGTGAATACGACCCGAATGTTCCTATCACAGAGAGACAGGCGTACAGTGCAAGCATGATATTCGACCATTCAGCAGAGGATGTATCTACCGTCAACTACATCAATTATGACGGACCTGACCTTGACCAAGGACTGTGTATCTACCTTCCCGTTCACGGAAAGCCCGATGACGGAAATGGCGAGAATACACCAGAGGACGGATATACCTTCGACTTCTTCTTCCGAATATGGCCAAACCCAGCATACAACGGGCAGTCTACCAATGACCTCATCATCAATAAGGCACAGATTTATGTGTACTCCGTTGACGATGCGGACGAGGCGAAGAGCGGCTCATGTACGCTTAACCCGCTGGCAAAGTTCAGTATGGCAAGGCTCACGAACTTCTATGTGTACGATGAAAACATCGGTGTGCCTAACAGGCCCGTGATGTACCGTGCATCCTTCGTGTATTCAGCAAAGGATGGCAAGTGGAAGCTGTTTGACTACTACCAGCTGCCAGACCATGTGTTCATCGGCCCTGTCGGCTTTGTTGACCCGACTAACAAGGGTATTATGGATGATACAAGACCTGGCAACGAGTATAAAGGCTATGAAACAGCTGGTTTCCCGATGTTTGCCGACCCGTTTGAAAAAACTTCGTTAGAACCTGTGTCAGAATAGACTTTAAAAAATGTAATTTAGTAGTGAAGGAAGGTCGAGATGTCATACAATTAAGTTGGCATCAACACCATGGAGAAAGATGCATACACGTTCAGAAATAAATAAGTTTCTACGATGCTATAAATGCACTGGAAACCAGAAGACGACAGCACACGATTTTGCCGAATTTGCACATGTGGACCAGAAGGATAAGGCTGGTGGAACATTACTATCCCATATTGAGAGAGTTGTAGATTTCCTCGAAGAAAACGGCTATAACGACGAAGTTATCACCGTAGGGTATCTCCACGACATCTTGGATAACGGCGGGTTCTGCCAGACTGATTTAAGCATGTTCTTCCCCGAAGCTGTGTGGAAAGCTGTTACCCACCTATCACACAACAAGACCTCTTGTCGTGAAGAGTATCTCAGCAAAATTATGGAAAACAAGTATGCCACCATCGTAAAGATTGGTGACTTGACTGACAACATGATTATCACACGCAAGGAATATCCTACAGACAGGGAATACTGGAAGACTTGCAAGTACAATCGAGAGATTGAACGTCTGACCAACAGACTGCATGAATTTGGTGATGAAACAGAAGTTTAATACCTTTGGGTCATATAACAAAGGCGGCTTAAAGCCGCCTTTTCCATTTAGAATAGATTGTCAAGGTCGAGACCGTCTCCCGAGTCCTCTTCGGGCGCTGGCTCTTCTGCGGGAGGTTCTTCCGCCACGGGCTCTTCTGCAACGGGCTCTTCCGCTGGGGTTTCTTCCATAGGCTGTTCGGGTTCTGTGACTGTACCATCGTCACTGAACAGATTGTCGAGGCCTAGTCCGTCGGTGTCGGCGGTGGGACTTTCCATAGGCTGGGTAGCCTCGGGGAACCCTGTGTCGCCAGTTTCGGCAGGAGGCGGGGTTTGACCGAATAGTTCAGCCTGCTGCTGAGGGTCAGGCTGTACGGTCTCGATATCATCGCCCTTGTTGTCGAAGATTTCCGTGCCTTCCTTCTTGTTCTCGTTAACGCCAACCATTGAATGAACCTTGTCCATAAGGTTGTTTACGCCTTTTGTATTGGTCTGATTGATTTCGGTCTTTTCAGGTTCTGTCTTAGCCGCATCGTTGTTTGTAGGGGGCGTTTGCGGGGCCAAGTTGGATTCCATCAGGCATTTGCGGTATGCCTTGGAAATGGACTCGTACAGTGACGGTTCATTCCTTTTGAGATATCTTAGTTGCTGGTTGAACGTTGACATTGCGTTATCCTACGATGTTGTTGGTCTTTCCGTTGGCAACTGCGTTGAAGTTCTTTTGAAGGTCGTCGAGTTCGGTATTGAGCTTTTCCTGTGCCTGAGCAGCTGCCTTGTCATTTTCTGCCTTCTGCTTTTCGATTTCTTGGAAACGGGCTGCGAGCGACATTGCCTGCTGTGAGTTCAGGTTGTTTAGGTCACCTTGAATCGTTCTCGGCTCGACCTTCTGCTGGCCCTGTTGTGATTGAACTGCGGCTGCATTCTGCTCTGGCGTGTTTGCGGTAGAAACCGTTGTCTGCGGCTGTACGGTAACAGCAGATTCGAACTGGCCATGCTTCTCGTTCTTCACCCATACGTCGTAAAGGGAATTGATAGTTTTCTTGAAAGCGTCGTCTTCGACGTATTCGTTGATGAAATCGATAAAGTTCATTGTGTTTTCCTCATGGAATTGCCTCTGATTATAGTTTATATTCTTGGGCGGATTTATGTACCAGATTATAAACTATAATTGCAAAAATGGAGAGCCGATGGAAAGCAGAAGTATAAAAATAAAGGATTATGTAACTCACGAACGTGTTCCTGTTAGGGGCGATGCCCATGGAAATTTTACGCTGAGTCCTTTAGGCTTTCCATTCGTGAACCGAAGCGGATATGAACCTGGCTTGCCCCCTCCAACCAAGTTTACAGCGGAAATGCTGGTAAAGCCTGATTTGATGACAGGGGAAGCCTCGGTTACACCGATTATGGTGTACAAGGATAAGTTCAGCTTTCCTCGTACAGACAGTAGCCACGACACGTTTAAAGTGGAAGCCAAGTTGACAAGCGACGGCACTGGCTACCAAATCTCCGACGAGCATGCTACGTTTTATGCTGGATGCCCAGTAACGATTGCTGTCGATGATGCTACCTATGAGGCGATTAACGGAGATTATACCGTTTTCAGCGAGAACTACATTGTCCCGCAAACGCTTGTTCCTGCCACTGGAATCGCATGTACCGTGACATTCCACCCTGAGCAGGTTGAAACATCTGCAGCTAATCCGTTGTTTGTAAAGTTTACTAATAACGGAAAGAACAGCGGTATTTACAAACTCATCGTATCGAGAACGCCAGCTACGGAAATCTTGTATTATACTTGGATGTACAAGACATCTAACGAGGAAACCTGTGACCCAGAAAAGGCGGTTACATTTGACGGAACTGAAAACGACAACGTGCATGACCATTACCGAAACAGGGTTAGCGACGAGGAAGTTGCCGAGTATCTGCGTAACAGGCTTGGTGCGGCTATTGATTGTGGTAAGTTCCTTGGTGCCGAATATCCAGTCGATGCTCACGGATTGCTGGTAAAGTGGTTCCTAGGTCATGGAGCAATCGTTCACTCGATTGCTGGAAGGACTGTTGTTCTTGATGCGTTTGGACATGTTATTGACACGAGTGGCTTAGGCGACTGTTCTGGCATTTCCTCAGACGATGACCTGTTGCTGTCTAACATAGGTCAGCTGCATGATTGGCTGATGTCAACTGCTGGTACTAATGAATATGCGGACTATCCGTCAGAAACTCCGTTGACGAGCGATAACAACAACATAACGCTCAACAATGTAACTTCTGGCGAGCGGCATACGTTTGTCATTCAGCAAGACTTGGCAAACATGGTGTCGGCTCCTCCGAGAAAAACGTTCATCCATTTGCCTACTGCGTTGGACCTTGCTGACGGAACCGAGTTGGAACTTAATGTTGCGCTGCCAGTTGTAAGTCAGCCAAATACGGTTGGACAAACTGACGAGGCTGTTAAGGAGGCGCTTAAAAGCTTTACAGACTATGTGTCACAGCCGAGAGTGTATATCTTGTCGGGAAAGCAAACTCCGCTTCCGAACAACGCCGTGCCGAACCGTGGAATAACGACAACAGACAATTCGTTTACGCTTTTACCAAAACATCCAATCGACACTGACGCATCGACGATTGCGTTCGGATTGTACAATCGCTATGAATGTCCTAAAACCTTCCATTTTGTCGGAAGTCTGACGAATACTATATTGAATGATGGTCGAGTTGTTGATAACGACGATTATACGGTACTGTTCAATAACAGGTCAAGCATTCCTGCACAGGTCGGTGATAGCATTCTGTTGAAATACGATGTCAAGACACCTATTATTGGAAAGGTTACTGACATCACCGAAGATAATGTGGTCGTTGATTTTGGAAGGGAATTGCTCAAGCCATACGATGGAACCGACTATGCAGTTGAATACAATGATGACACCTGCAATGTAGAACGGGCGACTGGTGATAAACCTCAATATATTATCGATTCGATATCTGGAGTTTCCGTTGGTGACCTGCTTGATTTCGAGGTGATTGAAGTTCACAAAGAAGAAAAGCGTATTGTGTCAACCCAGTCATCGGAAGACGGTATCAAGGTTACATTTTCTTCGGCAGTAGTTCCAGATGCCTATAACGAAATACATGGCATTGTTTCTGATATAACTGTTACTGGAAAGGATTTCCCGTATAACCGTTCAACAAGACGATGGACGATGTATTCCAAGGATGCAACCTGCATGGTTGACGTAAGGACGGTTGATGCACAGGATGGCTTGACCGAACATACAGAAGATAGTGGAGCGTTCAGCAACGACAGTTCTCGTGAACCAGAGCTTATTGACAATGATTCTATCATCGCCACTATCTATCCGACATCGACAAACACTTTCCCGTGGAGACTTAACGGAAGAAACCGCATTCGTCACCTTGGCTTGACGACAAATGCCAACGTGGACTATGTTAGTGGCGGGGCCAAACCGTTGACCAGACTTGTGTTCGAAATGAACGAACGAGTATATTCTGGCCTCAGCGACATATACCGTGGATTCCATCCGATGTCTGAACTGCGTTATTGCGAAGATAATAACGATACCGCAGTAGGAAATTCTGTTCTTGGCTCACTCCTTAGGGTAACCCTCCCGTCATCACTCGATGCTGATGTTGATGATGAGGACAAGGATAACATGTATGTTGCCCGACGTGCAAGAAAGGCTTTCTACGACCTTATTGGCGACTTCAAGTTGGCTCGTGTTGGTTATGTCTCTACTCGGAATTATGACGACAAGAAGAATACTAAGTGGGGTGATGGAACAGATGAATATACTCCTACTCCAGATATCGGTGATGATACCGACAACCTCCAACGACTTAACGATTGGGAGACAAAGATAATTCATTTGCCGAACAACTGCCTTGGCGTGGATGCAAAGCTGTACAGAAATCTTGCCTATGCTGGTTGGGATGAATATACCAATACAAAAAATTTCAGGATATTCTATGCTGATGATGTTGACCCGTTCGTGGAATCTGATGGATATGGTGATGATGAAGTAGGTAATACCCGCTATTCTGATTTAAAGGACGATGATGGAACAACGCAGAGAACGGTTGACCCATATTTGGATATTGCCGAAGATGATGCCCCGTTCAACTATACAGCAGAAAACAGCGTGTTCAAAATGTTCTTGCCAAATCCTACTCCAAAGACTCGCAACCAATATGCTGCCTTTGTTCATGGATTCCTTGAACTGCCTGTAATAAAGAGAGGACTTAGGTCAATTTCGTGGCTCACCACTGCGGCAAGCGAATTTGATAACCGTGACATGGAACCGTTCTACCCGACTTCACATGTAATGTCCACGGACGGTGTTGCATTCCCTGACGTTAGTAGGAATGCATTGCGTGTGGTGGCACAGAGTACAGACACGGACGTTAAGCGAGCCCTCCTTGCTATCCCTGACAAGGTGGCTATATACAATAATGATGATGCTAAGACGCTTAGCGCTGAACTGATTTCAGTCAACCTAAAACCAGAAATAAATAATAAAGAAGTGGTTGACTACATGAAGTCTTTGCTGACTATGTATTCCAACGGAATGCCGCTGCATCTCTATGATGCACATAGGGCAATCAATGTTGAAACTGCTGATACGAATGAACCGTTTAGCGAACTTCTCCACGCACATGAAGTCACTTTGTACAATGACAATGCAAGTAGCCGAATGGCGGCTCAGCATAAGTATTGCGACCTTGCAACTGCGGAAGGGCAAGACCCCGAAGATGTCAACATGACATACAACTTGATTTCTGATAATGATACTGACCCAGATTCGGCTCCGCTGTCACTGACGACTCCGTTGGAAAATGTCTCGTCTACGTTTATTTCAAGCGAGTTCGCTGGAATGTACACAAGGGTGCATGTCAAGGTTATGTTCTCGTCGGCTCTCGGAAGGTGGATTGTCAAGGATTACCGTCAATATCCTACCTGCTTCCTGACACCTCTATACGGTGCCAAGACAATCGACTATAAGGAAAAGTCTTATGCCTATGGCAATCCGAAGTCATATGCAAACAGAGTTCCAATGAGCGAAGGCGTTGAAAACAAGAAGTTTAGCGCTAGCAAATATGTCAAGGCATGTGAAGAACAGCCTCTATGGCAGTTGCCTTGCGGGGCTGGTAGCGACTATACAGATTCTCTGTACAAGCGCTATGCCGAACAGCCTGCAATGGAAATGAACCCAGGCTGCGTACCGTTCCTGTTGGAAAGTTTCCCGTACGATGACGAAGGAAAGTTGAATGGAACAATCAAGTTCAGGAACTTGTATGAAAGCATTTCGACCCCGATGGATGCCAACGGTGACCCGAAGGAAGGTTCTGTTCCAGAGGTGAACTTCTGGAATATCAAGCTGCATATCAGGCCTGCCCGTAGCGCATACCCAGGTGCCGACATTCCTAGCAATTCTGCAAGGACTGGTGGAACCCTCGGAGACCCGACTTTGGGCATGTTTGATGACTATAATGAATTGCGTCAGCCAGAAAGCTGGCTTCTGCCTAACACGGAAGACGGAGCATGGCTTTGGCCCGATGGAACTACGATAAGACTTAGATAGCCGATAGGAAATTATTATGAGCAATATTATTATTCCAGGTTCACCCATTGGTGACCAACAATTAGCGACATATGAGCAGGCGACTGCGGGATGGATGCCTGTTCAGATAGGCAACTCTCCGTACAAAATTAACGTGGGCGCATTTGCAAAAGCAAGAACAAAGGCCTACCTTATAACAAAATCACGAGAGCAATACTCCACTAGCAGTAATGATTGGGGTGTGGTTGGTAGTAGCATGACGGACTGCAATGCTACAACGTCGTCGAACGTACCTGTTCCTAGTGGGAATATTTTAAGTAATGGAATTTCTGTTTCCAATAGTACTGTGAAATTTCCACATAACGGAATATATCAAATCAATATAACTGTACCACTAGAAATAAAAACCGCTGCTGACCCAGATAGTGCGAATGATATTGGTAGACTAATTATAGCGTCGGCTGTATATTCTACGCACGACCAGTACACTGGTGGCGGTATGCAGACTGTGCTGTATGTCAACCGCAAGGTTAAAGCGACTCATTTTATGCATCTAAGCTATATGGCAGCGGTTATGGACTATTCGAACGCCATACTTGATACCCAGGCATATTGCCCTGGGCTGAACCTTCAGAATGAGGACGGATATGTAGTGCGTGTTCATAATCCTGAAGTCTACATTGCTGAGGTATGCTGACGGGGTAAAATCCTTTATAAAAAATATTTTTTCAGAGTAGCTTTGAAAAAACATATATTTCAACATAGAAGTTAAACCCTCTAATGTTGAGAATTTAAATATGAAAACAAGTACCCCCGAAAGCGGGTTCGTGGTCACTCTGAATGCTGAACAGAAGGAACTCTTCAAGATAGCACAGAAGTATGGCTGGAACCGCCAGAAACTACTTGATAATGCACAGAAAGAAATCGATAAGGCTGGCCTTGGCATTTCCAAGGATACTCTACGCAAGCGCTTCGACCGTCTTTCCGAAAGATTCAACTCTTACAACGCTGCTTTGACTAAGGACGAGGAAACTCCCCAATATCCGCAGGATAAGGAAGACCCAGTCGAAGACCGTAGGGAAAGCGAAAATACCTACTTAAAAAAGCAGCTGAACAGCCTCCGTGCTGAAAACAATAAGCTCAGGGTTCGTTCGTATGTTGCAACCGAGTTGGCTGAGGCATTGAAGACAGAGCTTACCGAAGTTGAATACGACAAGTTCTACATCAATGTCAAGAAGGCTAACGATGGTGAAAACCACCTCGTTCTTCCTATTTCGGATGCTCACTATGGCGAGGTTGTTCCAAGTGCCAGCACCCACGGAATCAACGAGTACAATCCAGACATTTCCAAGGCACGTCATCTCAAACTTTTTGAAAAGGCTCTTGAAATGGCCCGTGACAACAAGTGCGGAACCCTTGACATTCTCATGCTTGGCGACCTTTTCTCTGGCAACATCCATGACGAACTCAAAGAGACTAACGCTGGCCCGCTCACTAAGCTCCTTGTTGACTACTTCAAGTTCATCGTAGGCGCTTTCAAGAACCTAAAGAACCAGTTCAAGAAGATGAATGTTTACTGCGTAGTTGGTAACCATTCCCGTACAAACCAGAAATGGCAGGCAAAGAATAAGGCATACGATAACTACGAGTACATCCTGTACAAGTTCATCGAGGAAGCCTTTGCCGAAGACAAGACCGTATCCATCCATGTTTCCGAAGCTCCGTCTGACATTGCCGTAATTGGCGAACAGAAGTGGAAGATTGAACACGGTGACGCATATCGTGGCGGCGGTGCATTCTGCTCCCCGATTAGCACTGTCACCAGAGACAACTTCAAGGACTACGGCATGTTCATGAAGATGGGCATTGATTTCGATGTGGCTATCATGGGTCACTGGCATCGTGGTGGTGAATGGTTCCTTGGAGGAAAGTGCATTCCTATTTACCTCAACCCGTCAATAGTCGGCCCGAACGAATACAGTATTGAAAAACTGCACGAGACTTTCCCTGCTTCCAGTTACATCTTCGTGACAAACGGCAAGGAAATTACGTCACAAACCCTCTACATGTTGCAATAGATTATGGCTTCATTTTCAAAGGCAAAGGCTCATATACTGAGGTTGGCACCCGAGACTGCTTGTGTCCTTATCGGGCAACCTGGTATTGGTAAAACCGAGTTCGTTTTCGACCTTGCTCAAACGCTTGGTCTTGAACTTGTCAAGCTCCGTTGTGCCGAAGCTGGTGAAACGGGAGACCTAAGTGGTCTTCTTAGAGAAGTCAACGGAGTTCATTCCCATACGATTCCTGACTGGCTTTCCCGCAACAAGCCCGTGTTGCTGTTCTTGGACGAAATCAACCGTGCCAAGAAAGATACAATCAACGCAATCATGCAGCTTTGTACCAAGGAACAGGAATTCCTTGGGCATAGGCTGGTGCCTGGTTCAAGGGTTATATGTGCTATGAACCCGTCTAGTATTGCAAGTAACGATGTTGACGAGCTGAACCGTGCTTTGTTCTCCCGTATGTCCAGAATATACATTGATGTCAACAAGCCTGACTGGCTGGCATGGGCTACGACGCATGGTATTCACCCTGATATCATCAACTACATCGACCAAGCTACTGACGAGCATCTGTACAAGATGGACGACGTTGAGCAGTTTGAAGATGAAAACACGGTCAACCCGAGAGCGTGGGAAAACTTCTCGAAGATGTACACCAATGGAATTAAACTTGGTGATTACAAGGTAGACCCCACGCTTATTCAGAGTGATGCCGCTAGCCATCTCGGCCCGAACGAGGCGTTGTGCTTCTTCTCTTGGCTGTGTACTAAGCGGATGTTCAATCCGCAGAATTACCTCCTAGAGACGAATCAGGTTAAGGTAATCGCTTCCGCAAGCCGTGTTTCCAAGATGCTCGATATTTACCAGACTGAATTGTGCAACAATGTGACCAAGACGATGATAGCACTTTTGTCTAATCCTTCCATGGAACAGTACAAGAGCACTATCGTCACCAACCTCTACCATCTGTTCGACCGTATATCCGTAGAACATGTTGCGGACGCATACGAGACTTATATCAAGCCTGCGGTTCTCCAAAATGACAAACCTGATTGGTTTATAAAGCTTACTCACACTAACGAGGAGACTTGGAGCAAGATAAAAACGATAATCCAGGGGAAGGGAAAACCTGTCGTTAATGTAAAAAAGTCTAAACAAACCAAGAAAAAGTAACTTTTTTCACGAAACCCCTTGCCAAAGGGGTTTTAATGTACTATATTCTTAGTCAGTGAAATGAAAAGTCTCACTCAACAAAAGGTAAAAATATGATTATCAAACTCAATATCACAGGAATGCCTTCAACTCGTTTGAAGCTTACAAGCAAACTTTTCACCCAGCTTCACGTCGAACGCAAGACTGACAAATTCGGTCGTCGCGTGTCTACGTCTTGGACAACTGGTAACACCGAAGTTACTCTCGAACGTTACCATTCCAACAAGAACAGCAAGGATGTTGATGGCGTGATTTACGTCGGTCGTTCCTTCCAGCAGTACATGGATAAGTTTGATGCAGACCTCGGTCTCCGTCTTGCTACCGTTCGTGCATTCACCAAGTTCTTCTCCCTCAATGGATTGAACGATGATGCAGCCAAGAAGCTTGCTGACGCTGCCGCTGAGGTCGTCGTGGCAAACAAGGATAAGAAGAGCGCTGTTATTGGCAGTGCTACACCTGCCAAGAAGGTGAAGACTGTTGCAAAGACCGCTGCTGCAAAGAAGCGTGGCCGTCCTGCTAAGTCCGACAAGGCTGTGGCATCTACCGCACAGGCTTCTGCCGCTCCGAAGAAGCGTGGCCGTCCTCGTAAGCAGCCTGTCTAAGGAGGAAACATGAAGAAGGAATTCAGTGGCTACCTCAGTGCATACACGCCTGCGACAAAGGACAATGTTCCTTTTGTCAAGTTCTCCATCAAGACCAGTGAGAGCGGTGCTGGAAAGCATCTTCTCGATGGTACTCAGGACCTTGACAATGCGTTTGCTAGCGTGAAAGATTTCGTAACGAACAAGGGTTATGGAAACACGAAGTGCGACCTTGATGACCCTCTTCGTGTTAACGTTACCTTTGCATCATTCTCCTACGAAGCATTCCTTGTCTCCATCGCTGTAAAGAAGAAGGTTGACAAGGAACTTGGTGACGTAGCTGAATACACCTTCAATTTCGAAAAGGACCCGAGCAACGATGATACTCAGTTCTGGTCTTCCCACCTCAAAGTCAAGGAAACTGACGACGGTGAGGAACAGGAAGATGAAGAAGGAGTCTCTCCCGTCGATGCTGAAATCATGGCTCAGACTGACAGCCTGCTTGGTCTTGACGAGGCCCCGAAGAAAAAGAAGAAGAAAAAGTCTGGCTTCATCATGTACGCCGTAACGGTTGAAACACCTGAAGTCGAAGATGGAACCGAAGATGTCCCGTCTGAGGATGCCGAATGATGAAGTATACGCCAGAAACCGATAAGGCCTTGGCATGGATTTTTATCCTTGCCATGATTATCGGAATCTTGGTTTACTTTTTCCGAGGTTAGGATTGGTTTGGAGTGAGGAAAGGCTACCCTTTTGGGTAGCCTTTTCTGTTTACATATGCGCGCCTCTGTCAAACAGGCCGCAAACATTTTCCTCGGTTAAAACAAT
>Ga0247609_10002263_pt1 | contig 20747 bp, 22 predicted proteins | sample 172DNAGHGlowgp2_FD_193487 | JGI IMG/M metagenome (GOLD analysis project Ga0247609, IMG submission 193487) | Sheep rumen microbial communities from Palmerston North, Manawatu-Wanganui, New Zealand - 1728 DNA GHGlow gp2 | ecosystem: Host-associated > Mammals > Digestive system > Stomach > Rumen ...
GTACTTGCGAGAATCGCCCTCGCACCGTCATCTACGATGGTGTGAAGTCGTGCCGCATTGCCAACACCACTTGCATGGGTGAGACCGCTTGTGCTTACGGATGTCTCGGATGTGGCGACTGTGTGAATGCCTGCCAGTTCGATGCCATCAAGATGAACGAGGAGACAGGTCTGCCAGAAGTGGATTCAACCAAGTGTACCGCCTGCGGTGCTTGTGCCAAGGCTTGTCCACGCAACATCATCGAGATTCGTGTCGTGAAGGGTGCGAAGAAGATGGGTGTCGTGGTGGAATGTATGAACAAGGACAAGGGCGCTGTTGCCATGAAGGCATGTAAGGCAGCATGCATCGGATGTCAGAAGTGCGTGAAGGTTTGTGCCTTCGATGCCGTGCATGTGGAGAACAACCTTGCTTACATCGACCCTGAGAAGTGCCGCAACTGCCGCAAGTGTGAGCAGGAATGTCCAAAGAAGGCAATCCATGCGCTCAACATGCCTGTGCTGAAACCAAAGGCAGTTGAGCCAAAGCCAGTTCCAGCTGCTGCCAAGCCTGCTGCAGCACCAGTCAAACCAACCACTCCTGAAGCACCAAAAGCTCCAGAGGCTCCAAAGACAGAGGCATAATGCTTCATAGTATCAGTTTTCAAAAAGTAACAAATAAAATCATCATAAATAGTGAAGACATTTAGAATTGGTGGAGTACATCCAGCAGAAAATAAATTGTCAGCCGCTGAACCAATCAAGGTAGCCGAATTGCCAAAAGTGGCAGTGTTCCCTATGGGACAGCACATCGGCGCACCTGCCAAGCCTGTTGTTGCCAAGGGCGACAAGGTGAAGGTGGGAACCATGATTGCAGAGGCTGGTGGTTTCGTGTCGGCACCTATCTTCTCCTCGGTTTCTGGAACAGTACTGAAAGTCGATACGGTGGTTGACGCAAGCGGTTACGCCAAACCAGCTGTTTATATCACAGTTGAAGGTGATGAATGGGAAGAAAGCATCGACCGCTCTTCCACCCTCGTCACGCTCAACGACCGTCCTGAACTCACCAGCAAGGACATCATCGAAAAAGTGAAGAATGCGGGCATCGTCGGAATGGGTGGTGCATGCTTTCCTACTCATGTGAAGCTCTCCCCTCCTCCAGGCTCAAAGCCTGAGTGGGTCATCATCAACGCCGTGGAATGTGAGCCTTACCTCACTGCCGACCATCGCTTGATGCTCGAGCATGCAGACGAAATCCTCGTGGGTGTCACTCTTCTCATGAAAGCCGTGAATGTAAACAAGGGTTTCATCGGCATTGAGAACAACAAGCCAGATGCCATCAAGTTGATGACAGAGCGTGCAAAGCAGTTCTCTCAGTTCGACATCGAAGTGGTTCCGCTCCAAGTGAAATACCCACAAGGTGGTGAGAAGCAGCTCATCGATGCCGTTGTAGGTCGTCAGGTTCCAGCACCTCCTGCACTGCCAGTCAGTGTTGGAGCAATCCTTCAGAATGTAGGTACTGCATACGCTGTCTATGAGGCAGTTATGAAGAACAAACCACTCTTCGAGCGTGTTGTCACAGTCACGGGTAAGAGTTTGGCACATCCAAGCAACTTCCTGGCTCGTATGGGCACACCGATGAGCCAACTCATCGACGCATGTGGTGGACTTCCTGAGGATACAGGCAAGGTGATTGGTGGTGGACCAATGATGGGTAAGGCACTCATCAACATCGAAGTGCCAATCTGCAAGGGTTCGTCAGGCGTTCTCATCATGAACGACAAGGAAGCTCGCCGTGCTCAGGCACAACCTTGTATCCGTTGTGCCAAGTGCGTAGGCGCTTGTCCTATGGGTCTTGAGCCTTACCTCCTCTCCAAGCTTTCAGCCTACGCTGATTGGGAAAGAGCAGAAGCAGAGGACATCGTGAGCTGCATCGAATGTGGCTCCTGCTCATTCACCTGTCCTTCTCATCGACCTCTCCTCGACCAGATTCGCCTTGGAAAATCTACAGTAATGGGTATCATCCGTTCCCGAAATGTGAAATAAAAGCCCCCTCCGGCTCCCCAAGGGGGAGAGAAAAAACCATCCGGACGGCAAAGCCTTCATTATCGTTTTCTTTTGAATTTTTTAAAAGTTTAAGGTTTATGGTTTTATGGGAGCTGAATCAGAACTACTCAGTGAAAACTCAAAAACTTAAAAACTTAAAAACTTATCAACTAAAAAAACAATGGCTAATAAATTAACAGTATCATTGTCACCACACGTCCACTCGGGCGATTCAGTGAGCAAGAACATGTACGGAGTACTCATTGCACTCGTGCCTGCCCTCCTCTGCTCGTTCGTCTATTTCGGACTGGGTGCAATCCTGGTAACAGCAGTGTCTGTTGCTTCATGTGTATTCTTCGAATGGGCCATCAACAAGTATATGCTGAAGAATCCCGAGACCACCATTTGCGATGGTTCCGCCATTCTCACAGGCGTATTGCTTGCATTTAATGTTCCTTCCAACATTCCACTCTGGATTCTCATCCTGGGTGCACTGTTCGCTATTGGCGTTGTCAAGATGACATTCGGTGGACTCGGATGCAACCTTTTCAACCCTGCACTCGCAGGACGTGCATTCCTTCTCATCTCCTTCCCTGTGCAGATGACCACTTGGCCAGTACCTGGACAAGCATTCATGACCATTGACGGACAAACCGCCGCTACTCCTCTTGCTCTGCTCAAGCAGATGGCAAAGTCGGGCGACGTGTCCTCCCTCGCCGACATGCCTGATTCCCTCGCCATGCTCATGGGTAACACAGGTGGTGCCATGGGTGAGGTCTGCGAATTGGCAATCATCATCGGTCTTTGCTACATGCTTTGGAAGCGTATTATCACATGGCACATCCCAGTGTCCATCGTTGCTACTGTATTTGTCTTCGCTGGAATCCTCCACCTTGCCGACCCACTCCACTATGCAAGCCCAGTCTATCAGGTAGTCAGTGGTGGTCTGCTCCTCGGTGCAGTATTCATGGCAACAGACTACGTGACATCTCCAATGTCGAAGAAAGGCCAGATTGTATATGGTGTCGCTATCGGCTTCCTCACGATTGTCATCCGTACATGGGGTGCATATCCTGAGGGTATGTCGTTTGCCATCCTCATCATGAATGCCTTCACTCCGCTCATTAACACTTATTTCAAACCAAAACGATTCGGGGAGGTAGTCAAAAAATGAAAAAGTTAGAATCATCACTCACCAATATGGCGCTCGTGCTCACCATCATCGCAGTGGTGGCAGGTGCAGCTCTCGCCGCAGTCAATGCAGTGACAGCGCCACAGATTGAGAAAATCAATGCCGACAACCTCGCAGCGGGCATCAAGAGCGTCATGGGCAGCGACAACATCACCGTTGCCGACCCACAGGAAAAGACCGCTACCGTAGCAGGTAAGGAAAAGACCTTCAACATCTACAATGTCACAGATGCCAATGGTGCAAGCCTCGGCAAGGCAGTGCAGACCTCCGAGAACGGATTCGGTGGAGAGCTCCAGGTGCTTGTAGGCTTCGACAACGAAGGCACCATCCTCGGCTACACCATCCTCCAGCATGCAGAGACTCCAGGACTCGGTGCCAAGGCTGGCGACTGGTTCCAGAAGGAAAATGGCGAAAAGCGCACAGTGGTAGGAAAGAACCCAGGCAAGGTGAATTTCACTGTCAGCAAGGATGGTGGCGACATCGATGCCATCACCGCATCCACCATCACCTCCCGTGCTTTCCTGCTTGCCATCAAGAACGCCTACGACAATGTTTGTGTCACAGATGCCAATACAGGTGCAACAACCCAGGCAAAAAACTAAGAGAAAGGAGAAACAACTATGAACAAGTACTTAAAGATATTTAAGAACGGTGTCATCGACGAGAACCCAACCTTCGTGCTTCTCCTCGGTATGTGTCCAACCCTCGGAACCACCGCATCCGCATTCAACGGACTCTCCATGGGACTTGCCACCACGGCAGTGCTCATCCTTTCCAACCTCATCATCTCCCTCATCAAGAACCTCGTTCCTGATAAGGTGCGCATCCCATCCTACATCGTGGTCATTGCCTCCCTCGTTACCATCCTCCAGATGGTCATCAAGGCATACGCACCCGAAGTAGATAAGTCGCTCGGACTTTTCATCCCGCTGATCGTAGTAAACTGTATCATCCTCGGACGTGCAGAGGCATACGCAGCGAAGAACGGTCCAGTAGAGTCCATCTTCGATGGTATTGGTATCGGCATCGGATTCTCCCTCGCACTCACCCTTCTCGGTGCAGTTCGTGAATTCCTCGGAGCAGGTGCCATCTTCGGAGTCACGCTCCAGGGCGAGAACTACGGAATGCTCCTCTTCGTGCTTGCACCTGGTGCTTTCCTTGCCCTCGGCTACCTCATTGCCATTGTCAATCAATTAAGGAGTAAAAAATAAGAATTATGGAATACATACTTATCTTCATCACAGCGATATTCGTTAACAACATTGTCCTGTCTCAGTTTCTTGGCATCTGTCCATTCCTCGGCGTGTCGAAGAAAGTATCTACCGCTTCTGGTATGGGACTTGCTGTTACCTTTGTATTGACCTTAGCCACCATCGTAACCTATCTCATTCAGAAGTTCGTGCTCGACCCTAACGGATTGGCATATCTCCAAACCATTGCTTTCATCCTCGTGATTGCAGCACTCGTTCAGATGGTGGAGATCATTCTCAAGAAGGTGTCCCCAAGCCTCTATCAGGCGCTGGGTGTGTTCCTTCCGCTCATCACCACCAACTGCTGCATCCTCGGAGTGGCAATCCTCGTGATACAGAAGGACTACAATCTTTTGCAGGGTGTAGTTTATGCTGTTTCCACAGCACTCGGTTTCTACCTCGCCATGGTTATCTTCGCAGGACTTCGCGAGCAGCTCTCCATGACGAAAGTACCAAAGGCGATGGATGGAATGCCAATCGCGCTTGTCACCGCAGCATTGCTTTCCATGGCATTCATGGGATTCAGTGGAGTGGATGGTGGTCTCAAAATCCTCTTTGGACTCGATTAACCATCCAGTTCCGACAGCTTATGTGAAAAACGCAGACAGGTTTTCACATCACAAAAAGGTGCTCCCCATCAAGGTAGAGCACCTTTATTATTTCACCTGACTTCGGGAATGCGTCACCCAAAATGTAACCATCCCATTTTCGCCGTATTTTGAGACTGCAAGAATCTCCCTACCTTTGCAGTCTCAAATTTTGTTGTTATGTTTAGTCTGAATGAAAGTAACAAGTTCATGGTGTACGGTATCCATGTAGACCTTCGCAAGGGAGTGGAGCCATTGAGTGGCTTGGTTCGTCTGATGCACATGTCACCTACAGACGGGAGTGTTTATGTTTTTTTCAATCGCAGCCGCAGCCGTATGAAGCTGCTTCACTGGGAGCGCGGTGGATATGTGATTTACTACAAGCGCCTGGAGCAGGGCAGGATCAGCCGCAAGGTGTTCCGCAGTTCCTCGAATCCCCTGTTCTATTCTATGAGGTGGGACGAGCTGCTGCTGTTCATGGAGGGTGTGTACCCTTCTGCCGCCCGCAGGAAACGCTTTAATATACAATAAGTTATGATAACATTTGTTGTATTGCACATGTCAGAAGAAAGTGGTACCTTTGCACTTGCAACCAGGTAATCATCGGCAATGACGAAGAATCAGTACATACAGCAGCTGACACAGGCGGATAGGAGCATTCACGGCAGGGATGTTCCCGGAAAAGCTAGTGCCGGTGTGATAGACGGGCTGTGTGATGTCATCGCTGAGAAGGACACAGTCATAGCCGACCAGATGGCCGTGATTGCCTCGAAGGACGATGCCCTGGAGAAGCTGAGCCATGAGCTGATGTGGCTGAGGCGCAAGCTTTTCGGCCATAGCAGCGAGAAGCTGCACGCAGAGGACCCCAGCCAGCTGAGCCTGGACTTCGGCGAGGAGCAGGTGCTTCCGCTGAGCGACGAGCAGCTGAAGGAGGAAGCCTTGCGTGTCGAGGACACGAGGGCCGACGTCCACAGGGAGGCCGAGAGCCGACGCGCCCGGAAGAGGGCCGCACAGTCGCGCAAGGGCCAGACCTACCGCATCGGTCCAGAGGTGTCCCGTCAGGAGCCGGCTGTGTTCTATCCTGAGGGCTACGACCCCGAGACGATGGTGGTCATCGGCTGGAACACCCACGAGTATCTGGAGATAGAGGGTCCGAAGGTGTCGGTACGCGTTGAGCGCGAGGCCATCTGCAAGCCGAGGAGCGCGAAGCCCACCGATGCCCACACGCGGATATTCGAGGCTAGGGGGTCGCAGAACTGTCTGCCGGGCTGCATCGCGGGGAACAAGACGATGGCCACCATCATCACCGACAAGTACTGCCACCACCTTCCCGAGTACCGCCAGGTGAGGCGCTTCGAGTCCATGGGGCTGAAGCTCTCCACGACGAGCATCAACCGCTGGCAGCATGACCTGGCAGGCGTGCTCCTCCCCATATACGAGCAGCAGACGGAGCTGGTGTTCTCCTCCAGGTACCAGCACCTGGACGAGACGACCATCCCGATAAACGACCAGAGGCGTCACACGCGCAAGGGCTACATCTGGGACGCCGTGGACGGCATGGGGGAATACGGGCTGGCGTTCTTCTACGAGAAGGGCTCGCGTGGCGGGAAGGTCATCAGGCCCAAGCTTCTCCACCGCAAGGCGGCCATACAGTCAGACGGGTACGTGGTATATGAGAACATAGAGAAGTCACAGATGGAGGGCATCGTGACCCTCTACTGCATGGCCCATGCCCGGCGCAAATTCGAGCAGATCAGGGACACCTCGCCCGAGGCGCGGAACGTCCTGGAGTACATCGCCACCCTCTACGAGCTGGAGGCCAACCTCAAGTATGCCGGTGCCGACCACGATGAGATACGCCGCCAGCGGCAGGAGAAGGCCGTGCCCATACTCGGCTTCATCAGGCTGATGCTTGAGAAGTACAGAACCGCTGACACACCGGCAAGCGCACTGGCCAGGGCCTGCGACTACGCGCTCGAAAGATGGAGCGGCCTGTGCCGCTACTGCGACGAGGGCTACTACGAGATAGACAACAATGCCGTTGAGCGCAGCATCAGGCCCATCACCCTCGGACGCAAGAACTGGCTCTTCGTCGACAGCGACGAGTCGGCAAGGGACGCAGCCGTATACATGACCCTCATAGGCTCGTGCAACCTGCTGGGCATGGCGCCATACAACTACTTTGAGTACATACTGCCAAGACTGCATGGTAGCATGACAGAGGAAGAGTACAGGGAACTGCTGCCGTACAAGGTTGCAGAGAAGATAAGCAGGGGCTGAACTGACTTATCGATATAAAATTTTAGCGGCATCACCCATTGATTGTGTGATGCCGCTAAAATATTGAGGAACGTCAAATATGGGATGGTTACTGAGTGGTCACAGTCATAGTCGTGGATGTGGGTGAAGAAATAGTCAGCCACATTCAGACATCGACCCGTACCAGTTTCAGTATCCAATAAAGGTCTAGATGATAGCAACGTGCTCAGCTGCATCGTGATTCCTGCAGAACAGGTAGTTTTTTCGTCCTTATGTTCTCAAGCTGATTATTTTGGAATAGTATGAGTAAGGTCTGATTCACAGACTGTATCCTCCGATAATACCAACATAAGATATAGATGGTTGCCAGGAAGTCCATGATGCCTTTCTGTTACTAGTTCCTTGGGACGCTGTTAATATCTTTGACTTGCAATTTTGTTAAGCGTCTGCCTTCATACGGGCATTTACTTCTGCGTATACGTTAGTTGTATCAACAGAAACATACCCAAGCCAAGCTCTTATAGTATTAATATCAACACCAGCTTCGAGAAGATGAGATGACGTACTATGCCAGATGGTATGCGGGCTGACTATTTTCTTGAGCATCGCAAGGAATTTCTTGGAAGTTGTTGCTGCATATTTGGCCACGATGACATAGATGCCAGATCTCGTGAGTGGCTTGTAGAATCTATTGATAAGGGGGTGTGTCAAAAGTCAAATTCAGAACTTTGCAACTTTCAATCTGTAAGTAGAGTACCCTCAAATAGTAAAGGATAAGCCATTTCTTGACTCGAAAATGAGTTAGGAAATGGCTTTTTTCTATTGGGATGTATCAATCTGTAAGATTTTCAAAATGTCATTTGACTTTTGACACACCCTCCTCCCTCTGGTTAATTTCTGTATTGCCTCGACCGTACTCTCCCACAACAGACAGTTTCTTTTCTAGCCACCCTTACCCCAGATGATAACCTGTGGTATAAAGGTGTTGTCTATCAAAAGAATACCGATGGTGAGTAAAGCAGACTCTGTTGCCCATGTGCCGCTATTATACATAAAGAGAAGCTATGCATTGTCCCGGTATCTCTGTGGCGTTCTCTTGTCAGGAGAAACGAGCAATGCATCCATTTCTTTCTTTTCAAGATAAGAAACCTAGGGGTTGAGGCAGTATTCCTCTGCAACGGACTTGTTTCTCTTTACAGGGATGTTGTCAAAAAGGCGGCACCAGTCCAGATATTCAAGACAATTGGTCGATACGTATGCAGCATATGTGTGTATGGCTGCAAGTCGTTGGTTTCGTGTTGCAACTATGCAATAGCATTTTACATCGATGCAACTGAGGTAGCTCTTCACGAGTTCACTGCTCAAAAAGCAGACAAGCAGCTTGTCTTCCTTGACATGCAACTTACCTGACGAGAATAAAAGCAACTGTTTGAAGGTGTCCTTATAACTCTAGCTTGTATTCCATAACAGATTACGTTCCGTGATCAGGTACTCTTCCAAGAAACGCATGAGCCATTAATTAACAGATGATGTACGTTCGGTATTCATGTTTAATTTCCTTTATATTACTTTCCGAACTTGTAACATGCTTTCTGAAGACCCTCGGAAGTGAAGGAGATATAGACGGCTGTTTTGTCCAGGTGGTCATGTCTATGGTAGTTTGAGAGAATGGACAGCAAACCCTGCACATTCTTGCATTTCTTGTATCAAGCTGTCATACGGCTGGTAGCAAACGATTGTCTTAAATCGACTAGCCGCACGTTAGAATGTGAGGTCTCCTTGCCTAGCCTATGTACACCTGCAGTTTCGTATTTCATCAAGTAAGACGTTTGGAGGTTGTACAAATTGAATCTGTTCCCTCTCTTGTCAATAAATAGAGGCGATTAGCTGTCATTGGAGTATTCTGTTGCGTTCTCCAAGTCATCAAGTCGGAGGCCGTGTCTGTATCGTTCCTTAACAGGTATAGGGAGAACCTGTCCGACTGCTTCGCCAGAATGAAGCTGCCCCAGGATGACGGGAGGGACTCTGACTTCAACTTGACCTGATAAAAAAAACGACTTTCGGTAATGCCTATGTTCTCACAGAACTGCTGAATGCTGAGTCCACTGATCTTCCATTCATCATGGATCTGACGAAACTGCTCGATTGTCATGAATGTCATCATAAATGGCTATAACCTATCATCGTCTTTATCATTATCCTCAATCTCAACAGCCTCGTTGATTTTTCGTGCCTCGTCAAACTTGGCTTTCATAGTCGGATTCTTGTATGTGAGTTTGCGGATTGTCAGTTCCTGGGTGTCTTGTTGAGCAAGACGCAAATTGTTTTCCGAGCCAAGCAGATTCTCCTTGATCTTTAGCAACTTAGCAACAGTGTCGTCAATCTGTTTAATTGCATCATCAAATTTTTTGCTTGCCAGCTCATAATGACGACCAAACTTAGCCTTGAAATCCTCCATCTTACTTTCAAAGTTCGTAACATCAACCTCTCTACTCTGAGCCAGAATCAGTTGTTTTTTGTATTCCAAGCTCTTTTTGGAAGCCTGAACAAGCAAATTGAGGAATGGAACAAAAAACTGAGGACGAATCACATACATTTTCGGGTAGAGATGGGACTTGTTAACAATGCCATTGTTATATAGGTCATTGTCAGCTTCCAACAGACTCACTAGAACTGCAAACTCACATCCTTTTTTCCTTCTGTCATCATCAAGTTTTTTCAGGAAATCATCATTCTTGTGTTTTGTAGCAGTTTGGTCCATCTCATTCTTCATTTCGAACATGATTGAGATATACTCTGTACCATCCTCTGAGTCTCGGAAAATAAAGTCACCTTTCGTTCCATCAATAGCTTCATTATCTTTTTCAAAAAATGCATTTGGCATCATTGGGCGGATATACTGCTCAAATTCTATACTACAATGCTGTTCCAACGTCTCACCGACCATCTTTGTTGACATTTTGGTTTTCAGGTCTTTGTAGTAATCTATCTGCTCCTGTTTCATACGCAGTTCTTCTGCGTGACGATTTAACAAAGCTGCTTCGTGTATTTGTGCCTCTCTTTTTTCTAATTCAGCGGCCGAGCGTAATCTTGTGATTTCGGCTTCTTTGGCTTGTACACTCTGCTGAGTCTTATTACGTTCTTCCATTAAGGCTAATTGTAGTTTAGTTTCATTCTGATTGATAACAGCATTTAACTCTGAAATGGTCTTATCTTTTTCTGACAAAGCCAGTTCTAGTTCTCCTTTTTTCTGAGCTTCAATATTGTCTAATTGAGCTTTCAGCTGAGCAATCTCAGAATCTTTCTCACCTCTTATTATTTCCAACTGAGAATTTGACTCTGTTTTGAGACGTTCTATTTCAGCTTCCTTAGCACTTAATTCCAACTGCTTTTGGTTCAGTTGAGACTGGTAGCTTTGCTCAGTCTTTGCAGTCGCAAGTTCCTGCTCAGCCTTATGGCGTTCATCAATTTCATGAAGACGGCGAGTAATTTCTCGGTCAAATTCTGCGTTTTTCACTTGGCTGACAATGCTTGCGTAATCAGCTTCATCTACTTGGAACACTTGTCCGCAATGTGGGCACTTCAATTCTTTCATCTTATATAGGATTATTTAGTTAATTAATCAGATAACAAGTACAAAGATAATACATTATTGTGCAGCCTATCTGCACAGAAAAGAAAATAATAGCATTTTTATGATATTTTCTTTAAATAAACGAGTTGTTTGAAAACTGAAATAGCGAGTATAAAATTTCCAACTTTAGGTCTCTCGTTATTGATCAGTTCTACGATTCAAATTTCACATGTTCTTTGCTGACGACACCTTCTTTAACGAGTTCAATAATATCTTTTTCTGTCAAGCAGCCATTATAGAAAAGGTATATGGCTGCGAGATCCCAGTCAATAAATGTCGAACCATCACTTTCATCGGTCTTCAGCGGAGCGCCCAGTGCTGCATCGTCTATATAGATGTCACCATATACTTTTGGCGAAGTCGTCCATTTTTTCTGGTCTGGATTCTCATTGATGCCATACAAGGGGATATGGTGTTCCTCAAACCATTCTATGGCTGGCTGGAGCATATCATCTCCGTCTGAATCATGACTTCTCATGGTGTTCAACAGGAGGTGATGCCCATTATTCACTAGTTTCTGAAGAACTGGTACTGCTCCAATATCTTCTCCAACGGCTGGGTAGCGATGTTTCACGACAGTCCCATCAAAATCAAGTACAATATAAAATTTATAATCCATCATTTTATTATTTTAGTATTCATATTCAGGGTACATCACAAGAAGCCACAATACATCCTTCATAAGATGTAAATGGCAACTTGTCTGTACCTTTTTCTATTCTCAAATTTGAACGAACTTTCCTCGTTATGACCAATTACAATCTAATGTATCTGCTCTACTTTACTGTTTCAGATTTTCACAGCATTGAGCAAAGACAGAATGGCTGACATCATCGCTTGAAGAAAGAGGGAATTCAACGGTCTCGAAGTTGTAGTTCTTCAACAAGGAGAAGAATACTCTTGCCACTACCTCTGATGGGTTTCTGAAGGCACCACATCCCCATGCTCCAAGAATCAGGACTTCCACCTTTTCCTTGGCAGCTACATCAAGAATCCTCTTGATACGGCGAGTTATCAAGGCTTCGTAATTAGAAGGTCTGGCATTCCCTCTCCAAAGTTCTGGTGCGGCACATGTTATGACATCGACCTTGTACCACTCATTTGTAGGCATCATAACAGGACGAATAGGAATGGTACGTTCGTCTGTCTTGAAGACCACTACATCTGGTGTGTAGATAAGGTCATCGTTTCCCATATAGTTTATATCTCCATGTTCATACTGGTTTTTATGTTTCCTGTAGTATTTTTCATTCATTGCCTGAAGACAAGGATACAAAGTGGAACAGCGACACAAGGACTCTTCCTGTGCACCTGCAGAGAACGGAGAACCACCAATTGAATGGTTGTTGGCAAAGTTAAGGACTGCCACCTTCTTGCCTGGATAACACTTGGCAGCTTCAAAGCTTCTCTTTCCAGATACGATGTAATGCGTAGTAGAAGCTTCTGCTTTAGGAAGGTCAATGCTATCCTTCTCGGCAACCATGTACTGACGTTCAATGGAAGAACGAACGGCCTCAATTAAAACTGGATTTGATTGGTATTGCTGAACTGTGTCAGTCATTACCTCATTATTAATCATGCTAAAATACATAGAATATAAATTTTTATTGTTTAACAAATATACTAAAAAAATATGGAATAAAATAAAGTTAAAGAAGAAATAATCGTTGTTATCTTTTCTTTTATCGTTTATCATTTGCAGATTTCACCATTGCCACACCTCAGGCAGCAAGAGCCAGGGTCTCCTGCTGTGCCTTTGATGCAAGATGGAAGTGCTTGGTCATTCTTTGAATGAGTTCGTCGGTTTGAGAGGCAGAGAGGCTGAAGATGGTAAGGGCATACTCACCATTGTCAAAGGAACAGGTGAAGAGGACCTTTTTGTTAGAAAGGTAGTTCTGAATCTTCGTGAAGTAGTTCAAGGAACTTGTTTTGATAGATGTGCTCATGATTTTTTCTATTTGAATATGGTTAATGCTAGTTTTCTTCTCTCGTTTGCGTCGAAGAAGTCGTCATGCAGTCCATTCGGACTGATGACTCTCTTCATGATTTAATCTGTCACACAGCAAAGCCTATCCTTCTTTGTTCCTTTCCGTTCAGCATTTCTGCACGGCAATATTCCTCGATTTCATTCAGCGAGGCAGAATGACCATATAGAACATAGTCAACGGCACGTTTGCGTGCGATGTTCTCTATCTGTCCACCTGAGAAGTCGAAGCGGGTTGCCAGTAAGTGAGCGTCATTGGTGCTGATGTCCTTCAACATGGCCTGCCAAATCTGAGCCTTCACGTCAGTGTCAGGCTTGTGGAACTCCACCTTGAAAAGGAATCGGCGCTCAAAGGCTGGGTCGAGGTTGCTTGTCAGGTTGGTGGTGGCTATGAGGATGCCCTCCAGGTCTTCCAGCTCCTGCAGGATGATGTTCTGCATGGCATTGTCCATCTTATCAACGGAATGCTCCACGTTCTCGACACGCTTGTTGATGATGGCGTCGGCCTCATTGAAGAACAGGATTGGCATGACTTCGGAATGGCGGCAAATGTAACGGTACTTGATGAACACCTCCTTGATGTTCTTCTCGCTCTCACCCACGAACTTGTCACGAAGTCCTGCTATGTCTATCTGCATGATGTCGCGTCCTGTCTGACGGGCCAGCTGAAGCACGGTCTCGGTCTTTCCTGTGCCAGGTGCCCCATAAAAGAGGCAGGCAAAGCCCTTTCGCATACCCTGTTCTTCAAGGCGCTTCTGGACAGATGGCAGGTTCTCCTGGCTGAGCAGGCTGGTGAGCTGCTGGATCTGCCTTTGCTCAGCGTTGTTATAGAAAAGAGGCTTCTCCTTGATCAAGCTGGACTTCTTGAGAAAGCGATTGTCGATAGGGCGTTCCAGGCACTTGGATTTGCTTGGGACATAGTTCGACAGGAGTTCGCTCTTGGTCTTTCGAGTGAGCTTGTACCGCTCGGTATTGACCACACCGTCATCACACCCGTGCTCTATATAGTCTTCAAGAAACAGCTCGTGAATACCCTCGCGAAGCTTGCTGCGCAGATCATCGCATTCATAGTCCTCGGGGTAGAGGTTGTCGATAGTATCCAAGGTAAGCCCCTCGCCGTCGGAATCAGCCCATTGGGCATAGTCGAAGACAATCATTAGCAGTAGAGACTGGGTATGAATGTCCTTGAAGTGCAGCACCCCTTGACACAATGGCAGTTGAGGATTGGCCTGAGCAAGCTGTTGCATCCAAAGTTCGTCGTCTTCGAACAAGACTGAACTGCTGTTTATACTCTTGCTGAGATAGCTCTCTAACCTGTCGATGAACTGCTGCTCAGTCAGTCCGTCGATCTTCTCGGGTACGAAAGCCTTGTTCTGACGAAGGGCTTCCACTACACCTTTGGCGATGACGTATCCCTTTTCTTGAACGCCAAATTCACGTGTTACTTTACGAAAGGCCCAACGCTTTGCAACCAGCTGCTCTATCTCGTTGGAATACATCATAAGCGACAGGCGTGAGCATCCCAGATAGCAAGTAAGACGCTTGGGGGACACTAATTCGCCTATCTCTATCAATACAGCCAGAACGACTATCTGGATATTAGTCAAGCCAAGTTCTTTGCTGAGGAATTCTAGTGGACTCTTGCATTGAGCCCAGAACTCGTCAGAGAGCCCTGAGTTTCTTGCCAAAATCAGCACACGATTCAATGCAGCAATGATGGTCCAGTTTTCTGGTTCATTAAAGGTTTTCTTGTCAGGTTCAATACCGTGTTTCTTGTGAGGTGTTCTTTTATTGATAGCCATATCCTTAAGTAATTTTTTCAATGACAAAGTTAGTTATTTCTTTATATATTAATCGGTTTTATATATGTATAAGATTGTGTGATCTGAGAGTAATTTCCAAAAGATTTGATAACAAAGCGATTTAATAAGACCTTGATGAAAAGTGCCTAGTTTTCACGACTTAGCACTTTTCTTGAACAAGAGTTTATTCAGAAAGACTCCAGGAGAGTGATAAGGAGAAATCCCTCGACCAATGACATGGTAGCAGGAATCAACAGTCTCGTTACTATGGGGCTCATAATAGCTTAGGACATGATTGCCACTATCATGCAGGCACGAACGTCCACTGGATTCTTCGTCAATGTAACCTATGACATGCTGGTTGCGATCTCTTAATGTTTGTCTTGGCATAATGATAATATTTTAAATGGTGAATATAATAAATTTAACGCTACTACTCACATACCATCTCGTTGAAAGGAACTGAAAAGCTCGTGAGCCAAGCCTTGATATTATCAAACGCTCTAGGCTCATTGAATTTACCCTTCATCTGATTCAGCATGTCAGCATAGTCTTTGGCATCAAGAATCTTCATCATTGCTTCTGCATTGATGTCTGTAAGAAAACGCTGGCTTGTGGAGTCGGCAGCTGTCTTCAGCTCATATTCTGTAATCTTCAGGACATGACTGGCAGCCTCGGCTAGTACTTGGATTTCGTGCTCATCAGTACTCTCAAAGAAGAGTGTGAGATCTGCAGGCAGTGAACCATCGATGGCCTCTGCGTCAGCCCTGACTTCGTCGAACAGGATAGTGAAGGGAACATGTTCTTGGTAACACCAACCATAGATGCTTCCTTCTACCTGATGATTCAGCTTAATTGCCAGTTCTGGGTTTGTATCCAGCAAATCGTTGAAAGTGAAACCTTTTCGATTCTGAAGTTGCAGTGAAAGAATGGTGAGATAATCCTCGTCTGTCAGACGTATGCAGACAGGATGTGGTCCAGACACCTCGTTCTTGCTGTAATCGTAGGCAACACATCCAAATGTATAGAAATAGTATTTGGTGTCGAAATCAATGCCTGTGGGATAAAGGTCAGCTTCCTTGCAACGCTCAAGAATGAGGTCACGCAACTCCTCATTCTGCTCCAGAAGTTCACCATAGCTTAATACTTCGAGTGCCTCTTCCATGGTTGTGAAAGGTTCTGAGTTATTCAGGTAACTGTTGGCTTCAGCAACAATAAGCGACCTGATACGTAATACCTCTTCATCGGTAAAATGGATGTATGCCGCATTGGGACTATCAACCCCATCATACATGTCGCCTTCAGCCCAGTAATAAGCCTTGCGCTGCTTCTGGTTGTAAAAATACTCTTTGGCCTGACTTTCTGCCTGTGCCTTACATTGGGAAATCATGTCTTTGTAATTGTTGTCTTTCATAAGCTGTTATTGTTTGGTTTTCTATTAACTGATGCAAATTTACAAAATGATTAACAATCCTGCTTGAATTATATAGGTATAACAACTATATTTTGATATGCTTTATATATCAAGGAATGTAGATAGGTTCTTCTCTGAAGTTCAATGATGAATTACGCACTAATTGCTGATTCACAGCCTCACGAGCAGAGTACTCTGTCATATTGAACAACTATTAAGTGGTGTTCCATGAATATTCTTGTGGAAGGTTTGCTTTATGGTTTTATATAGAAGCATAGTTTTGCCAGATTATGATTATTGATTTACCTTTCTGGCAAGTTCGTCAAGCAAGTCCAAAGGATATTCATCTATAACCATTCTCAAGAGCCTTTCTTGGTCTGATAGTCCTTCACTATTCTCTTTGGTCCACTCGTCTTCGATGTGATGCTTTTCTCTATCAGAATCCAAGTCTTTTAGTTCCTTAAGCATCTGTATTTCCCTTACTTTCTCGGGGTGGTTGGTTTCCAGCTCCTCTATGACGGCATCCCTGAGAGCACTTAATGCAGATAAATGGCACAGGATTGTTCCCATGTCAGCACCTCGGGCCATTAGATGGTGTGCCATTTTGCACTGAGAAGAATTTCCATTGTGTATCATGCCATAATTGTCAACATAGTAGTTGTAAGAGTCATTATCGATGCCTTCTCCATCTGACTCGGCAAAGAACTCCTCATCTTCAAGATTGCACTCTATCTCCTCAACCAGGATTTCCATTTCGCTCTTCCACTTGTTCTCTGTAACGGGTACCTCTACCTCTATGATTTTCGAAGGATCCAATTGATAATCCATTTCATCGATGCAGACATAAGACTTTACTTTGATTCTGTAATCCATAAACTCCTTAAATGTATTTTTTAATTCGGTAACATATTTCGAGTTAATCATTTATTCTAAACACATTGCATAGACATCTTTCACATTTTGGATATAAAGCTTTCAACATGTATAATTATTATAGTATTAGAATATCATAGTAGTTCAACAATGCGCACATGTATCCAAATCAAGAAGCTTTCCAAGTAGAAAGGAGGAGTGAAGAAGGTTTCACTCCACCTATTTGTAGTGGAAAGATCATGGTCTTCTGAGCATAATACAAGCAGGCGGTCTATGCTCTTCTGAATTGGAACAGTTCCTCTAGTGGAGGGAGCTGTTCAAGCAATTCATCAAAGGAAACATGGCAATTCTTTGCGTCCTCGAATAAGATGCGATCACTTGGGATGCGTATCCTGCGAAGTTGAAGAGAATGCATCTTGATGGTTCGCTTCTCGTTCTCGAACCCACACCAATAGCGTTGCTTGCCGTCCAATACCTGGCTTTTCTCCACAGCACTCTTCGCGTGTGTGCGAAAATTGGAGATGTTGTGTGTTTGTTGGGAACAACTGTACACCCAAAGATCTCCACCAGAGCGATAGAGCTTGTCAAAAAGTGCCTTGATGACAGCGGCTGACATTTTGTTCTTGAAATATTTGTTTGGCAGCCCTCCTACAGCCTTTTGGCAAAGAAGTGTTAGCACATATAGCATTTTCGCCCCTCTGTGCGGCATGTAGAGCGTACTTTCCTCACCATTCTCCTTTCGGATGACAATATCATAGTCACCCTCTCTCTTTTCGAAATCAGTTCTTTCTGATGGTCTTACTACGATATAGAAGTTTGGTGAAGCGATTTCGTTGAAGAGTCGCTTGTCAACCTTGTCCTCAAGAAAGGCAAGGATGTCAAAAAAGTAGATGTTGTCGATGGTGATACTTTGTTTGTTAAATTCTATTGTCATAAATCAAAAGGTTTTTAATATGTTTGTTATTTTTTGTTGAGTTAAAGTAATATTCTCCTGAAAGGAGCGAAAGAGAATTCAGGATAAAGGCCACTGCCTTCCTGGTTTGTACTGTCATGACACATAGAAATAATAGACGGTTTTTATTGAAAACCGACACAATGGACAGTGTTATCATTTGAAAATGTAATGGTATCCAATGCGAGAAGAACTTGTCACCAAGGACAAGATGTCGGGCAATTTAAAACGCTACGAAAGCGTTTTCAGCCCCCCTGAACATAAAATATATTTTCGATCGTTTCCCCAGACGTGCACGTGTCTTTCAATTTTGCATTGCAAATTTAGTTAAAATAATCGAATTAACCAAATTATCTGTCTTAAGATTTGTTAAAACAACTTTGTTTTTCTATTGCAGTTCAACAGGATGTTTATCAGCATTCAAGACAATCAATGAATAAGAATTGCATTGCCAAATAATAAAGATTCCCTAACATCATCATCTGATGACCCAAGTTGTTTGTAGTATTTCGAAATACACCTTATATAATATATAGACATTATATATGAACTTACATATAAGAAGAGAATAGAATGAAGCTAAAGGATGAACAGTGTAATCCTACTCATGAATCAAACAGGTTCTCTATAGAAACTCACTTTTAAAAATCATGTGTATAGGAGCTTCAAGATACTAAGGTAGTAAATAATATTTAAAGTGGAATAAAAGGTTTGTCAAGAAGATAAAAACAAGGAAGTGATTCTTTGGGAATAATCAGAACAAATCAATTGATCTCTTATTCGTATTTCTGAATATTATACATATATTTTTATTATCTTTTTCGTCATAGTTCTGTAAATTTGCAATAAAGAAATCAATAAAACAAAACGATTATGAAAATCTACAGAAAACTAAATGACAAAGAGTGGATGAGTTATGACCCGAATGTGGGTGGCTCAATTGGAGATAGTATTCTTTTCCTCCTATATGCAATATGGTGGTTTGTGAAGTGGATAATGATACCTGCTGCTATCATCACTGCCATTTCTCAATGTTGTGGATGTACAGGCTGAAAAAGAGTGGATTAATGCCATATCGCGTGATGAAATAATTCCTTTTGTTAGAAAATATAACCAACATTTAATCAAGATAGTAAAATAAAGATTCGGACAAACGTCAAAATATAGAAGAATTATGATAATAATACCTGACATACATGGAAGAAATTTCTGGAAAAATTCAGTAAAAGGTTACGAAAACGAGGAGATTGTTTTCCTTGGAGATTATGTGGATCCTTATTATTTACTTGAGAATGTAGATACCTGGTATGGTTTGGATTCTCTCAGTGAAGTTATTGACTTCAAAAAGGCACATCCTGATAATGTAACACTTCTACTTGGCAACCACGACCTGAGCTATTTATCAGATCATATAGTCCAATGCCGTCATGATGATGAGAACCATGATGAGATTCGTTCGTTGTTATTACAGAACATTCACCTGTTCAAGATAGCCCATGAGAAAAGAGTCGGAGACAAGAATTACGTGTTCTCCCATGCAGGTATTCTTCCTAACTGGCTTGAACAAAACGACTCTGTATTAGGTAAAATCAGACCTGGTCATGAGGTGGAGGAACTCAACAGGCTTTTTCAAGCTGGAAAACTATACCAGGCTCTAGGCAATGTATCTTCCTACCGTGGTGGCGCGTTTGAATATGGCAGTTGCATCTGGGCTGATATCCATGAGCATCTTGATTGTGAACTATACGATGAATCATCTGCATATCATGATGTCTATCAAATATTTGGTCATACTCTCCAGCTGAATGAACGACCTGTTGTGACAGAACATTTCGCTTGTGTAGATTGTCGCCATGCTTTCCTCCTTGATGACAATAGAACATTAACAAGAATATAGTCAGAAGAGCATACGCGTATTTCAGCGTATGCTCTTAATAATGACGGCCTACTTTTCTGTGGCGTGCCATCTTCATGTTCACATTCATAACATGTGTCTGCATGTATAACTGGTGCATATTAGATGATGCGCTTGAGATTCTTGAAACTCACAAAGCACCCCATCCAATCTTATCAAGAGATGAATCAACATTGATTGTCTCTATCATATCATCGCATATACTTCCTATCTTCTTGACAAAAACAGGAACGTGATATACCATCTTCCTTGTCGAATGCAGTTATCGTTACAAACAAGCCATTCGGTTAGACAACCGTTTTGGAATCATTGACACTATCATCTTCATCGAACTTCTCTATTACGTCGATGAAATCCGAAGGCAAATACGACAGCACCTTTTTTCTCAAGTCCTCAGAAATGCCATAATATGCACCAGCGACAGCTCCAGCAGCTGCTGCGGCAGTATCTGCATCCTTGTTGGTAAGCATCGCTTTCATAATACAGTCCTCATAGTTTTCGCTCTCAAAGAAACAGATCAGAGCTTCTGGAACTGTTGTCTGACATATTTCACTAAAACGATAAGCTGCATCGTGAATCTCCTTGTACGAACGATTAAGATCATAATCGAATGTGGATTTCAGGAATGCCCTTATCGAATCCTTATCTTCCATATGACGAGCCAAGCACACGGCCACAGCAATGGCCTGGGCACCTTTGATGCCCTCTGGATGATTATGTGTTGGCATCGCGCTTTCTTTTGGCGTATAGCTCATTTTGCAGGCTGATTTTGAGTGCTAGGTATTCAATAGCTCAAATTGCAGGCTGCATTTTATCCTCAGATTTTTGGTGTTCCGCAAATGGATTTATACCTTTGCTTCGCAG